>Ga0115564_10004630_pt1 | contig 11116 bp, 8 predicted proteins | sample COGITO_mtgs_1105_7_FD_88680 | JGI IMG/M metagenome (GOLD analysis project Ga0115564, IMG submission 88680) | Pelagic marine microbial communities from North Sea - COGITO_mtgs_110523 | ecosystem: Environmental > Aquatic > Marine > Epipelagic | place: Germany:Helgoland, sampling site Kabeltonne... | reverse complement strand
GTGCGACCTGGGCGCCAAACACCGTGACGTGGACGGGCAACAACCGCACGCACATGGTGCGGGTGCCCGGTCCGGGCCGGTTCGAGCTGCGCCTGCCCGACGGCGCTGCCAACCCCTACCTGCTGCAGTCGATCATCATCGCAGCGGGCCTGTCCGGGGTGCGCAGCGAAGCTGACCCGGGCAAGCGCCACGACATCGACATGTACGCCGAAGGCCACACCGTCAAAGACGCCCCCCGCCTACCCCTCAACCTGCTGGACGCCCTGCGCCAGTACGAGGCTGACCCGGAACTGATGGCAGCGATGGGCGACGGCTTCTCCAAGGCTTACCTAAAGCTCAAGCACCAGGAATGGAACGCCTTCGCCTCCTACTTCTCCGAATGGGAACGCGAAAACACGCTAGACATCTAAGCCGCCTCATCGCGACTTACCCCAACCAACAAAGGGCCTGCCGGAACACACCGCAGGCCCTTTTTTTGCGCTTCGATGCATGATCTCACGCCCTGCTACCCGAGCCGTGATGTGCCTTGAGGGCGCGTTGGGCGTACAAGCGGGATGGATAACAGGGGATGTTACTATGGCGTTGAAAATGATTGTGGATCGGGCCTGGGCTTTGGCTCTCACTGGGGCGGTTCTGGTGGTCCTGGTGGCCGGGCTGATTGGGGCTCAGTCCAGTGGGGCTCAGGCCAGTGGTTCGGGCGTTAATGCTCCATTGATCAAGGCGGCACCGGGCGGGATGAGCCTGACGATCGAGGCGCCGGCGCGGTTGCCGGAGGAGATTGTGGTGCTTAACCCCCACGGGGATGTCACCGTTACCGAGTTCTTTGATTACTTCTGCCATGTCTGCCAGCGCATTGGCGCTGAACTGCAGGAAATTGCGCGCGAGGATGGCAACATTCGTGTGGTCTACCGTGAGTTTCCGATCATCAACGGTCAGGAATCCGTCATGCTCTCACGCCTGGCCTTGGCCACTTACAATAAGGGCATCTATCTGGACGTTCACAACGCCTTTATGGAGGCCCACGGCCGCCTGGACTTCGACGGTGCTGTTCGGATCATTCAGGGTCTGGGCGGTGATATTCGGGAGCTTGAGCGGGACTTTCGCGACCAGCAAATTATCGAAAAACTGCAAGCCAACGTCGATTTTGGCGTCTCAAACCGCCTGAGTGCGACCCCAAGCTTCATCATTGGCCGCAACGCCATGCAAGGCTATCCCGGCCGCGAAGGGCTGCTGGAGATGGTCGCCGCGCTGCGCGAAGAGCAGGCTCAGACGGGAAACTGAGGCACAGCAGGACAGCGCCGCCCCCTTCATTGAGCGCGCGCGCCCACCGCGCCATCATCCGATCACCTGTGCCGGTTCGAGCCCAGCAGCACCATCAAACCGAGTTCGCAGATCCGTAGTTGCCCTTGACCCGCTCCTTGGTTGGGTCGAAGTGCGGGAAGCCGCAGACTGTGGCTGAGAGGCGCTTTTGGTGGCCGTCTAGTTGGCCTACTTCCAGCGCCGTACCAATATCGGCGTGTTCCACGTCTACCCGCGCCAGCGCGATGACCTTGCCCAGGAAAGGCGACTTCATGGCCGAGGTGATCTGCCCGACCTGAGCCTTGCCCACACGGATACAATCACCCGACGCAGGGATCAGGCCGCTGTCGATGTCCAATCCGACCAGCTTTCGCTGGGGGGAGGCCTTGCGGCGTTCCAGCGCCGCCCTGCCCGTGAAATCGTCGTCCTGGGTCTTGAGCGGGACGGTAAAGCCAATACCGGCCTCAAACGGGTCGGTCTGGTCGTCGAATTCGTAGCCTGCGAAGATCAGCCCAGATTCAATGCGCAGCATGTCCAGCGCTTCTAGCCCCGTGGGCAGCATTCCGTGGGGCTCACCAGCCGCCCAGACCGCGTCAAAAACGGCCACGGCATCCTTGGGGTGGCAGAAGATCTCATAGCCCAGCTCCCCCGAATACCCTGTTCGCGAAACCACCACAGCCGGGCCGTGATAATCGCCAATGCGCCCGATCGCCAGTCGGAACCAGCCGAGCTCTTCGAGGTCAGGCTGGGTCGGTGGGGTCCAAATGACGTCTTTGAGGATCTCGCGGCTCAGCGGACCTTGCACAGCGATGTTGTGCAGCTGATCGGTCGAAGACCGCACCCAGGCGTTCAGTCCCCGTTCCTCGGCCTGTTTCTTGAGCCAGGCGCCGCTATCATCGTTACCGCCGATCCAGCGGAAGTTGGTCTCACCCAGCCGAAACACCGTGCCGTCATCGATCATACCGCAGTGGTCGTAGCACATGGCCGTGTAGACCACCTGCCCCACCGACAGCTTCTTCATGTTCCGGGTGACGCAGGCCTGCATGAGCTCTTCAGCGTCGGGGCCGGTGACTTCGTACTTGCGCAGCGGTGAGAGGTCGAGCACCACCGCTTTCTCCCGTGCTGCCCAGTATTCGGCGATGGCGCCGTGGGCGGTCATCTTATTCGCCAGCCAGTAGCCGTTGTATTCGGCAAAGTCGCGCGTGTGCGCGGCGAAGCAGCTGTGAAAGCCTGTTTCTTTGGTATCTTCCAACTCAGCCTCCGGTGATTTGCGCCAGCCAATGGACTTTTTAAAGGGTTGTTGTTCGTCGTAGACCCGGACCTGGATCTCAGTCGGATTCCAGCCGTTGGCTGGGTCCACGTCGCACGGGCAGGCCGAGGACACGGCGACCAGATCGGTCAACGCCCGCATCAGCACGTAATCGCCCGGCCGCGACCATGGTTCGTCCATGCCGATGGCATTGGTATCGTCGAGCATGGTGTTGAAGAAGAAGTTGATCGCCGGCCACCCCGTCTTGGGCGCGATGCCGTAGTGGGCGACCTCTCGGGTGATATTGTCGGAGCAGTTGAGGTGTCCGGGGTAGCCCAGCTCCTCATAATACCGCGCCGTGCAGGCCAGCCCAAAGGTGTCGTGCCGGCCGCAAGTATCCTGCACGATCTCCAGCAGCGGTTCGTGATCCACGGTAAAATACTTGGAATAAATACCCGGATTGGGCCACAGACCGCCCATCAGGGATCGCGTGGTTGTGGGGTCGATGTCGTGGGCCAGGCCCTTGTCCAGAGCGCGGCGGGAAAAGGCCTGAAAATCGGTACACTCGCGGCCTTTGACGTCGAGAACCTGGATGTACTGGCCCTTTTTGACCTCGTAAGTGCGGGCATCACCGGGGTCGATCTGGAAGTCCTGCAAGGGGTCAGCCAGCGGCGGGGACACGCTTTCCGCTGTCCGCACAGGCCGAGGCGTTGCGCGGCGAATATAAAGCGTGATGTCGGTGCCGGTATCACTGCTGCCGGGGTCCATCACAGCCGGGACGGCGCATGCGATGAGCAGGCCATCGCGTTCAGCGAAGCAGGTGTGATGCGCGCCCGGCACTGATCCCTCGCCAAACAGGCGCGCGACTGGCGCGCGGCGAAGCTCGAAACCGGCCTGGGATAGCGCGCGCAACACCCGCGCGCCGGAGCCGTCCGGGCTGGACAGGGCAGCGGCAATGCCCGTGGCTGAGCCCTCGCTGGCCCGCAGCCCCAGCGCGCCCAAGTCCGAGTTGCCATCGGGCGCAAAGAAGACAACCTCCGTTGGTTGCATACCGTCTCGATCGACCAGCGTGATTTCGTCGCCCTTAAACACCTCAACAGAGCGCGTGCCGCCTGCGGGGATGGGATGCCGCTCGACGCCTTCGGGCAGAATGGGCAGACCTGGATGAATGATCCCGGCCCGCTGGGTTGGTCGTTCAAAGGCTTCCAAGCCGCTCGCACCAAAAACCATAGTGCGCTCCTCCCTCTGCTCCGTTTCCCGCGGCTGCGCGCGGCCGGGCTTTGCCCGCGGCGGTTTGGAGCCTAGGCCCCTCGTCAAAAAAAGCCCTGTCTAGCCCAGGCCCAGCGCCCGTTTACGGCGCTTGGACCATTCGAGAATGGCCATGTCGAATGTCAGTGCCATCAGCGAGACGTTGATGCCCAGCACAATATTCTTGCCTAAGTCAGTCCCTGCCAGAGTGCGCTGGAGCTCCTGCCCCAAATCCTGCGTACCGATAAAGGCTGCAATGATCACCATGAAGAATGCGAACATAATCGCCTGGTTAAAGCCCACGGCCATCGTCGGCAGCGCCAGCGGCAAGCGCACGCTCAGCAGCTTTTGCATCGCATTGGCTCCAGACATGTCAGCGGCCTCCGTCATCTCCAACGGTACCGCGCGCAGACCCTCAATCGTGTATCGGGTCAGCGGCACCATGGTGAAGATCACGATGGAGAAAACCACGGCGACATCATTCACGCCGAAGAGCATAATCGCCGGGATCAGATAGATGAACGAGGGGAAAGTCTGCGCGGAATCGCAGATCAGCAGCACCCAGTTCGATAATCGTTTGGACCCAGAAGCCATAATGCCCATTGGAATGCCAAGCAGCACAGAAATCGTGACAGCAGAAATCACGGTGTACAGCGTGATTACCGAGCGGTCCCACCATCCTGACAACGCAACAATGGTGAAGAAAATCGCGGCGTAGATTGCCGGACGGCGTCCGCCCAACCAATAGGTCAGCGCCACGACCATCAAAATCAGAGCCGGGGTTGGCACCCATAGCAAGGCATTCCTGAATGGAATCAACACCTTGACGTTCAAGAACCAGCGCAGCCAGTCGGTAACGGCCTGAACGCTATCGATAGCCAGCACACCCTTGATCCAACGGTCGATCTCACGCCCTTTGGACAAGGACTGTTTTCGCCCAACCTCGTTGAGGATTTCGAAAGTTTGGAACTGTGAAACCAGATAGAAGAACACGAAGGCCCCGAGACCGATCAGCAACAGCATGTGCCGCTGCCACCAAGGGGTATCGCGCTCCCAATGCTTAGGCTGCTTTACCACCCACGCTTTGGACAGACGGTCCAGCGTAATGGCCAGCAAGACAATGGTCACCCCAATCTCAAAGGATCGTCCGAGCTTGAAACTGTTCATCATGGCCAGCAGTTTGGCTCCCAGTCCAGGCATGCCGATAAACGCGGTCAGAACAACCATGGCCAGACACAGCATGATGACCTGGTTTACCCCCACGAGGATCTCCGTCCGGGCGGCGGGGATGTAGACGCGGGTGAGCATCTGCCAACGGGTACAACCGGACATTTTGCCAGCTTCGACAATATCAGGACTGACCTTCTGCAGGCCCAGCGTGGTCATCAGGATCATCGGCGGGATCGCGTAGATGATTGTCGCCACCGCTGCGGCGGTTGGCCCGACTTTAAAGAAGATGACTGCGGGCAAAAGGTAGGTGAAGAAAGGCAGGGTCTGCAACACGCTGAGGATTGGTTTAACGGCGTTATCGACCCACCGCCACTGCCAGGCGGCAATCCCCACGAGCAACCCAATGAAGAATGCGATCGGTGCCGCGACGATCAGCACGGACATCGTCTGCATCGCAATGTCCCACTGCCCGATCATGGCCGTCCACACAAAGGTTCCGCCAGCAAACAGCGCCATGCGCCAGCCCCCAAGCCAGTACCCGAGGATCGCCATCCCAGCCGCAACCGCAGACCAAGGGATCGGCCCCAGGCTCTCGATGAACAGGAACGACATACGGTTCAAATAGGGGAAGCGGTTCTTGCCATAAAGAATGTTAGCGGTGCCATCGAGCAGATATTCCAACCCCGCAGCAATCGACCGCGTAACATGGATCAGCCCCAGGTCGTTCTGGACAAAGGCAAAAACCACATCGAGGATTTCGGCAGTTGGCGGGATTACGGCTTCGGGGAGGCGTACGAGCCAGGACGGCAACACGCCGAGCGAGTGCGCGACCATGAGTAAGCCGGAAACAACCAGAAGCACGATGGAAAAATGCAGTGAGCCTAGACGTGACAAAGCGGAGTCAGGGTTATCAGCCTGGGCGACCATCAGCCCTCAGCTCCCAGCAGAAGATCCAGCGCATCTTTCCGCTTAAGCACTCCCGTGGGGGCGCCGTCTGTACCCTTAACGGGCATAAATTCGCGCGTGTCGTTCATTATAAAGCGCGCCAGCGACTGGATGGAGGCTTCGCCATCGACCGCCTGCCCTTCAGCAGAAATGCCGGCGCTAAGGCTCTGTGAAAGCGCTGCGGCGGTGACCACACGGGCCTTATCAATGTCTTCTGTAAACTTTCGCACGTATTCGGTCGCCGGGTTCATGACGATCTCGCCCGGCGTCGCGCATTGCTCGACCGCGCCGTCTTTCATGATGGCAATCCGGTCGGCAAGGCGTAGGGCTTCGTCGAAATCGTGCGTGATGAAAACTACCGTCTTGCCCAGGATTGCCTGCAGTCGCAGGAACTCGTCCTGCATTTCACGCCGGATCAAGGGGTCGAGGGCGGAAAACGGCTCATCCAAGAACCAGATGTCGGGCTCGATCACCAGCGAGCGGGCAATGCCGACGCGCTGCTGCTGACCACCTGAAAGCTCGCGCGGGAAGTAATCTTCGCGCCCGGAAAGCCCAACCAATTCAATAACTTCCAGCGCGCGTTCGCGACGCGCATGGCGATCCTGTCCGCGCATTTCCAAAGGAAAGGCGACATTCTCCAAAACGGTGCGGTGCGGCAGCAGACCAAAGGACTGGAACACCATTCCCATTTTGTTGCGACGCAGATCAATGAGTTGTTTCTGACCAAGCGACATGATGTCGTCGCCCTCAACTTCGATTGTCCCGCCGGTGATTTCGTGCAAGCGGCAGAAGCACCGCACTAGGGTCGATTTGCCTGATCCTGACAACCCCATGATAACCAACATCTCGCCGCGTCCGACATCAATGGAAACGTCTTTAACCCCAGCGATGTATCCGTCTTGTCGAATATCTTCGAAACTTCTTCCAGCCTCGATGGACTGAAGGTAGCTTTTTGGATTGGATCCAAAAAGTTTCCAGACGTTTTTCGCAGATATGACAGGACCGGATTGGTTCATTTTCTTGCTTTCTTCCAGAGAAATACACCGCTCCAGCCATGAGGGCCAGAGCGGTGTCTCGGCTTAACCAATTATTGGCTTAGCTTTTACAACCGTCAATCCATGGCTGAACCGCAGCACCGTTTGCTGCCAACCACTCTTCAGCGGCTTCAACTGGCTCAAGGTCGTCAGTATCAACGAGCTTGGCCATTTCAGCGATCTGTGGGTTGGTGAAGGAGATGTTGCTGAGAACACAGTAAGCGGAAGGCCACTTGTCCTTCATGCCGTCCCATGCAGCCTTTTTCAGGTAACCGTTTGCGGGGTTACCACAGTCGTACAGCTCATCCTTGTTCGGGCCTTTGGCTGGGTCGGTGTCACAGCCGTCTTCCCACGCTGGGAATTCAACAAATTCACCAGGCCAGACAGCCTCTGCGAAGTTTGGCGTCCAGTTGAACACCAGAACCGGCTTGCGGTCTGCTTCAGCCGCGCCGATTTCAGCCCATAGAGCCGCAGCGGAGCCTGCGTTAATCACGGTGAAGTTCAGGCCCAGAGCCGCAGCGCGCTCCTGACCGTGCTTCAGCCAGTCTACCGGACCGTCAAGGTAACGACCCTTGTCACCGGTCTCAGCCGTAGCGAAGACAGCGGCACAATCGTTCAGCGCTTCCCAGCTTGGCAGGCCCGGGCAGGACTCTTTGGTCCACATGGGGTACCACCAGTCCTCGCGGGTTACAGCATCGTGGTCACCAACATCGTGCAGGCCACCCTTGGCCAGAGCTGCACGGAAGGACGCACCAAATGCGCCTTCCCAAACTTCCAGCTCCAGCGCGACATCGCCCAAACGGACTGATTCGTAAACTGCCTGGGAGTCAGTGGTCACGAATTCAACGTTCAGACCCATGCTCTCGTACATTTGGCCAACAACATTGGACATCACAATCTGGCTGGACCAGTTGTGGATTGGAATAATGATTGGGTCGCTGGAATCTTCAGCGAAAGCCACACCGGGCGCGAGGACAACCGCAGCTGCAGCCATCGTCTTCAACAAGGTTTTCATTCTCTCTTCTCCTGTAATCGCCGCTGAAAACCACATCAGCAGCCCCTTGCGCGAAAACAGAAACAGACCGGCTTATGGCCTCGACTCAAGGTCTCTCGCCCCCTGAGCATCTCAAGACAGATGATAACTAGCACCATGCCTTGGGGAAACTTTTTTCACGCTTGTGAAACTTTATCCAATTTTTTTACTCCATGGCAACAATTTTTCTTCTGAATGTGACTCTCTTATTCAGTTTCCCGTATGCGTTTTCGAGCATTGGACGGGGTTTCATCGAAATGTTTGCGGAACAAGGTCGTGAAATGAGCTGATGATGAAAAGTCCAGAGCATAGGCGATTTCAGTGACAGACAAACTGCTCGATCCCAGTAGATCGCGTCCAGTTTCAAGCCGCAGCACCATCGCTAACTTCATCGGCGTGGTGCCAATATCATCCTGAAATCGGCGGGTGAGTTGGCGCTTGGACAGGTTGCAGTTCCGGGCCACGTCTTCGAGCGCAAAAGAGTCGCCCAGACTGTCCTGCATGAATTGGATAGCCGACTGCACGTTTTTATCGCGGGAGCCGAAGCGAGCCGCGATGCTGCCGCGTTGGGGTCGGGTGGAGGCGCGGATGTCAGTGTGCAAGAACCAGTCGCTGACTTGCTGGGCGAAATCAGCGCCATGATCGCTGGATATCAGCGCGTGCATCATGTCGGTCGGCGCAATGCCGCCCGCGCAGGTCAACCGGCGTCGGTCGCGGACATAAAGCGCGCGTGAAACCATCAGGCTGCGGAACTGGGCCACAAGCCGCTCGCGGTGCTCCCAATGCACCGTCATCCGGTATCCTGCCATAACCCCAGCCCGCGCCAAAATCACCGGCCCACCGGAAACGCCGCACAGCGTGGCCTCAGCTTCATCATGCTCCCGCAGCCAGTCGAACAGGTTACGGTCGTTGACAGCGAAGGGATCACCGCCTGCGACGACAATGACAAACTCCTGCTTCCCCGCCCCGCGCAAAGGGACGGCGCCAGGGATCTGGAGGCCGACCGACGACCGACCGCTGGCCTGCGTGGACAGGAAATCGAGCTCATAGAGGGTTTCGCCGGCAATGATATTGGCGGCGCGCAGGGCCTCGATGCTCGACGCCATCGACATAAGCGGAAACCCGCCAATTCCAACAATGCCAACCCGGCGTGTCGTCGTCATCCCCTGTTGCTCCTCTGAACCAAAACCCGCTTGTCTCTTTTCTTAAAAGAAATTGCACTTTTTTGGAATACTTGCGCGCGAAGGCTCGGTTAGCTCACGTCTCGATGGTGGAAGCAAACTCTGGAGCGCGTTTGTGCGTTATTCGGCTTTACGAATTCTTTGGGAAGGTCTGACGGGCAACAAAGGTTGGACCCCGACTTGGCGGGATGCCGAGCCTAAGGCAGACTATGACGTGATCATCGTCGGCGGTGGTGGGCATGGACTGGCGACAGCCTATTACCTTGCGACCGTCTACGGCATCACCAATGTCGCTGTCCTGGAAAAGGGCTGGATCGGTGGTGGCAACGTCGGTCGGAACACGACAATCATTCGGTCCAACTACATGCTGCCGGGCAACGAGCCCTTCTACGAGTTCTCGATGAAGTTGTGGGAGAACCTAGAACAGGACTTTAACTACAACGCGATGGTGTCCCAGCGCGGCGTTTTGAACCTCTACCATTCGGACGCCCAACGCGATGCCTATGCTCGCCGGGGCAATGCCATGCGGATGTATGGTGTCGATGCTGACTTGCTCGATCAAGATGGGGTTCGCGCGCTTTATCCTGCGCTCAACTATGATGATGCGCGTTTCCCGATCCAAGGGGGGCTCTACCAGCGCCGCGGCGGTACGGTTCGTCACGACGCCGTGGCTTGGGGCTATGCGCGCGGTGCCAGCGAGCGCGGCGTGGACATCATTCAGAATTGCGAAGTCACGGGCATGGACATCAGCGGCGGAAGGATCACCGGCGTGCAAACCTCGCGCGGTCCCATCCGCGCCCGCAAAGTTGCCGCGTGCGTCGCCGGGTCGTCGAGCAAGGTCATGTCATTGGCGGGCATGCGTCTGCCAATCGAAAGCCACGTCCTCCAGGCCTTTGTCTCCGAAGCCATGAAGCCCATCATTCCTGGTGTTATCACCTACGGCGCGGGACACTTCTATCTGAGCCAGTCCGACAAGGGCGGTCTGGTGTTTGGCGGCGATATCGACGGCTACAACTCCTACGCCCAACGCGGCAATCTACCGGTCATCGAGGACGTGTGCGAAGGCGGTATGTCGCTGATGCCATCACTGGGTCGGGCCAAGGTGGTGCGGTCTTGGGGCGGGATCATGGACATGTCCATGGACGGCTCGCCGTTCATCGACCGCACGGGCGTTGACGGGCTCTACTTCAACGGTGGTTGGTGCTACGGCGGGTTCAAGGCAACCCCGGCTTCTGGCTACTGCTATGCCCACCTGCTCGCGCGGGATGAACCCCATGCTGTCGCGACGGAGTATCGGTTGGACCGGTTCCAGCGCGGCGCCATGATTGACGAAAAAGGGGTCGGCGCGCAGCCGAACCTGCACTAAGCACACCAGAAGGCAAGCACGATGATCATCAATCACCCCCTGCTCGGCCCGCGCGATGCGGCTGAATTTGTCTACCTCGGTGATGCCTCACTGATCGACCGGCCTGACGGTGAACAGGACGGCGCGGGGGAGGCCTTTTACGAATACCAGTACCTGCGCGGCAATCCAGCAGGCGCGCACGAGGAGTTGTGGTTTCATGAACAGGGCGACCGCTCCTGGCTGGTCGTTACCCGCGACACCACAACCCACGAAATCACGAAAGTTCGGCTGGCACGCGACGTAGCTCAAGAACGGGGGCGCGGCCAATGACACAGCCCAATCGCTTTGAAACAGGCGGTTTGATCGACCGCTCGGAAACCCTCAGCTTCACCTTCAACGGCACCGCCTACAACGCCCACCCCGGCGATACGCTGGCCTCGGCGCTGATCGCCAACGACGTGAAATTGGTGGCGCGCTCATTCAAGTATCACCGACCACGCGGCATATTTACTGCGGGTCCAGAAGAACCCTCAGCGCTGTTCACGCTGGGCCATGGCAGCACCCAGGAGCCCAACGCTCGCGGACCGGTGACGGAGGTTTTCCATGGCCTCG
>Ga0115564_10004628_pt1 | contig 11119 bp, 10 predicted proteins | sample COGITO_mtgs_1105_7_FD_88680 | JGI IMG/M metagenome (GOLD analysis project Ga0115564, IMG submission 88680) | Pelagic marine microbial communities from North Sea - COGITO_mtgs_110523 | ecosystem: Environmental > Aquatic > Marine > Epipelagic | place: Germany:Helgoland, sampling site Kabeltonne... | reverse complement strand
GATTTATCCTTATTAATTAATGATGATATAACTTTTGAAACACTTTATAAATTAGCAAAACAAACTGAAAACAATTTCTTAAAAGATATTAATTTATTTGATGTTTATACGGGAGATAAATTAGCCGAAGGGAAAAAAAGTTATGCAATCGGTTTCACATTACAGGACAAAAGCAAGACGCTAACGGATGTACAAATCGACAAAATAATGTCTAAACTTCAGAAGCGTTTTGAATCGGAATTAGGAGCCGAATTGCGATAATTAACCTTCTTTAGAGGCCAAGTAACGTTCCGCATCTAGAGCAGCCATACAACCTGTTCCTGCGGCTGTAACTGCTTGTCTATAAACATGATCAGCGGCATCCCCACTTACAAAAACACCATCGATATTGGTTTTAGAGGATCCTGGAGTATTTATAATATATCCTGTTTCATCTAAATTTAGATAGTCTTGAAAAATATCGGTATTGGGCTTATGCCCGATAGCGACAAAAAATCCTGTAGCAGGAATTTCTGTAATTTTATCAGTTGTATTATTTTTTACACGAACTCCAGTTACAACTTGACCATCGCCTAAAACTTCATCAGTTTCAGTATTAAAAAGGATTTCTATATTTTCAGTATTTTTAACACGATTTGCCATTATTTTAGACGCTCTAAATTCATCGCGACGTACCAGCATTGTAACTTTTGTACACAGTTTTGATAAGTAATGTGCTTCTTCACAAGCGGAATCACCAGCACCGACAATCACAACTTCTTGATTTCTATAAAAGAAGCCATCACAGACCGCACAAGCAGAAACACCACCACCAAGTTTTAAATATTTTTGCTCAGAATCAAGACCTAAATATTTTGCGGATGCCCCTGTAGAGATAACAATAGTTTCACAATGAATTTCTTTAGTTCCATTAATCCAAACCTTATGAATTGGACCAGAAAAATCAACTTTGGTAACCCAACCATCTCTCACATCTGTACCAAAACGTTCTGCTTGCGCTTGAAGTTCTAGCATCATTGCTGGGCCTGTAATACCATCTGGATATCCAGGAAAATTTTCAACTTCATTTGTGGTCGTTAATTGACCCCCAGGTTGAGTGCCTTGATATAATACGGGAAACATATTGGCTCGAGCAGCATAGATAGCGGCTGTATATCCCGCAGGACCAGACCCAATTATTAAACATTTTACAGACTCTATAGTATCAGACATATTTTAGATTTTAGGTTGCAAAAATAGGCGTTTTGAATAAAATTTGACTGGGAAGTTATCAACAGTTATTAATAAATTATAGAACAGGACATGAAATTATTATTAGTAATCGATAAACTAAATCCAGTAAAATAATCTTAACTTTGTTTTGAATTCAAAAGCGAAGGCTATGTTAATTATTGGAATTGGTGGTGGAACAGGAAGTGGAAAAACTACCGTGGTGAATCAAATTTTATCGGAATTTCCTGCTGGAGAAGTTCAAGTGATTTCTCAAGATTCCTATTACAAGGACACATCACACTTGTCTTTTGAAGACCGTTGTAAAATCAATTTTGACCATCCAAACTCTATTGATTTTGAATTGTTGGAAACCCATTTAAAAAATTTACAAAAAGGAGAGGTTATAAACCAACCGGTATATTCGTTTAAAACCCATAACCGTACTAACGAAACTACTATAACCAAGCCCAAAAAAGTGCTTATTGTTGAGGGAATTTTAATTTTATCCAATACTGATTTACGGTCATTATTTGATATAAAAATATTTGTACATGCCGACAGTGACGAACGTTTAATGCGCCGTTTAAAAAGAGATATTGCTGAGCGCGGAAGAGATTTAGACGAAGTTTTGGAGCGTTATCAAACCACTCTAAAACCTATGCATCAACAGTTTATTGAACCTATGAAAGCTTTTGCAGACATCATAATTCCAAATAACCACTACAATACTGTGGCTGTAAATGTGGTGAAATCAATAATTAATGAACAACTTTAACACCAATGAAGTCCAATCGTTTTTTAAGACTACTAAAACCTTTTAAGAATATCTATTTTCTTGTTTTGATTATATTTATAGTGTGGATGGTTGTTTTTGATGCAAATTCGTGGCTCATTCACAAGGATTTAAACACTGATATTGAAAATTTAAATTCTAAAATTGAGTTTTACAATAATGAGATCAAAAGCGATCAAAAAGAAATTGAGGCTTTAAATTCTATTGATGGCATTGAAACATATGCACGTGAACATTACAAAATGAAAAAAGAAAATGAGATCGTTTATATTATTGAAGATGCAGACAGTTTAAAAACTAATACAAATGAGTAAAACGAAGCTTTTTGAAAATTTTAATTCAACGTCTTCCAAAGCGTGGAAACAAAAGATTCAATTTGAACTTCAAGGAAAGGATTTTAACACTCATTTGGTTTGGAACTCTATCGAAGGTATTGACGTAAAACCGTTTTACCATTCTGATTCTTTTTCTAAAGCACCTACTATTCAACATAACGCTTCCAATTGGAATATTGGGCATTCTATTTATGTGAATTCCGAAGAAAAAAGTAACATTCATGCGCTTAAATGCCTCAAAAATGGAGTTGAGAGTTTACATTTCACTCTTCCTACAGCTTCAATTTCAATTGATTCACTTTTAAAAAACATAGACACTTCAACGCTTTCTATTTATTTTGAACCAGAGTGTCTTTCAGATCAATTAATTAAAAATCTTCAAACTTATTCAGAAAAAAACAATAGTTTATTTTATGTTTTACAAGATCCAATTGGACAGTTATCACGTTCAGGAAATTGGTATGAAAACCTCAAAACAGATATTCAAAATTTAAAACAAAGTTTAACTTCAGGTGTAAACTTGAAAAGTGTACTTTCTGTTGATGTAGGTCTTTTTCAAAATGCAGGGGGAAGTATGGTTCAGCAACTGGCCTATGCCCTAGCCCATTCAAACGAATACCTAAATATGCTTGACGGTAACCCCATAAAATCTGTAGTATTCAAAATGTCTGTTGGCAGTAATTACTTTTTTGAAATTGCAAAACTTCAAGCACTTCGAGTATTATGGCAAAGCTTAACACTAGATTATGGACTATCAATTGACTGTCATATTCTTACGCAGCCCAGTCAACGTAACAAAACACTATATGATTACAATATCAATATGTTGCGTACAACTACAGAATGTATGAGTGCAGTTTTAGGGAGTAGTGATACCATAATCAATATGCCTTATGATGAATTATTTCACAAGCGTAATGCGTTCGGAAATCGACTGTCTATAAATCAACTTTTGATTCTTAAAAAGGAAAGTTATTTTGACGCTGTTTCCAACCCTACTGAAGGGGTGTATTATATTGAAACTTTAACACAACAATTGGCTCAAAAAGCACTGGATTTATTTAAAGATATTGAGCGACAAGGCGGCTATTTAAAATGTCTAAAGTCATGCATAGTGCAGCGTAAACTAAAAGAACATGCACAAAAGGAACAGGACTTGTATGACCAAGGTAGTGAGGGACTTTTAGGAACTCATTTTCAACAAAATAGTTCAGACACCATGAAATCTGAATTAGAAATTTATCCGTTTATAAAACAAAAGGCACGTAAAACTTTACTTGAACCGATCATACCACGAAGAATTTCTGAGGAAATTGAAAAAAAGCGATTGAAGGATGAATAGAAAAAAGGTGCAACATATCGTTTTGAAAAGTGTAAAAACAGCATCCAAAGCACAAACGTGCTTAGAAACTGCAGAAACAATCGCCATACAATCCAAGTATTCAGAAAAAGACTTAGACTCATTGGAGCACTTAGATTTTGTAGCAGGAACAGCACCATTTCTTAGAGGGCCTTACAGTACGATGTATATTCAGCGGCCATGGACCGTTCGCCAGTATGCTGGTTTTTCGACTGCCGAGGATAGTAATGCATTTTATAAACGCAATTTAAAGGCTGGGCAAAAAGGACTCTCTATTGCATTTGATTTGCCAACACATCGCGGATATGATAGCGACCATAAACGTGTTATTGGCGATGTCGGAAAAGCTGGTGTCGCTATAGATTCAGTTGAGGACATGAAATTATTATTTGATCAGATTCCATTAGATCAAATGAGTGTGTCCATGACAATGAATGGAGCAGTTTTACCAATTATGGCCTTTTATATCGTTGCTGCACAAGAACAAGGGGTTGAAAAGCACCACTTAAGTGGAACTATTCAAAATGATATTTTGAAAGAATTTATGGTGAGAAATACCTACATATATCCCCCAGAAGCTTCCATGAAAATTGTTTCTGATATTTTTGAATATACGAGCCAGCACATGCCAAAATTTAATAGCATTAGTATTTCTGGGTACCACATGCAAGAAGCTGGAGCTTCTGCTGATATTGAACTGGCATATACTTTGGCAAATGGCCTCGAGTATATCAGGAAAGGATTAAATACTGGCTTAGATATTGACACTTTTGCTCCTCGACTTTCATTTTTTTGGGGGATTGGAATGCATCATTTTATGGAAGTCGCAAAGCTTCGAGCAGCTCGGATGTTATGGTCGAAAATTATTCAAAAATTCAACCCAAAAAACCCAAAATCATTAGCTCTAAGAGCACATTGTCAAACGAGTGGATGGAGCCTCACCGAACAAGACCCATTTAATAATGTAGCACGAACGTGTATTGAAGCCACAGCAGCGGTTTTTGGTGGTACTCAAAGTTTACACACAAACGCTTTAGATGAAGCAATTGCATTACCAACTGACTTTTCAGCAAGAATAGCTAGAAATACGCAGCTCTATCTTCAAAAAGAAACTAAAATCACTAAAACAGTTGATGCTTGGGCAGGGAGTTATTATGTTGAAAAACTGACCCACGAAATTGCTGAAAAAGCGTGGCGTCATATTGAAGAAATTGAAGCACTTGGAGGGATGACTAAAGCTATAAAAACTGGGATACCAAAACTCAGGATTGAAGAAGCGGCAGCAAGAAAACAAGCTCGAATTGACTCGGGTCAGGATATTATTGTAGGCGTTAATATGTCTAAACTCGACACTGAAGATCCTTTACATATTTTAGAAGTTGATAACAAACGTGTTCGAATGCAGCAAATAGAGCGCTTAGCACAAACTAAATCAAGCCGAGATCAAGAGCAAGTAAAGGTTATTTTGAAAAAAATTTCAAAAGCCGCATCCAATGGAAGTGAAAATTTATTAGCTTTAGCGGTAGAGGCTGCAAAAGCTCGTGCGACACTGGGCGAAATTAGTACCGCTTTAGAACAGGAGTTTGGAAGATATAAAGCAGAACAAAAAACATTTTCTGGCGTGTATAGTAAAGAATTAAAAAAAGATGAATCTTTTGAAAAAGCTAAGAAATTAGCCGATCAATTTGCGAAATCTGAAGGAAGACGTCCTAGAATTATGATTGCAAAAATGGGGCAAGACGGCCATGATCGTGGAGCAAAGGTTGTTGCCACTGGCTACGCCGATTTAGGGTTTGATGTTGATATTGGCCCGCTTTTTCAAACAGCTGAAGAAGCAGCAAAACAAGCTGTTGAAAACGACGTGCATATTCTAGGAATATCGTCTTTAGCTGGAGGCCATAAAACACTAGTCCCTATTGTAATTGAAACATTAAAAGCATATGGTCGTGAGGATATTATGGTTATTGTAGGCGGTGTAATTCCAAAACAAGATTATCAGTATTTGTTTGATGCCGGAACAGTGGCTGTCTTTGGACCTGGGACAAAAATTAGTAAAACTGCCCTCACAGTATTGGATATATTGATAAATTAATTTATATTCGAAGAATTAACCATTTTTTTGATAAGCAAGTAACAGATGAAATCCCAAATCTCAAATGTCACTATCAAAAACAATAGCGATTGCGAATCAAGAAGGGGGCGTTGGTAAAACAACCACCGCTATAAATTTATCCTCAGCTTTAGGCATATTGGACAACTCTGTTTTGCTCATTGATGCTGACCCTCAAGCCAATGCTACTTCAGGACTTGGGATTCAAACAAAAGATAACGACTTTACTGTGGTAGATTTATTTCGAGCAAAAGAAAATTCAGACCAGTGTATCTTAGAAACACATTGCCCAAACTTAAAAATTATCCCTGGATCAATTAAACTTGCTGAAATTGAACTAAATGTTGAAAACTCCATCTTAACACGTCTTAAGACAGCACTAGATTCGCTAAAATCTCAATTTGACTTTATAATTATAGATTGCTCGCCTTCTCTTGGATATTTGACTCTAAATTCATTTGTTGCCGCAGACTCCATTATCATTCCTGTTCAATGTGAGTTTTTTGCGTTCAACGGCTTACAGAAATTGCTAGCCACCATTAAAAGCATTAAAACTAATTTCAATTCAACCCTAGATATTGAAGGCGTCTTGGTGACCATGTATGACAAGCGTCTAAGTCATAGCAATCATATTATTAATGAACTAAAAAAACATTTTCAAGACCTCATATTTAAAACAATTATTAAAAGAAATATTAGTCTAAGCGAAGCTTCAAGCTTTGGTAGCAGTATATTAGATTATAACGTGACTAGCGAAGGTTCTACAGACTACCTCAATCTATCTCAAGAAATCATGAAAAAACGAGCCCTTAAACAACAAAGCCCTTTAGGTAAAAAAATACCTCAAATTTTACAAGACACAAAAGAAGAAATCTCTTTTTTAGATCCTCAAAAAGAACGAAACTTAGAGTATTACAAACCTTTTAAGTTAGAAAATAAAAATTTCAAGAAACTGATAGGCTGTACTAAAAAAGAAGTCATTGTATTACTAGGACTGGTTTATAATGACATACACAGTAATATTTGGATGTATCGTATTTCAGAAAAAACAAGTATGTTTAGAAAAAATTTTCTTTATATCTATTTTGAAAAGAACACTGTAAAACACATTCAATTAAAAAGATTTAAATTCCGTTGAAAACTTGATAAAATTCTTAGATAATTTGATTTAAATTCCTTAGAAATAATTGTATTTTTACGTAAATAAAACAACTCATTAATGGGAAAACTCATTGCTATTGCAAATCAAAAAGGAGGCGTTGGAAAAACCACAACTTCGGTTAATCTAGCTGCTTGCTTAGGGGTTTTAGATAAAAAAGTATTATTAATCGATGCAGATCCTCAAGCCAATGCCTCATCAGGTCTTGGGATTGATGTCGATGTTGTTGAGTTTGGCACCTATCAATTATTGGAACACAATTGTACAGCAGCAGAAGCCATTCAAAAAACATCGGCTACAAATGTAGATATTATTCCCGCACACATAGATTTAGTCGCTATCGAAATTGAATTAGTGAACGTGGAACAACGCGAATATATGCTCAAACAAGTAATTGAACCTGTTAAATCAAATTACGATTATATACTTATTGATTGTGCACCCTCTTTAGGGTTATTAACACTAAATGCCTTAACAGCCGCTGATTCTGTAATTATTCCAATTCAATGTGAATACTTTGCATTAGAAGGTTTAGGGAAACTATTAAATACAATTAAAAGTGTTCAGAAAATTCATAATGAACACTTAGACATAGAGGGCTTATTGCTTACGATGTATGATTCTAGACTCCGACTCTCTAATCAAGTTGTAGAAGAAGTTAAGAATCATTTTTCAAATATGGTTTTCAAGACCATTATACAGCGTAATGTGCGACTTAGTGAAGCGCCAAGCCATGGGGAAAGCATAATTTATTACGACGTAAATAGTAAAGGTGCTACAAATTACTTAAGTTTGGCTAAAGAAATCATCAGTAAACAGTAAAATAATGGCCAAAGCTATTAAAAAACAAGCATTAGGGCGCGGACTATCTGCTCTCTTACAAGACTCTAAAGAAGAAAAACGCTCGGAAGGAGTTGAAAACAACGCGCCTAAAGCTGGATCTATTATTGAGTTAGAGCTAGAACTTATAGAAGTTAATCCGTTTCAACCACGAACACAATTTAAAGAAGACGCGATACGAGAACTGGCATCTTCCATACAAGAGTTAGGTGTTATTCAACCGATAACAGTTCGTAAAACCAAAACCAATACGTTTCAGTTGGTTTCAGGAGAACGCCGTTTTAGAGCCTCAAAAGTATTAGGCAACAAAACCATTCCAGCATATATTAGAGTGGCTAATGACCAAGAAGCTCTAGAAATGGCTTTGGTAGAAAATATTCAACGTCAAGATTTAGATCCTATTGAAATTGCGTTAAGCTACCAACGATTGATTGATGATATTCAGCTCACTCAAGAACAAATGAGTCAACGTGTTGGTAAAAAAAGATCTACAATTGCTAATTATTTGCGCTTACTAAAACTAGATCCCTTAATTCAAACAGGAATGCGTGATGGATTTATTAGTATGGGACACGGAAGAGCAATCGTAAATATTAATTCGCATGCGGATCAGATTTCGATTTACAAAGAAATTATTGCACATAAACTATCCGTTCGTGCCACGGAAACGTTAGTAAAAAATTATAGTACTCCAAAACAAGTGAAAGCTATAAAAAAGAACGATCTTCCTAAATTTGTAAAAGATGGAGTTCAAAAAATAGCATCTTATTTTGGCCATAAAATAGATATTAAAATGGAAAAAAAAGGGAGTGGAAAAATTCTAATCCCGTTTCATTCTAAAGAAGATTATGATCGCATTTTAAAATTAATTGAACGTGATAAATAGATATTTACTCATCGTATTTTTTTGCGCTTATTCATTAACCAATTTTGCTCAAACCACTGACAAGTCTGAAAACGAATTCGATACAGAACAGTCAGGCGCCAATCTCATGGATCCTTTAGCACCTTCAAGAGCTGCTTTCTATTCCGCAATTCTTCCTGGACTAGGACAAGCTGTTAATAAAAAATATTGGAAAATTCCTATTGTGTATGCAGCACTTGGAACAAGTGTATATTTATATATGAGAAACAGCAAAAGTTATGACCGATTTAGAAAGGCCTACAAAAGGCGATTAGGGGGTTTTACAGATGATGAATTTTATGGGAATTCGACTATTCCACTTTTATCAAATGAATCATTAATTCGAGCGCAACGTACTTTTAAACGTAATAAAGAATTATCTATCTTAGTTACTGTAGGGCTCTATGCCTTAAATATTATTGATGCAAATGTTGATGCACATCTATTACAATACAATATGGATAAAAACTTAGCTGTCAATCCATTTATTGATTTTGACACACCAGATACTTCAGCGCAGTTTGGATTATCTTTAAATTTTAAATTTTAATATGAAAATAGCACTGTTGGGATACGGCAAAATGGGAAAAGTAATTGAAAAAATTGCAATCAGTCGAGGGCATGAAGTTACATTAAAAATTGATAAAGATAGTGATCCATACGACATTACAACTGTTGATGTTGCTATTGATTTCAGTATGCCTAATGCAGCTGTTGAAAATATTAGCATGGCACTAAACAATGGTATTCCTATTATTTCTGGCACTACGGGTTGGCTCTCTGAAATGGAATCCGTTAAGGCGTTATGTACCTCAAAAAAGGGCGCATTTATCTATGCTTCTAATTTTAGTCTAGGAGTCAATATTTTCTTTGAACTTAATAAACATTTAGCAAAAATGATGAGTAATCTTTCTGATTATTCTATAAACCTTGAAGAGATTCACCACACGCAAAAACAAGATGCCCCATCTGGGACAGCCATCACACTTGCGGAAGGGGTATTGGAACATAGCGTCTACGATTCTTGGGAGTTAGCGCCCACAGAAGATGACCGTAGATTAGCAATCACAGCAAAGCGTATAGATGACGTTCCTGGTACTCATACTGTGAATTATGAATCTCAAATAGATACTATTTCACTCACACATACCGCTCATACTAGAGAGGGTTTTGGTTTGGGCGCTGTTGTAGCTGCAGAATGGCTCATTGGAAAAACTGGTATTTTCACAATGAATGATGTGTTAAACATAGGTTAAACACTTAAAAACAAAATGTATTATCCTATAATTTAGACATTTAAATAAAATTTAAAAAAATTATGACTTTATCTCAATGGTTTATTTTTTTCTTAGTCGTTCAACTTATACATGGACTAGGAACTTGGAAGCTATATATTAAAACTGATCGAAAGGTATGGGAAGCATTTGTGCCAATTTACAATGGCATCATCTTTATGAAAATACTAAACCGACCAACTTGGTGGGTAGCTTTGTTGTTTTTACCAGTAATCAGTCTGATTATGCTAATTATTATTTGGGTTGAAACTGCACGTAGCTTTGGTAAAAACTCAATGTCGGATACTGTATTATCTGTAGTGTCTTTAGGATTTTATAGCTATTATTTAAATTACTTTACAGCTGTAAAACACCGTAAAGACCGAAGTTTAACACCTAAATCTGGTATAGGAGAATGGACAAGTTCCATTCTGTTTGCAATCGTTGCCGCTACTGTGGTTCACACCTATTCTCTTCAACCCTACATGATTCCGTCTTCATCTCTAGAAAAATCACTCTTAGTCGGCGATTTTTTAATTGTGAGTAAAATGCACTACGGCCCACGAGTCCCAATGACTACTGTGGGACTTCCTATGGTACATGATACAATTCCAATTCTAAATACAAAATCCTATTTGTTTAACGATAGAATTGAGGTGCAAAGCACGTCTTTAAAAAATAAATTGCAACTCCCCTATTTACGGATTCCTGGATGGGAAAAAATCGAGCGAAATGATATTGTTGTTTTTAATCAACCTGCAGACACATTGCTTGACATGAATGATTTTACTCCCGATAGAAATTATTATAAACCTATCGATAAAAAAACAAACTTGGTTAAGCGCTGTGTAGCCATTGCAGGAGATACACTTGAAATTAGAGACGGTTATGTATATATCAATGGGATACAAAATGAACTTCCTGACCGAGCACGACTGCAGTTTAGCTATGAAGTTACCCTAAAACCTGGAAAAACTTTTGAAAGAAGTATTATTCAGCAACTAAAAACGCGTTACGATATCACAGATGGCATTTACGCCACAGGAAGCAAAATTATTATTCCTGCAGCTTCAGACAATGCTGTGAAAGTCTTTAAAAACCACCCTAGCGTGGCTACTATAACTCGCTATAT
>Ga0115564_10004625_pt1 | contig 11125 bp, 9 predicted proteins | sample COGITO_mtgs_1105_7_FD_88680 | JGI IMG/M metagenome (GOLD analysis project Ga0115564, IMG submission 88680) | Pelagic marine microbial communities from North Sea - COGITO_mtgs_110523 | ecosystem: Environmental > Aquatic > Marine > Epipelagic | place: Germany:Helgoland, sampling site Kabeltonne... | reverse complement strand
GGTCTCTGATTTCTCGTTCATAACTTTCAAGATCAATTTCCGCAAATCGCTTTTGCAAACCCATCAAAACAGCTTCCGCCTCTGAACGGCCGCGGTTCTTTAAATCATTGATGTAATCGATAATTTGATGTTCGACGAAATCAGGCTCGGTGCTGTCTTTATTGGGCATGTGCTTGCGAGTTGATCACGTGCTTTGGTCTCTAAGTCCAATTCATCAATGTCGATGCAACATCAATTTTTGGGAGGCGGTTCATTCAATTTCCAACTACATGTTTAAGGCGTAATATTTATATTTAATATTTTAAATAGTAATAATGCAAATAAACGTGCAATTAAGATAAATTACAACCTTTATGTTTTAGAGTGTGATTGTATGCAACCGCTTCATGATCGCTGATGCGTTGAGGATTATGCAGTTACTGAATTAAAGCGTGGACTATGAGTTAACTGTCACGCAAACCTTGATCTTGCACCCATGTTTCAGCTTTATCGAGTGACTTTTGTGTGATATTAAAAATCTCATCAATTTCTGCATCTGTCGTGATGAGTGGTGGGCAAAATGCCAAGTTATCGCCAATCGCTCGGATGATGAGCCCGTTCTCAAGACAACGCCCCTCAACATAAGCGCCGACTTTATCGGAGGCTTCGAATGGCGTTTTCGTGTCCTTATCCTTCATGACTTCCAGCGCGCCCATCAAACCGCATGCGCGTGCCTGACCAATTAACGGGTGTTCGCCCAAGATCGCCATGCGGTCCTGAAAGTGCCCCATTACATTGCGAACATGACCGACAATATCCCGTTCCTCGTAGATTTTTAAGGTTTCAAGCGCAACGGCTGCAGCAACAGGATGTCCACCATACGTGGAGCCATGGCCAAACATACCAAGCTTTTCGCTCTGGGACACCAGCGCTTCATAAACACGATCTGAAATCATTAAGGCTGAGATCGGCAAATAAGCTGATGAAAGCTGCTTAGCGCATGATAGGAAATCTGGGTCTAAGTCAAAAGTTTCACTGCCCCACATATTCCCAGTTCGACCGAACCCATTAATGACTTCGTCCGCAACCAAAAGGACATCGTATTTTTTGAGGATGGCTTGAATTTTAGGGTAATAGGTCTTAGGCGGGATGATAACGCCTCCGGCCCCCATAACAGGCTCGCAGAACATCGCGGCAACGGTCTCTGGTCCTTCGCCCAGGATCATCTTTTCCAGGTCATCGGCACAACGGGTGGCAAATTCCTCTTCGCTCTCGCCCTCATGACCTTCGCGGTAGTAATGCGGTGCAGTTGTATGAAGGATACGATCAATGGGGAGATCGAAGTCGCCATGTAGATGTGGTAACCCAGTAAGGCTTGCTGATGCCACTGTGACACCATGGTATCCGCGAATACGTGAAATGATTTTCTTCTTCTCAGACTTGCCAATAGCGTTGTGATAATACCAGATTAATTTCACCGCGAGGTCGGTCGCTTCCGAGCCTGAATTTGCAAAAAGTACTTTTGACAAGCGGCCTGGTGCGATCGAAACAAGCTTTTCAGCCAGATCAATAACAACGTCTGAAGAACGGTGATTAAACCCGTGATAATAGGCCAGCTTGCTCATCGCTTCGGTCGCGACATCGATCAATCGCTGCTCGCCATATCCAAGGCTGACGCACCATAAGCCGGACAATCCCTCGATATAGCTTTTGCCTGCATCATCAAACACGCGAATGCCAGCGCCACGATCAATGACCATTGGGCCTTTTTCTTCATGAGCCTTGAGGTTGGTGTAACCATGGACGTGATAGGCAATATCTCTTGCGTGAGCAGAATTGGCGCGGGACGTCATTGTTTCCTCCAGAAAATACGGCTGCGAACGTGTAGATATATTCTATGAAATCCTGAATGTTGAGATGTGTCCAGACTTAACCGCCGCGACGGTCCTGAGCGCGAGGATCAAGTGCATCTTGCAACCCGTCACCGATGAAGTTGAAGGCAATGACAGTCACGAAAATGAGGAGCCCGGGATAGAATGCAAGGCCAGGAGATGCCCAAATTGTTTCCTGCGCGCCGGTTAGCAAATTACCCCAACTTGGCAGTGGCGGCTGAATGCCAAGGCCTAAAAAGCTAAGGACCGATTCCAACAAGATGACATTGCCAACCGATAGGGTCGTGGCAACGATTATAGTTGAAGCGAGGTTAGGTAGAATATGCCTGAGCATAATCCGTATTGATCCAGCACCTTGTGCGCGTGCGGCCAAAATGAATGGACGTGTCTTGAGACCAAGCGTGGTCGCGCGGACAAGCCTGGCAACGGTTGTCCATCCAACCAATGCGACGATGGCGATGATACGATAGAGGCTGACATTTTCGCTCCCAATCATGCTTTCCGGCAACCCGACTTTACCTAGATCGACAGCTGCTAAAACAATTAATAGAGGGAGGACGGGTAATGAAATGACACCGTCCGTAATACGCATAAATAATGCATCAACACGCCCGCCAATATAGCCAGAGAGCAGGCCAATGGTTGTGCCGATAATCGCGACTGTAATCGTCGCTGTCAGGCCCACAAACAAAGATACACGCCCGCCATAAAGAAGGCGGAGCAAGACGTCTCGCCCAAGCTCGTCGGTTCCCAGTAGGTGCTCAGCAGATGCTGGCGCATACCGCCCAAACAAATTAACGGCATCGGCATCGATACCCAATGCGGCTTCGATCAACGGTGCAGCCAAGGCTAATAATACGAGTAAACCAAGTATGGCAGCGCTGATAACCGCGAGCCGGTGGCGTAAGAAACGATTGAAGACAATCTGTGTTGGCGTTTCAGTGATCTGACAGTGTGCAGTGCTCATCGATCTAACTCCGCATATGAGATGCGTGGATCAAGGCTGGCATAGGCGATATCTGCAAGCAGATTGCCGATTAGGGTGAGGGCGGTCGCTAGCAACAAGCCAACAAGCGCCAAATTATAATCGTTCCCCATGATCGCATCAAAGATGAGCTTTCCCATTCCGGGATAGGCAAAGACAGTTTCTGTGATAAGGGCACCTGAAAACAAGACGCCCAAATCAAGCGCGATAACAGTCACAACTGGGATCATTGCATTCCTTAGTGCGTGGCCTAGAACAACGCGAGATTCGCTAAGGCCTTTTGCACGTGCTGTTCGAATATAATCCTGACGTAGCGTTTCGATCATTGATGCGCGCATATAGCGGGTGTGCCCACCGACCCCAGCGATGGTGAGGCTCGCTATGGGTAGAATCAGATACTGTAGACGCTCCCATAGTGCCGTTGCGCCGCCGGCGTCTGCTGTGCCACCTGCGGGTAACCAGCCCAAGGTTACGGCAAATAATAAGATCAACAGAATACCAAGCCAGAACGGGGGGATGGATAAACCAGCAAAGGCGGCAAGGTTAATCCCGTAATCGCTTAGTGAATACGGACGTGTCGCCGCAAAAATACCTGCGGGAAGGGCGATCACCAAGGCTAACGTGAGACTGGAAATCAATAAGCCGAGCGTATTGCCAAGGGCAGGGATGATTGCATCCCAAACTGGCTGTGCGTAAAGACGCGAATACCCAAAGTCTCTGGTCAGTGCAGCGCCAAGCCAATGCAGGTAGCGTGACCAAAGTGGCTGATCTAGACCATAGATCGCCCGAAGTCGGATCGCATCTTCAGACGTAATGTCGGGATCAGCAGAGATCATCAGATCAACGGGATCGCCGGGCATTAAGCCAATCAGTACGTAAATGATGAAAGACATCACAAACAAGACGATCAGAGAGTGCAAGCTACGGCGGGCCAGAAAAGACAACATAAACAGAGACTAGCACCCAGAAGTTAGAAGCGAAAAACGCTTAGTTTGTTGCTGCCCAATCTTCCACCCAGAGGGTTGTTGGAAATTGGTGCCCGGTCGGTGTTAAACCTGAAAGCCATTTTGGCAAAATAAACGCATTCGCCCGAAAATATAATGGCAGCGCAGGCAGGTCTGTTGCATAGATGTTTTGTAATTTATACCAAAGTGCTACGCGTTTGCCCCGGTCCAACTCGGTTTCGATGACTTCAAGTAAGGCATTCATTTCAGGGTTTCTGTAACCTGTATAATTCTGCCCAGCCCAATTGTTGCCGGCCGTTGGGATATCATCAGAATGCAATGTTGTAAGCGGCACACTCTCGGGTGCAGAAATCCATGCGAACATCGCCATCGCATCAAATTTACGTTTGGTCACAGTTTCGCCAAAGAAGATACGCGCAGGCTCGTTCTTAATGCGAATATCGATACCCACAGCTTTCCATTGGCTTTGCAGAACCTGCTGCACCAATTCGCGTGTGCGATTGCCCGCGGTTGTCATGATATCAAACCGCAACGGCTCACCAGCAGCATTCATACGAATGCCTTTAACTTTATTAGACCAACCGGCTTCGTCGAGTAATGCATTCGCTTTGGCAAGATCGAATGAATAGGTTACTACGTTTTCATCAAACACCCAATCAAGCGGGTTCACGGATGAATGTGCGACAGGTTGCTTGCCACCAAATAGCTGCTCAGAAATTGCTTTGCGGTCGAGCGCGTACATTAATGCCTGTCGGATTTTCTGGTCTTTCAGAATTGGGTTATCAAGCATCAGGTCGATATGCTCGTAAATAAGGCCCGGCATATAAGTGATATTGAATTTCTTGCCGTGGCGCTTTTCAAATGCCAGCGCCTGATCAACGCTTAGGCCCAACTCGCCAGAAATCATGTCGACCCCACCAGAAAGCAAGTTTGCTTCGAGTGTTGCGGTGTTTTCAATAACGCGGACAGTGATTTTTTCGAATGCGGGCTTTTTCCCCCACCAATGTGGATTACGCTCAAAAACCATATGCGACCCGGTTTTTTGCGTTGCCATGATATAAGGGCCCATATAAAGGCCTAGATTATTGGCATCGGTATCAAATGCGGTTTGAGTGCGGTACGCGGCTGGATCTTTAAATTTCGCTCGCTCAATATGTGCAGGCAACAGATTGAGGCTAGAGATATCGTTGTAATCGAATGTGCGTCGATCAACGTGCAGCGTGAAGGTCTTGTCATTGATCTGATCAATGCTGAGGATACGTCGATATCCTTCTTGCGCAGAAACACCTGACTTGGGATGTTTACCTACTTCCCATGTAAAAATCACATCATCAACATTAATGGGCATGCCATCGCCCCATTTTGCCGCATCTAAAATTTTGTATGTTACCGCAATGCCGTCTTTGCCATCAGGTGTTTTTTCTAGAACGGCGCCCCCGTTTTCTAATGTTGGCAGAGTCTCACAAAGCATGCAGACGACTTTCCAACTCGCATCTGTTGTTGTGATAGGGCGCCTGGATAAGCCGTGGACATATGATTTCGCCAACATGGAGTCGATATTGGGATGGAACGTCGCCGGGTATTGGGTGATACCAATTACCAAATTCGATTTGGCTGAGGCTTGATGTGAGTGCACGCCAAGGCCAAATATTAAAACTCCAACGAAAAAATACGACCATAACGATTTCATGTGATCTCCTTGTGCCATTATACTGATCAGATTATCACGTGAGATGATTCAAGCCAGCGATGACATGAAGTGGACGAGGAATAATTATGACGAATGGTATTACGGTTTTTGGTGAATGTGTCTGGCTTTCGAGCGGTTGGATGGAGAACGTTGCAATCAAAATCGATCCAATTGGTACTATTACGGACATTGAGACCAACGCAAAGTATGAATCGTCCCTTATGGCGCGCTTGCCTGGACCTGCAATACCGGGGATGCCAAACCTTCATTCGCATGCGCATCAGCGTGCTATGTCTGGCTTAAGTGAATTCCGGGCGTCTGGTCCCGGTGGTGAAGATAGCTTTTGGACGTGGCGGGATGTCATGCATCGATTTGCTGAGGTGCTGACTCCTGAAATCCTCGAAGCCGTTGCAACTCAATTATATGTTGAAATGGTTAAAGCTGGATACACGGCGGTTGGTGAATTTCACTACATCCATCATGGACCAAATGGAGTGGCGTATGATGACCCTTCTGAAATGTCGATGGCACTCATCCGCGCGGCAACTTGGGCTGGTATCGGCATAACGTTGCTTCCGGTCCTTTACGAGAACGGGGGATATGCGGGTAAGCCAGCAAATGCAGGCCAACGCCGATTTATTTCAACGCCTGATCAGTTGCTAGACATCATCAATGCCGTTGAAACTATCCATAAAGCGGATCCGCAAGTTCGAGTTGGCTTTGCGCCACATAGTCCCCGTCAAGTGACGCCTGAAGGTATGAAGGCCGTATTTGATGGCGTGACGGCAATGTCCGCTGATGCGCCGATACATATTCATGTCGCGGAACAAGAAAAAGATGTCACAGAGTCTGTTGAGTTCACGGGGAAAAGACCTGTCGAATGGGTTTTGGAAAACTTTGATGTCGGCACAAGATGGTGCTTGATCCATGCGACGCATCTTATCGAGAGTGAGATATCAGCATTAGCAACATCGGGCGCTGTTGCTGGATTATGTCCTGTGACAGAGGCCAATCTTGGCGATGGGATATTCCCGCTCATCCCTTATTTGGAACAAGGTGGTCGCATTGGTATTGGTTCTGATAGCCATAACTCGGTGAGTATTATTGAAGAGCTGCGCCTCCTCGAATACGGACAACGCTTGATCAAGCGCCGTCGTAATTTGGCTGCACCGGGCCCGGGTGGATCGACAGGGGTTCGGCTTTATGCGGATTCATTGAAAGGTGGGGCGCAGGCATGTGGGCGACCCATAGGTGAGATTTCTAAAGGAAAGCGCGCTGACTTTGTTGTTCTAGATTCTGCGCATCCCAATCTGATTGATCGATCAAAAGACAATTTGATTGATTCTATGATCTTCAGTGGCAACACACCAAAATTCCAGGAAGTCTGGATTGGTGGTAAGCGACAAGTTGCCAATGGTCGTCATGTTCGTGAGCAAGACACCTTGGATACCTATAGTAATGTCATTCGTGGATTGGATTTCTGAGATAGCCGCAAATGGCCCTTTAAGAATATAGAATGAAGGTCTACATGAATATTCTCAGATAAAAATAGGATCCTTTGTCATATGACGCCCGATATTCGCTCAGCCCGTTTGTCTTTAGTGTTTGCAAGTGTTGCCCACACGTATAGCCACCTTTTTCAGCCACTTTATTATGTGGCAGTGTTAACGCTGGAGGATGAGCTTGGCCTGACACACGGCGAAGCTATTCAGCTCGCAATCTTAGGGGGCATGCTGTTTGGGTTTGGCGCCCCATTGGCCGGATGGCTTGGTGACAGATGGGGCGCTGTAACGATGATGTCGATTTTCTATATCGGCACTGGTGCAGCAATGGTGTTAACTGGATTTGCTCAGGCACCTTGGCAAATTATGGCTGGGCTAGGCCTAACGGGACTTTGTGCATCGATTTATCATCCGGTTGGTATTGCGTGGCTCATTAAAAATGCTGTGAACCGTGGCACTGCACTTGGGATCAATGGAATTTTTGGTGGGCTTGGCCCCACCATTGCGGCGCTTACAGCTGGAACCATCATTACGTTGATGGGGTGGCGTGCCGTATTCATTATTCCAGGGATCATCATCTTAATGACGGGTGCTGCTTTTATGGTTCTGGTGGCCAAAGGTGCTATTGTAGAAAGTCAGACAGATCGGGTGCCGAGCCCTCCTGCTAAAAAAGGCGATGCGGTTCGCGTCTTTTGTGTTTTAGCATTCTCAATGCTGTGTACTGGTGTGATCTATCAGGCGATGCAGTCTGGGTTGCCAAAGATGTTTCAGCTTCGGCTTGAGGATGTTTTATTAGGTGAAGTATTAGGTGTTTCCACATTGGTTGCGGCCGTATTTTTCATTGCTGGCTTAATGCAAGTTATTGGTGGATGGCTCGCCGATAAGACATCACCAAAGTATGTTTATATTGGTGCCTTTGTTGTCCAAATCCCGCTTTTGATATTATTGGCGAGTGCTGCTGGATCGCTTGTGATCGTCTTTGCCGTCATGATGATATCTGCGAACAACGGCGCATTGCCTGCTGAAAACGTTATTCTTGCCCGCTATGTGCCGCGGTCGCGGCGATCGCTGGCTTTTGGTTTCAAGTTCGTCTTGGCGATTGGTTTCGCGACTTTAGGCGTGCAGCTTGAGGCCGTGCTATTCGATAATACGGGCGAGTTCTATTGGCTCTATATGTTGCTGTCCGGGATTTCATTGGCTGGTGCATTCGCAGTTTTGATACTTCCAGGTGACCGGCAATCAAACGCAACTCCACAACCAGCAGAATGATTTAAACGGTTAACGCTTGATCTAAATCCCGGATCAGGTCGTCGGCCTCTTCGAGGCCGATGGACACGCGGATGGTGGCAGCCGTCGCACCTGCAGCTTCGCGTTGTTCGTCGGTCAACTGACGATGTGTCGTTGATGCGGGATGCAGTACAAGCGACTTGGTGTCACCGATGTTAGCAAGGTGAGAGAATATATTTACGCGCTCGACCAGTTTGACGCCTGCTTCGAAACCACCCTTTAGACCAAAGGTGAAAACAGCACCGGCACCTTTTGGCAGATACTTTTTAGCCAAATCATTGTAAGGGCTGGAGGCAAGTCCGGCATAGCTGACCCAATCGACGGCTTTGTGCCCTTCAAGGAATATTGCAACTTTCATTGCGTTCTCGACATGTCGGTCCATACGAACGTGGAGGGTTTCTACACCTGTGATGATGTTGAATGCATTCGTTGGCGACAGGGAAGGGCCGAAGTCCCGCAAGGCGACGGCGCGCGCCTTCATTGTGAAGCCAAAGTCTCCAAACGTCTCAAAGAACGTGAGCCCGTGATAGGCGGGGTCGGGTTCCGTCATGGTTGGGAAGCCTGGCCCTTTCGTCCAATCGAATTTACCACTTTCAACGATGGCCCCGCCCATAGATGTTCCGTGGCCCTGTAAAAACTTGGTCATTGAGTGGCAGACGATATCTGCACCCCATTCTATGGGTCGGCAAAGATAAGGCGTCGCCATTGTGTTATCGACGATTAATGGAATACCGGCATCTTTGGCGACAGCGGCAATGGCCTCAAGATCAAGAATGACACCACCCGGATTTGCCAATGCCTCAATAAAAATGCCTTTTGTCTTTGGTGTGATGGCGTCTTTAATAAGTGCCGGGTTCGTGCAATCAATAAAATTACAGTTCCATCCGAGCCGTTTAAAGCTCAAACCAAATTGTGTGATAGAACCACCATAGAGGTTCTTTGATGCGATAAACTCGTCGTCGGGCTCGAGCAATGTGAAGAACGTCAGGAACTGTGCTGCATGTCCAGATCCTGCACAGACCGCAGCCCGACCACCTTCAAGGTTGGCAATGCGTTCTTCGAGTACAGAAACCGTTGGATTGGTGAGGCGTGAATAAATGAACCCGAACGTTTGTAAATTAAACAAATCTGATGCGTGTTCAACATCATCAAATACATATGATGTTGTTTGATAAATGGGTGTTGCGCGGGCACCTGTGACGGGATCAGGCTGCGCACCTGCATGGATGGTACGAGTCCCAAAGCCATATTCTTGAGGTGTTTTTTTCTCGTCACTCATTGTCTCTGGTCCAACTCAAAAGTCATGCAGGTGCTAAACGGATCAAGCGTGTAAGTGCCAAATGGTGGACAGACCGCAAAGCCAAACCCTGCATACAGACCTCGTGAGGCAACAAAATCATCTGTCGCGCCGGTCTCAAGGCTAAGGCGTTGATAACCACGTTGTTCAGCTTCATCGATTATATGTGTGAGCATGCGCCGACCAAGGCCTTTGCCGCGAAGTGTATTGACTGTGTGCATCGACTTGATTTCACCATGTGATGTATCGAGTTCACGGAGCGCACCGCAGCCAACCAGCATCCCTTTGTGCCATTTTGTCCAGAACGTAATATCCGGCTTTCTGAGCGCGTCTAAATCTAAGGCATGTTCGCTTTCAGGTGGTGAGATCGACCGCATATAATCGAGATGTGCTTCGAGGAGTGTCGCAATCTCAGGTCCCCGGAGATCATCGATACGTATTGTTATATCATCATTGCTCATGATCAGGTCGGACGTTTCTTGGACGAGATGATACCTGAATTAACGCCGGACCATCCCAATTCACCAAACAGCCGTCCGTATTCAATTTTTGGACAACGGTCCATGATGACAATTAGTCCGGCAGCCTCAGCGCGGGCAGCTGCCTCGTGATTGATCACGCCAAGTTGCAGCCAGACAATCTTGATCTGTTTCTCGTCTTTTAAGGAGATTGCCTCGTCGACCAGATCACCAGCCGCAGCCGAGTTTCGAAATATATCAAGCATATCGATGGGGCCAGGTACATCAGCTAGTGATGCATAGACTGTTTGATCCCATATTTCCTTGCCTGCATGGCCGGGATTGATCGGATGAACTTTATACCCTTTGCCCAACAGATACTTCATCGCGAAATTCGATGGCCGAACCCAGTTAGGACTGGCCCCGGCCATCGCAATGGTACGCGTGTCTTTTAAAACACGCTGCATCATCACATCGTCGTAATGAAGTTCACTCATCTCGGATTATAGACCTAAACGCTCTCGCGCCTCAGCGACAGTTGCAACAGTCCCGCCAAGTTGCTGGACAATATGTGCAGCCTTTTCGACCAATGCTGCGTTTGATGGTGCCATCACGCCTTTTTCCAGGAAGAGGTTATCTTCGAGGCCGACACGCGCGTTGCCGCCCAGCAGAACAGCTGCAGCGACGATGGGGAACTGGAACCTTCCGATGCCAAATGCAGACCATACGGCCCCTTCAGGCAGCATATCGCGCATCATGATCATGCTCTCGACTGTTGCTGGTGCACCGTATGAGATACCGAGGCAAAACTGGAAGTAAGCCGGTGCGTCGATAAGGCCATCTGCGATCATCTTCTTGGCAAGGACGATGTGTCCGGTGTCGAACACTTCAAGCTCAGGCTTTGATCCGGCGGCGCGTGCACGCTCGGCCATGATTGCCAAATGATCTGGATGGTTCAGAAATACGTGCTGGTTGAAGTTCATTGTCGCAACATCGAGAGAGCAAATCTCTGGTGACATCTCTTCAATGTGAACGACACGGCGCTCCGGCGTGCACATGCTGCTTTCTGG
>Ga0115564_10004615_pt1 | contig 11135 bp, 14 predicted proteins | sample COGITO_mtgs_1105_7_FD_88680 | JGI IMG/M metagenome (GOLD analysis project Ga0115564, IMG submission 88680) | Pelagic marine microbial communities from North Sea - COGITO_mtgs_110523 | ecosystem: Environmental > Aquatic > Marine > Epipelagic | place: Germany:Helgoland, sampling site Kabeltonne... | reverse complement strand
TCGTACACCTCAGTCTTTAAACACACGCGCCGGTGGATCCAGGCGGGCATCATTGAAGCTTCGTACTCGTCCGTGTTGCAAGAGTACAGTCAGGCCAACCACCCTCGTCACTACATTGTGGACTCGAGTTATGTCAAGAATGCGTTCGGTCGGCAGGGTTTGGGTCGAAACCCAGTCGATCCAGGACGCAAGGCGCTCAAGGTGTCGATACTCACCGATCACAACGGGGTCGTCCACAACCTGCGTACAGACGCAGCCAACACCTTCTTTTATCATGCTGAAATCCAGTCTATGCTCTCGTGAGTCTCACCCGGTGTGCGCGTGTGTTGAACCGCTACGCGCAAGGGAAAAATAAAGTTTGATATGATGGTGAGGATATCCGTCGGGAAAACTTTACGGAAATAGGAATACACGGAATTATACACAGAGCTTGCAACCTGTTGATGCCAGATGTTTTCAAGTGGTAATATTTCGTGATGTGTTGTATCCAAGTAGAAAACTTTTGTTGTTGACATGCTTGTAATTTGTTCTCGTGTTTATAATTCTGATTGACTTTCGTGATATGAAGCATGAAGCACTGAGCAAGCTTCGAAGATTAGTTTGGCTCGATTATACAATCGATGCAACCCCATTCAAGGGACCGCCCAACGCGGTCGATCCCACTATATTCTATCCGAAAAGGTAGAATACGATCAGTGATCGATTGCATTTCTGAGACATGAAGATGATTTTTTTCCAGTTTTATTTGGAACTGTTTCAAAACACCCCAATTTTTTTCACAAAAAAATGAGAATGACACACCAAACATTAACTCTTGCCGTGGTTTCGTATATATCTTCAATTTCATTTGCCTGTTTTTGTAAGTTGTCACATCACGGCCGTACACAACCCACTTTTTTGTCAATGCCTCTATTGGTTTAAAATCGTAGAAACATAAAACAATCTAAAGTCCGTCCCTAAATATCTTGATTTAAATATATGAAGGAATGAGGGCCTCATATTATTCTTTCGTCACATTGCCGATCGTTTTACATCCTCCTCCGAGGTATGGCGGGAAGTTCCTCGTAAAGTCGACAGAAGTTTTCGGCAAATGTTCATTTTGTAGAATTTTCTTCTACAAAATGTGTATGTATTTGCATGCGACAGCATGATTACTGGCTGACACTCATAGAGTGTTTTTAAAAATGAATATCGAAATCGTCTATGCACTCCTTGAAACGCACTGATTATTCCACTGTTGCTGTAACCGTATTTATTGGACCCACAGAAGTTATATTTTACGAAAACAGACTCGGAAAATCATCTTCCGTTGAACCAATTGGTACCGTGGAAACCCGTTCACATATATGAAGTGCATTCCAGCTCACACTCGGTGTTTTTTTTGGCGTATCTTTGTCTTCTTCATCACACATATCTGACCAGTTGGTGACCTTTTCAGGCTGTATTTGCACACCGCTTTTGGCTTCAAAAAGAACAGTTTCAATGTCACATGCAGCTACCGGAGTAGAAAATTCGTGTTGAATGACGGTTGCATCAATGGCAGACTTGGATGTGCACTCGATGTCCACCAATTTAGGTAATACAGACGAACTTTGTGAACCCAGCAACTCTGGTTGTGCTGGAGCGGTTGGAAATTCAGCAAATACAGGAGGTTCCATGTCGATAAGAAGATTCATGAATGTGGACCCTTCCGTGTTATTAAGTCGATCGATGGACTCGATGGTATTATAGAGCAACTCGTCTTTCAATACATCTTTTAAGCTTAGAATACGCTTGAACAAATCGACATCCGGTACATCAGTTGTCGGGGTGAAAGGCAACACCGTGCTCAACTGTTGTTTAGGTTGCGGCAACAGTTGTTGTGGCGACGGCAAAGAAACCTTTGATGAAGACATCAACGTATACCTGTTCACTTGCTTCAGTTTACATCGTGCTTTGGGTTGGTACGATTCCATATGCTTCATAAATGCATTCGCATTTATGACACAAGTGAAATGGATATGTGCGGATTGTAACCCATCAGCTTGCCCAGCATCATGTAATTTGCAATATGTAATTGTAGCAATTGATCTTGCAATGCGTTCAAGTTGGTATCTCTTCAGCTCCTTATCCAGGCGATCGATGTATACAACTGTGTCGACAAGTGTAACTTCACACTCTGGCTTTATGTGGCAATATCGACATCGATTTCCATACTGACAGGTTCCGGATTGGAAATATATACATGGCACCGATAGATACCTCCGAAGATGCGTGGGAAGATTATCTATTGAAATCATTTGTGTCGAATAAATTTTTTTCAATTTTTTGTGTGTGAATATCTTTTAAAAAAATCCCAAACAATTAAAAAATCCACCGGCGCGTCTGTTTAAAGACTGAGGTGTACGATGCCGTGTTTGATCGTACTTCGCTCCATTGCATGCCGGTGCGCACTACTCTGAACAAGCAGTCGATCGCGTCGGCCGAATCGAGGACCCGCGGTCGGCGTTTCACCCGGGTGGCTTCGTGGAGTGCAATATGTTGCAGAATTTTCTTCTTGAATAGTGTATGCATTTGCATTTCTACTGACTTCACTCATCCTAGTATTATAAAAAAAATGAATATCGAAATAGTCTATAAGGTCCATCTATAAATATCTTGATTTTTCATGTACTGAGATTCAAACAGTTTCAGGACCCGGCGAACATCCATGAATTGCCGCACCCGAATTTAGAGCAGCGAGACCGAAGTTTACAACGACAGTTTTATGACCGTCTGAATTTCTGTGCGAATTCGCATCAACAAGACACCCATCTGATTGTGGCCAATAACCCGTCCATTTTTTACCATACCACCCCATCGTGTGATATCTCCTTTTTTGAATCGGCGTTCCGCTGACCGGTCAAATTCCAGAAGATATTGATTGCCTGTAGCAAGAAGTATTTGTTGCATTTCTGGATGCGCATATTTTTGTCGAAGGAGCTTCAAAAATAGATCTTTGCATTGCGTTGATGTCATCGACTGTTTCAAACCTTGTTTTTTTTGTATATTGATTCGCATTTTTGCCAGAATTCCGACTTGGTCTTTTGAGGCCCAATACCGTAGCTTTTTTGCAACATCTTTCTCGTCGACACCAACATATCGAAATGCATTTTCTGAAAATGCGCCAATTGGACCAGTCGAAATATATTCGTCGCTTGATTCGACCAGTTCCGCCTGAAAGGCATGTTCAACTGACGGATAGATCTTATCATTCAATTCGGTTTTAAACTTCCAGAAATTTGACAATTTGTAGAATGGATGTTTTGAGTTGCTGCCAAAACGAACGAACTCTTCAACTTCTCTGAGATGATGTGATTCCATTAAAAAAAATTAAAAGATGGTCCAAAAATTTCTGTCGATTCGATTTTTTTTATCAAACAAAATAAAGCCCAATGGCAAGTCATTGTCAGAAAGTCTGTGACCAAAATTACAACATCGCTATTAAAACAATACAGGATCAATGCCAGTTCAACAATTCCTTTGATCTAAAGGATACATATCACAATAAATGCAATCTCCATTGTCACAAGCACAGACATTCAGGGCTCAGTACCGGAGATCGTTCTGTATCTGACAACATATATCGCACTGATATGACTACTCTGCACGCCAGTCCGAGTTCATTTTGCCCCAAATATGGTGGTAGCCGCATATCAAAGTCTGAATCCACCCCCGTGCTAAGTACCGAATTTTCTTTTATCATGTCCATTCACTCAGTTGATACACACATGGAAGGTCCGGAATCAATGAGCTGACATTACTGTAATATTTGCGTGTCAAATAAAGATAGGCATTCGACAGTCTTTTATAGACATACCGTTAGGATACACCACATACTTCTGTGTCTTAGAATATGTCCGTCGCAACCCAAGTATCTATATTCTCTCCTCAAGGGAAGAATACGACGGTGTAGCTGCAGCTCGTCCTCGCTCAGCGCCCGTATCCTTGGCCCTCGAAGAGCCGCTTGAAGTTGGTCCCAATGTTGGAGTCAACACTCTCCCACACTCTCCTGTACCTTATTTCCTGGAATTCTACGTTTGTTGCGTCTTCGTCAGTGAGGACGCTCGCTACGCCAATAAGGAGATAACACGGAGGAAGTAATATCAGGTGTCGTCAAAACCAACCAAAAAAATTGAACTTGACATACAAACCAAGTGAATGGAGATGAAAAACTGGCAAGATTGTCAGACATGCAAACAACCAACTACAATCACGCAGTTTAAAGAGCAGGATGGACACAGTATTATAAAAATGTTGGCAGGCAGTGATTCAATTGTGATATGTTCTACAGCCGCATACCATCTGCGAAGCGCGTGTATGCCAAAAGACGCCGCTCCGTCGCTAGTCACATGCTATGATAATATATCCAATCGTACCATCTCTTCTTGTCCAAACGTACATGAAGAACTCGAAATTTCGCGTTGTCCAATTTGCATGGAATCGGTGTTAGAGACTGGTACTATAACACTGGTCCAACTTCCATGTCGGCACTTCTATTGTGACGTATGTTTGTACTACATAGTGTCCAATAAGCTGCCCTCGGTTTGTTGTGTATGTAAAACACAGTTCAACTCCAACGCTTCGGTTCTTCCGATGCGTATACGTACCGACAAAGTCGATCTGTCTCGGCGCATTATTCCACATCGTCAATCAAGTCTGAATACCTTGGTGCATGCGATTGATGCAGCTCAGCTACAAGACGACCGTCACCAGTTTGATCGGAATGTTGGAAATTTTTATCAGGGCGCCCCACGCGAACTTCCCAGCGTACTGCAAGTGGAATCCATTGATTCGTTTTCATCGGTTCTCGTAAACTGTATTACCGAAAAAGCGACCGTCCCAGCCGTCACTCGTTTACAACAAAGCTATCTTTACAATGATCTTCTTGCTGGAGTGTATGATCATACGACAAACACATGGACACTTGTCAATTATAAGTCTCATCCAAATGGGTTCGTATTAAATAATATTCGTGTACGACATTCCGCTGACAAACTTGACACACAGTTTATCAATGGAAAACAAATACGGTTTCTTTACCATAATATGTTAATCGAGTGGAACGGTCCATACAAATGCAAATGTATTCCAGTTGATGTACCATGTCAAAAGTTCGACAATGTAACAAGTAAGTTGTGCAACAGTGGCACACATTCAAACGAAACTACCCGGTGTGCAGTTATACGTGAATTGGATGCAATACGACAGGGCACAAACACGGGTGCTCAGCCTGTGTGTACAATATTGTGCACACAAACAATTTTCATGAAAGATGAGACGCATATGACACTGAGAGATTTGAATGTATCCGTTCAACCATCCATGGCAATATGTACAACCGATGCCAACGGGAAAAAAAATGTGTATTCTGCTGAATGGATACATGATTCTGCCCCACTTACATGTTGGTGTATTCTCGCAATGTATGATACACAAGAATAATTGAGTCCAACCATATCCAAATACGGGTTTAAAAGACCATTTCGATATTATTCAAAATGGGACCGACCGCGTGAGCGGTCCCTTTCATGGGTTGCATCGATTGTAGAATCGAGCCAAACGAATCTTCGAGCTTGCCCAGTGCTTTACGCAGCGCAGTTTCTTGCGCGGTCAGCTTCCCGAGGCACGGTTTCCCCTCGTAAAGTCGATGCGGTCGGCGTTTCACCCGGGTGGCTTCGTGGAGTGCAATATGTTGTAGAATTTTCTTCTTAAATAGTGTATGCATTTGCATTTCTACTGACTTCACTCATATAGTATTATACAAAAAATGAATATCGAAATAGTCTATTGACTGTATCCCATAATATATTGCAGAGGAATAAATAGAGTCCGAATCGCGACGCCAACAAACCCAATTGACACAAACCACACAAATATAAAATTCATAGTAGTTTGGTTTTCGGACAGTGTCGGTTTTGTACAATGTCGGATGAATTGTGAATATACTTGCGTGTACGATATCGCCATTCGTTTAAACTACTTTTTTTTGTTTGGAGACATATTTCAACGAATGACACAATTTCATTTACTCACACTGACGGAAGAACTCGGTGCATATTTACCATCTGCGCCGGTTCCCAAATTTCGACGTTCGCATAACCAACAGTGGTTATTTACATTCAGTTCACTCTGTACATTTTTAATATTATGCCAACTACCACTTTACGGAATCAATATGTCATCGGGAACGGACCCACTTCACATGATACGTATGATGACAGCATCGAGTAGAAATACGTTTATGGAATTGGGAGTAGCTCCAGTTGTTTCAGCTAGTCTCATTGTACAACTTCTCATCGGGTCGAACACAATCCGGTATTCGAACATTCAACAAGATCGGAAGAATCGCAAATATCTAGAGAAAGTGTTGGCGTACATTATCACAATTGGAGAATCCGTCACATATGTTGCATCGGGGATGTATGGAAACATTGGACTTTTTAGCGGACTCTGTATCGTGCTCCAATTATTGGCAACAACCACGGCGATTCTGCTATTAGACGAAGCGATGAGCAATGGATATGGAATTGGCTCCGTTATATCACTGTTTATAACCACAAAAACCTGTGAAAATGTGATATGGATGATAATTTCTCCGGTTACACAGAACATGGGCAAAGGAACCGAGTTTGAAGGCATTGGAATTGCGACTGCTTATATGCTCGCCTCTCGCCTCATGCACTCACACAAGAATGGACCCTTGGTGACAATTGGATATATATTCGGACGCTCACACCTTCCAAACCTAACGAATCTCGCGGCGACGGTGTGTCTTGTTATTGTAGCAACGTATTTGGACGATTGGAGGATTGACATTCCAATTCACCGTAAAAACAGCAAAAATGCTAACAGTACACTACCAATTAAATTGTTGTACACATCGAGTACACCAATAATGCTATGGTCGAATCTGTTATCGATTTTGCAAGTTGGTTCCAGGTCGTTGTATCAACGATATTCGGAAAATATGTTCATCCGCATGTTGGGTACGTGGTCGTCTGATATACGTTCAAACACACCGAGCTCAGGTGTCATCTACTATATTTCTCCACCGATTGCCGAATTTGACCCATTGCAGATCCTAACATATACGCTCGTTGTAATGTTCGTATGTGCGACGTTGGCAAAATCGTGGCTTGAAATATCCGGAAGCTCTGTACAATCGATCACGAAAACGCTGCAGGAAGAAGGAATGATTTTACGTGGTTTCAGAGAAACATCTATTCGCAACGTATTGCGTCGTTATATTCCGACTGCTGCCAAATTGGGTGGAATGTGCGTGGCCATACTTGCGGTATTGGCCGATGTGACCGGTGTTATTGGGTCCGGATCAGGAATACTGGTTGCGGTGTCAACAATTCGTCAATACTATGAACAAATAAAACGTCGGAAAACGCAACAATTCACAAAAATGCATATTACTTGAAACTCTCCATTCATCTATTTGTGTTCATTCGGTGCGTTGGATGAATGCAGATGGCCAGACAGACCAGTTCATTCGAATTCTTCCAAAATAAAACAAGAAACATAGAGGATAATATGAGTCACTCATTTCTTCATATATTTACATCAAGATATGTATAGACGGACCCCAAATATATCTATTATAATTAAATGAAACTTACTGTTTATTTGCAACAATCCAACCGAAAAGGGAAAAAATTTCAGGTCACTTTGCTTTATCCAAACGACAAGCGGATAACCATCCATTTTGGTGCGTTTGGGTATTCCGATTATACCAAACACCGCGATTTTGACCGAATGGTGAGATACACCAAACGACACGCACCGCGTGAAGATTGGACACAAAATGGGATCCATACCGCCGGCTTTTGGTCGAGATGGATACTCTGGTCCAAACCGTCAATGCAGGAAGCGATAGCACACACCTCTCGAAAGTTTCAACTCCAGATCCTCAGGAGAAAACCGCCTGTCTGAACATGTACCCCAAGTACATGGACAGTTGTTTATTAATCCAAGGCGAATGGGTGCTTTGAATATGCCACAATGCGGTGACGTACCCACACATCATAGCACTGATCAAACCCTGCACGGACAAATCCATGCTTCGTGTACAGCTTCACCAGCTTGGGGTACCGGTGAAGTACTTCGTCTGCATGTTTTCCCCTTGATATGGCTTCCCGATGAATCGTGAGACACGCGTGTTCCACACCTGCTAGAACATCCTTCAAGAGTGCGGTGCCGATGTACTGCCCCCGTACGTCGCGGTGTGTGCACAAACTGTGCACGAGCATAGTGCCTGGTGGACACGGTGTTTTTACAATCGGATAGATCGAAACGCGATTCATCGCCACACAGCCCACGACCAGCCCATCACGCACGGCCAGCCGGAACCGGTCCGCACGAGACAATACATCGAAGCATGGCGGTGCAAATCGACCGAGTGTCGACTCTGAGTGAAAGCACGACCCGACGTCATCGTCATACTTACCGTGCAACATTTCGTTAATGCGAACAATGTCGTGTACTCGTGTTTTCCCCTCGATAATTATAGTCATCTTATTTGATACATGCCAAAAAAACACAGAAAATATGACCTACGTTATATTTTTTTCGATGTCATTTTCGAAATATCCATACAACTGCGGGTCCTCGATGTGAATTACAGTACACCATACTTCTGTGTCTTAGAATATGTCCGTAGCAACCCAAGTTCTCTCCTTAAGGGAAGAATACGACCGAGTACCTACCTTTATTCTAAACGACCCGGAATATACGGCGTAAGGAATGGGTGTGGTGTTTACCACCCCTGGCTCCTCTGAGTCCATTTTATGAAACGTCGAACATCGAAATGGTCTTCTATTAAATACCATTTCCTGGGTGTCCGGACTCGACCATGATTCTGTTACCAGTCGAACTTGCTGGATTACCGATGCCGATCCAGCTCATCGTTGATACATTTGAGCATGAAGGTGTATCGTATATCGGAATCAACTGCGACATCTTCGAGGAATGCAAGCCGGAACTCGCTGTCTAGATCGGCGAAATTGAGAGAGGTTTGATGCCATGTTGAAGTCATGTGCGTTGCTTGATCTTCTCGATCCATTCGAGGTGGCGCGTTGGTGCCATGTCGGTTTGGTACAGATTCTTGAACATACTGTACCAACCCGTCTTCATCGTAGAAGTCTTGTGGATGATCGATCACTGGCTGCATTCGCCTTTCAAACTTCTGATTTTGTTGCATCGCATCAAGAGTCTTCGGGAACGCTGAACTGTATTTTATTATTTTCGTGAGTTGTTCCAACACGTTGGTACAGTCTGGTGTCGATGGTGTGTCGTGGTGGGTAGTCTCAGTCCGTGGTATGACGTGCATAATATTGACCACTGTTTGCCACTTGTTTGTGCAAGTGGAGAGTTATTTCGGGTTTCCAGCAATAATTCAATTTTTTTCCGATCGTTTTTTCCCCAAAAAATTCTGAAAAGGTTCATAGCTCTGCAATCGCCAGATCGTTCTCACACATATTGAGTGGAGAAAAGGACACTGAAATCAGTTCAGTGTCCATGATAGACCAAGATAAGACCGGTGTGACACGGTGTTTGCACACGGTGCGATTGTAACGATCGCAAAACTGTGCCGGTGCCTGTCGCCGACTAGATAGTGCTTGGGGTGTAGACGGATTTTCAGACGATTGAACAAAGTGTATGGGAACATTGATAGGCCGAAGGAACATAAATTGCAGCAACGATTTGTTGCATGAGATTTTTTATATGTATATTTTGAAATGTGGAAAGCAACTGGATACGTTGACCACTTGCAAGATGTAGCTCGACGGTCAGTTTCAACAACAGACATGAGAAATCCATTAAGTTCTCTAGATGAAAATATGAATGATTTTAAATTGTACTACACCGAAAACGAGTTTGTACGAGGGCAAACTGTTTTATTATCGTTGATAAGTAATGTATTGAAAACATCCATCCGGAGAGGATCGAAGGAGTATACATTGATTCACATCGAATCGCCGAAGCATGCAGCGGAGATGGTCATCGAATTGTCTCACTTTAATATAGATTCATCATGGTCTGATAAACCACTCGTCAGTGAATCCGAGAGTGAGGTAAAATTGCCTCCGTATATTCGACATTATTTTAACAACTGTTCAAATTTAGAATTGGTGGGTATGGTGAATGCAAGTGAAGAACTGATGTTAAAACTCAAACCGATCCCCGAAAATCAGTTAATGCACAGATGCATTAAAGCTAACAGTGGTCTGATACCTAACTTATTCGCGGTCAACTTAGCCTTTCGTGACCAATGTTTGCAAAAAGCTGCTACTCACATCAAGCATGATGAACTTGAAAAACTAATCGGCGAAAACATAGAACCATCGAATATGCATATCTTTCTGACGGTAATGATTACAACTTTTGATACATATTATGTACCACCGGTGATGTTAACAGCTTTCATGAAGTGTGCTGATCACATCGAAGCTCTACCTGAAACTTTTGATATGATACTATTAATTCAATGTTTAATCAAATGGAACGATCGATATTTTACTCCATGGGAATATAAAGACGTCGATGCGTTGAAGAAATGGGTAGATAAGGAATGGATTGTGTGTGTTCAGCAAGCATTAGGTTCGTTGCAACCACCCTACACGCGAATTCAAATTAGTCCAATGATGATTTTGTTACAAACCATTCCAAATGATGTGCCCATCTTGAATGTTGATCTGATTGTGCACCTGATCAGTGTTGGAAATCCGTATCATGTAGGTATTATTCCACTCATTTTTACCAATCACCTCAATCATTATGCCGAAATGCCAGTTTCATCGAATGCGCCGAACATTTTATCTCATATTTTCAGATTAGTCGAGGGTACGAAAAGTCCACACAACCGACACAGAAATACGTTTGCAGAATTCGATTTGTACGCGCTAGAATTAATGAATGTTATCACAAACTCAAAACCGTCAGACAAGACTGAAAAAGAGATATTGGACGAGTTAAAAATTTATGACAACTTACTATCTTTGGCACACAAAAAACAATGGCTTGACATTCCATTTCAAATTATTGTAGATGAAAGAATGAAAAAAATCAAAAGAATGAAAAGAGCAAACCAGTGAATAATGCGTATCATC
>Ga0115564_10004611_pt1 | contig 11137 bp, 7 predicted proteins | sample COGITO_mtgs_1105_7_FD_88680 | JGI IMG/M metagenome (GOLD analysis project Ga0115564, IMG submission 88680) | Pelagic marine microbial communities from North Sea - COGITO_mtgs_110523 | ecosystem: Environmental > Aquatic > Marine > Epipelagic | place: Germany:Helgoland, sampling site Kabeltonne... | reverse complement strand
CGGCCGTACTCAAGGTACATCCACGGAATTAGAATGATGACTACAGTCAGCAGCATCATCGTCGATGCAGCCAGCGCCTGTCCCAGGTTCGAGCGGGCAAACATGTAGTCGTAAACGTACTTAGCAGGAACCTCAGAGGAGAAGCCCGGTCCCCCGGAGGTCAGTACGACCACCAAGTCATAAAGGCGAACAATCCCCGACGCCGCGATGACAAGCGTGGTGATGAACACCCCGCGCATCATGGGAATGACCACGAAAATGTAGGTTTTCCACTTTGGAATGCCGTCCACGCGCGCTGCTTTCCAGATTTCACCGTCGATGCCGCGCATGCCGGCGAGCATGAGGACCATGGTAAAGCCTGTCCCCTGCCATAGCCCGGCGAGCAGCAGGCCGAAGATCACCGTCTCACCGCTGGCCATCAGCTTAAAGGGTAGATTTTCTAGGATGCCAATGTGCGCCCAGGCGCCGAATTGGTTGATCGCGTCTTGAATGCCATCGGGGCTCAACATCCACTGCCAAACCACGCCAGTTACAACAAACGACAGCGCGAAGGGATAGAGATAGATGGAGCGAAAGGCGTTCTCAAAGCGTACCTTCTGGTCGATCAGCGCGGCAAGGATGAAGCCGACGGTGAAGGAGAAGGTCAGCGAGAACACACCATAGAACAGGATGTTTTCAACCGATTCAGCCCACCGCGAATTGCGCGAGGCGTCCAGCAAGCGGTCATATTGAGCGAACCCCACCAGGAATTTTGTATTGATCAGCTGAGAAAAGCCGTTCCATTGGTAGTCGAACCCGACCCACGTCAAAAAGCCCTCCTCGCTGCGATTGAACAGGCTGAGGGGGAACTGGAACTCGACCGGCATTGTAAACAGCTTGACCGGCAGCAACTTTGATTTCGTGAACGAGTAGGTGATGGTCCAGATCGAACACCCGACGAAGACGACTAAGGTGGTGAAGATCATGGGGATCGCGGCAATTTTTGCACTGAGATTTCGGAACAATCCCAGACGCCGACGCTTATGCTTGACGGTCGCTGTCATCACAGCCCCCTTGCGCGCAGCCGCCGTCAACGAGGGAGCTGCGTGAATTAATTAATTAATTGAAGATTTCATGGTTGTGATTGGGTGGCCCTCGATGGGCCACCCAAAACAACTAACCTGTCAGTTCAGGTTTAGTCAGCGTTCGCCACGATTTCTACGTAGCGTGCCTGAGCGTCTTCAACAGAGATGCTTGAGTCGTTGAAGAAGGATACCCAAAGGTCTTCGAACTGGCCCTGAGTGTCACCGGTGAAGGTCTGCTCGGAAGATGGCAGAACGTTCTCTGGGTTCTCGAGGATAGCCAGACCCTTCTGCATACAACCGTTTGCAGCAGTCAGATCGATGTCGCCACGGATCGGCAGGGAACCTTTGGCAAGGTTGAAGTCAACCTGAACCTGCTTGGAAACCAGCAGAGACGCCATTTCCAGCTGAGCAGCGGTCATTGCGTCTACGTTCTTGTTCGGCTTCGGGAAGTAGAACGCGTCACCACCGGTATCCAGCACTGGGTAAACACCCAGACCTGGCAGACAGTCGTACTCGTCACCAGCGGTTTGACCCGCTACGCCGAATTCACCTTGTGCCCAGTCACCCATGATCTGAGCGCCAGCCTTGCCGGTGATAACCATAGCCGTAGCGTCGTTCCACGCGCGGCCAACGTAACCATCGTCAACCATGCCACGTGCAGCAGCGATTGCTTCGAACACTTTGGTCATGTCAGCAGAAGCAGCCGCTTCTGGGGACTTGTCCACGTTGATTGCGCGGTAGAGGTCGAGACCACCAAGAGCAACCTGGAATACGCCGGACATGCCGGAGATCTGCCAAGCTTCACCACCAACAGCCAATGGCGTGATGCCAGCGTCGCGCAGTGCAGGCGCAGCAGCTTCAAACTCGGACCAGTTGGTTGGCACAGCAACACCAGCGGTCGCGTAAGCGCCGCGGTTCAGCCACATCCACTGGAAGGAGTGAATGTTAACCGGCACACAGTAGATGCGACCTTCGTAGGTACAAGAGTCCAGCAACTTGGAAGGACGAATGAAATCAGCCCAACCTTCAGCTTCAGCCAAATCGGTCAGGTCAGTCATCAGACCAGCCTGAACCAGGTCCTCAGCGTCACGGCCAGTGTTCAGCTGCGTCGCGCCCATTGGGTCACCACCAGCAATACGGGACAGAATTACTGGGCGAGCGTTACCGCCGCCTGCGATTGCAGCATCAACCCACTCATGACCGGCAGCGTTTACAGCGTCAGCGAAAACGCCAACAGCCGCAGCTTCACCACCAGAGGTCCACCAGTGCGTAACCTCGATTTTCTCTGCACCAGCAACGCCAGCAGACGCGACCAGAGCAGCCGCTGCAACAGCAGCAGACTTCATATTGAACATGTTTTAACCTCCCATAGGAGAAGCAACGCTCCTCCACGTGATATATTTTGGGCCCTCCATAGCCCATTTGTAATCGATTACATGCACTAGCACGCCAGTGTGGGGCGACCACGTAACAGTGAGTGCCGCCCTGCAAACGATTACATGTCGGAAATTGACCGAAAAGTATTTTCCTCGTCAACCCCCTAATGCTCCCCCTTGCCAAGTATTTTTTTGCCGGTATGGCTTCTAAGGACATTATAAAAAGTAAGGTTTCACTGTTTTAGTGATGCGATCAGAAGCTCCTACCATTCAAGACGTCGCGCGGGTCGCAGGCGTATCAACGGCAACGGTGAGCCGTGCACTCACCTCCCCTGGCCGGGTCAGTGAGCGGACGCGCGACCTTGTTTTGGAAGCGGTGGAAACAACTGGTTATGTCGCCAATGAAATGGCACGCAACCTCCGGCGGCAAAGGGCTAACTCAATCTGTGTGATAGCGCCTGAACTGTCCAACCCCTTCTTTTCAAATATTATTTCGGGTATCGAACAAATATGTAAGCCGCAAGGCTACGGGGTCATTGTCACCGAAAGTTCGTCGACTGACGAAGAAAAAGCGGGCCTGATCAACATGATGGCCTCGGCACGGGTGGATGGGTTTATCGTTCTTGATGGGAACCTGGATCACAGCATGCTGAAGACGAGAGGTCCATCCGGCCGGCCGGTACCAATTGTTTCAGCCTGTGAGTGGCGGAACGGCTCTTTGGCCCCCTCGGTGACCGTGGATAATGTCGGTGGTGCCATGCAGGCGGTCAAGCATCTTGCCGCACTTGGTCATACCAAAATCGGTCATATTTCCGGCCCTGAGGAGAATGTCCTGACCGCTGCACGGATGCAAGGTTACAAGAAGGGCCTCGATTCGTCCGGTTTAGCATATCGTGAGGACTACGTTCTTAGAGGCGAATTCAGCCTCGAATCCGGCCAACGTGCTGCAGAGCATTGGCTCAAGATGCCAGATCGCCCCACCGCTATCTTTTGCGCCAGTGACCGCGAAGCTTTTGGCTTCATTTCGCAAGTGTCCAAAAACGGCGTGCAGGTGCCGCGGGACGTGTCCGTCATCGGCTTTGACAACATCGAGGTTTCCGGCTTCTTCGTGCCTGCCCTGACGACCGTGTCTCAGCCGCGGGTCGAAATTGGTCGCGTTGCCGCCAAAATGCTGTTCGACCTGATCCAAGAAAACGAACATCACACCATGGAAAATCTCCAGCTCGACGTCTCGCTGGTGATCAGTGAAAGTACCGCGCCGCCAGCCAAGCAGGCCTGAGCCGATCACACCCACCCCGCTTTTTTGGTCGTCGGGATGATTTCCACAGTGACCGCTGCGATCAAATGGCCGACTTTGCAGGTGTTGGCAGCTTGTCCCGCGACCCAGTTGCCCCAAAAAATAAATCCGCCCCGACCCCAAGCCGAAAGCTCGCCCTTCCATGAAGCACGCCATTGCATCGACTGAGCCCGGAAATGGTCTCGACCGCATCCTCACCGTCATGCGCCAACTGCGAGATACCCAGGATGGTTGTCCCTGGGACGTTGAGCAGACGTTCGAGACCATCGCACCCTACACCATCGAAGAAGCCTACGAGGTCGTCGACGCGATCGACCGCGACGACGCAGTGGATCTGAAAGAGGAACTGGGCGACCTGCTGCTTCAGGTCGTTTTCCACGCGCAGATGGCCGAGGAAGCCGGGCTTTTCAGCTTTGACGACGTGGCCCAGGGCATTGCTGATAAAATGATGCACCGGCATCCGCACGTCTTCGGCGACAAGGTTTATGCCAATCAGAGCGAGCAGAGCGCCGACTGGAACCGGATCAAGCAAGAGGAAAAAGCCAGCAAGCACGCTGCCAAACTGGCTGCAGGCCTATCCATCGACCAGGGCGCCGACCCGCGGGCAACGCTGAACGACATCCCCAAGGGCTTCCCTGCCCTCACCGCGACCGACAAAATTCAGCGCAAAGCCGCGCTGGTTGGTTTCGACCACCCTGAAATGCATCAGGTCTACGCCAAGGTCGATGAAGAACTGGCCGAGGTCAAAGAAGAGGCCGCGCAGGAAACGATCGACGCGGCGGCGCTGGAAATGGAGGTTGGTGATCTGCTCTTTGTAGCCGCTGCGGTGGGGCGCAGGCTCAACGTGGATCCTGAACGCGCCCTGCACCGCGCCAATGCGAAATTCGTACGGCGGTTTAACGCGGTTGAACGCGCGTTGGCGTTCAATTGGGAAAATCGGGGCATCGACGAACTTCACGCTGCCTGGAACCACGTCAAGGCCGTTGAAAAAGCCGGCTAAACCGGAACGCTCTTGATCACCTCTCCCCCACGCAAGGTCTGCCCTAGCCCTGTATCAATGCCTTAAGGGCCTCGGTCTGGCGGTCCAACAGAGCGCGGTCACCGCGCGTTTCGACATTCAGCCGCAGCAGAGGCTCAGTGTTGGAAGAGCGGACATTGAAACGCCAATCATCGAATTCGTAGGTCAGCCCGTCGATCTCAATCCGCTCACCCTGGCCATCAAAGGCAGCCCGCATTCGGTCCAACACGGCACCTGCATCATCCACGCGAAAGTTGATTTCGCCCGAGCATGGAAAAGCCTGCTGCGCGTCAGCAACCAGATCACCCAAGGACTGATCTGACGCCCCTACCAGCTGCGCCATCAGCAGCCACGGGATCATGCCGCTGTCGCAGGAAAAGAAATCGTGGAAATAGTGATGCGCGCTCATTTCACCGCCGTAAGGCGCTGCGTTCTCCCGGACCAGGCGCTTGAGGAAAATGTGGCCTGTGCGAGAAACAACGGCACGGCCTTTGGCCTCCTCAATCGCGGCGAGAGTGGCCCAGGTCATTCGGTTATCATAGACGATCGCCGTCCCGTCGGCTGCTCCTTGCAGCATGGCCCGCGCCAGCAGACCGACCACATAATAGCCCTCAATGAAATTGCCCGCACCGTCAAAGAAGAAACAACGGTCAAAATCACCGTCAAAGGCAACACCAAAATCCGCCCCATGGGCCACAACGGCATCTGTGGTGCTCTGCCGCTTTTCAGGCAGCAGCGGATTGGGGATGCCGTTGGGGAAAGTCCCGTCGGGCTCTGCGTGCACCGAGGTAAGCTTAATATGCGCGGGCATCCGCGCAGCAAGTGCCTCAACAATCGGACCTGCGCAGCCGTTCCCGCTGTTCAATACAATATGAAGGGGGCGGGTTCGACCAAGATCGACAAACCCCATCAGTCGGTCGATGTAAGGCCGACGGTCTTCGACCGGGCTCACGGTTCCGGCCGTGGCGGCACGAGGAAGCGGTGCATTGGACCCAGCCCAATCTCGAACGCCTTCCATCCCCTCCTTACTCAGCGGTTCCGCGGACTTGCCAACGAACTTAACGCCATTGTATTCCGCCGGGTTGTGGCTGGCGGTGACCATCAGACCCGCGTCAGCCTGTGTGTATCCCGTCCAGAAGTAGACTTCCTCGGTACCGCACAGGCCGACATCGAGGACATCCACCCCTGCAGCGACCAACATCTCGATCATGGCTTCGACCAAACTGCGGCTGTGCAGCCGCACGTCGCCCCCAACAACAAACCGCTGTCCCCCGGTAACAGCTAAAACGCCCGCAGCGATGCGAGCAGCCGCCTCTTCGTTCAGCTGAGTAGGCACGACACCGCGCACGTCGTAGGCTTTGAAGATCGATGTATCCACGCTGCTCTTCCCAATTTTCCGTTAAAGACTGTCAAATTGACGATTTACATCAAATTGACGGATTATTCGATATTTAAGTCTCCTTAAGAGACTAACATATCTTTAATCTTCCACCGTAAATCCTTGAATTGATTGGGTTTCATAAACTCAAAACTTAGTTGTCAGAAACTTGGCAATTGGCTCCGAAAATGCAAACAATTTAGCAATCAGCATACATACGTCGGAGGCCAAATGTCTGACACCATCTGGGAACGTTACGGAGGCTATGGCTTTGTAGCCAAAGCTGTGGATGATTTCTACGCACGTGTACTCCTGTCGCGAGATTTGGCACCGTATTTTGTGAACATCAACATGGAGAAACTGGTGGAACACCAGATTGAGACCATTGGTGCAGTCATGGGAGGGCCCTACGATCTGGATATCGAGGTCCTGCGACGGTCCCACGCCCGCCTCAAGATCAAGCTGGCGCACTTTGGTGAAATTGCCGCCATACTTTCCCTGACGTTGGAGGACAATGGCTTGACTGAAGCCGACCGAGACGCCTTGATGGCCGTAGTTGCCTCGACCCGGGATGCAATCGTTGATCCTGCTGAATTGGCACCATGAACATTAAAGAAATTCTCAAGGTCCTGTTGACACCGGCCGGACTGTGCGCGCCGCAGTCTTTGCGGTTGGTATGGGTGAACCCACCGCTGGAGCGACTGCTCCATGAACACAGTCTGGAACGGACCGTATCGGTGCGCATGCTGGCCTCAGACTTGATATCCCCGACCCTGGCTGGCGACGAGAACTCGATCATCCGCGAAGAAGGCTCCCTACCCGCCACCAAAGGGGCCGATAGCCTTTCCGCACGCTGTCAACTCGGCCCGGCGGTAGACGTTGGGGGGGATCAGTTGCTGCTGTTTCACCTGCTCCAGCGCAACGACAGCGATTCCGCTCGTGCGACGCTTAACATCTTCTCCCGTCACATGAACGCGCGAGAAGCCAGTTGGGAGAAAGAGCGGGAAGCGCTCTTGAACCAGATTGAAGCTCTCAAAGAGAGCTGAGCCTCGCCTGTCCTGCCCCTGTTACGTCGTACAATCTATTGGCCTGCAACGGTCGGATAACGTTTTTCATGCGTGGCTCATCGCCCGTTCTTTAAGGCGTGAGACCGCATAAGGCATGGAATAACGGATAATTTGTGCGATTTGCGATGAAGTGACGGTTTCCAAAGAAGTAGCACAGGCATTGCTGGTGTATGCGGGACACTCGGGCTGGGATATCTGGCTTCGTGTGTTTACAAGCCGCAACTCCGCGAGAACTCACGCACTCTAGCCTTTTCCGCCATTTGTGCCAGTTCTCGCGGCTCTTTTTGAAATTCGACTCAGCAAACTCCAAGCTCAGAGGCTTCGGGAATGCCAAAAAAAGGGCCGCCCTACGTAGGGACGGCCCCTTGCTGCTTCTAGTTCGAGCAGCTGTTTTCAGACAGCATCTTGGTTCGCGTATCCAGCGACGCGTATCGAGCCTCGCAGGAGCGCAAACTTCGGTCGCGCAGTTCGACCATCTCGGTCAAATCTGCCCGCCACCGTTGCGCACTTTCAAACGCAGCAGCGCATTCAAAGGCCAGCGTTTCCCGATCAAGTGTATCCGCGGTATCGCCCTCGAAGCCCAGCAGTGCCGTACACTGCGTAATCAGGACTGAGAAAAAGGCCTCGTTGTCCAAACCGATGGCTTCCAGCTCGACGATGCGATCGTTGAGGGTGCCGATGGATTGCTCCGCAGCGGCGAAGGACTGCCGGCGCTGATCGGCTTCGGCGCGCAGTTCACTCAGCAGAACAACCAGCGACTGGTTCTCCTCCAACGTAGCGGCACCGGCATTGCGGGCATCGCTCAGGTCGCCTTCAACCCGGTTCAGATTAACGGTCAACTGACTCAGTTGCTCGTCCAGTGCCTCTGCCTGCTGCCGAGCATCGGATTTTTCGGTCTCGATAAGCGCCAGCTTCTGACGCAGATCCTCGACCTGCTCATTGGCCTGTTCAGCCACGCCCTGATCCCTATCAGCCTGGGCGGATATTTTGTCCATCATCGCCTGCAAATCACGGTTCTTGGCGAGTAGCGTTTCAATGGTGTGGTCAAGTTTGGAGATTTCTTCGAGGAGCAGGTCACGGTCTTCAATGGCGCCAGACCTGATTTCCTCAGCCGAGGTCAGGGCCACTTGCAAGCCTTCGCTCTCAGCTTTCAGCGCAATAATCAAATCATCACGCTCCGCCGCGTCGGCGCGTATTTGGTCCACCTCGGTGCGCAGAGTGCTGCGGTCATCTTCGGCGCGGTTAAAGCGTCCCACCACCACCTTCAACTCGTCGCCTTGTCCCTGCAAAGCGCCATTCAGACGCACGATTTCGGCCAATCTGTCTTCGGCCAGTTTGATCGCCGCGTCCCGCTCATCACCGAGCAAGGCCGCGCGCTGAACCAGCTGCCCCAGCTGAGCCTCCAGCCCCGCCTGCAGTCGGTTGGCCTCGTCACGCTCAGCTGTCATGGTGTTCAGGTCGCTGCGCAAGGTGGCACTTGCGTCGTTGGCCTCTGCGAGCGCTGCTGTCAGCGCCTCGATCCGGCCATTTAACGAAACAACTTCGCCCTGCAAGCCGGATGAATCAGTCTCGATGATTTGAATGGACTGCGAGCGAGAAACCATGGCCATCAGGCTGCGGTTGGCGCGAACGCTGTCGTGTCCCCTGCCCGCATTCGACTGAGCGGCTACGGCCTCAGCCCAGGTGTAATCATCGCTGACGAGGTTTTCGTAGGTCGAGGCCGTCAGGTCCAGACCGCTGATCATACGCTCAATCGTTTTGTTGGCGTTGATTTCAGCCCGTTGGGCACTGTCACGTTCTTGGCGCAGGCTTGTGTTCTCAGCACGCATCTCCAGGAGCATTGCACGTAAGCGATCCATTTCAGCCAGCATAGACTGATCCTGCGCGCCCTCGGGTTCGCAGAATTCCATCTGCTCGAAGGGGCAGCCCAACGCGAACAGGGTGTCTTTTGCAGCATCCAGCGCAGCAACGACCTGCGGGTCTGGAACAACCTCAACCACGGTAACTTCGCGCACAACTTCAGTCGGTTCTGCGGCTTCCAACTCATTGATCCGCAAGCGGGCCAGGCGGAGTTCTTCCTCACACCGCTGGACCGCGGCATCGAGCGCCACGATCCGGTCTTGCAACTGTTGAATGGTCAGGCGGGCATCATTCAGGGCCGCCTCAAGCGCATCTGCGCTCTCCCCTCGTGCCACGGCATTGGCCAGCGCGGTTTCGAGCTGCTCGATACGCTGGTTGGTGGCGTCGAGTTCGTCAAAGACCTTCATCAGATCGGCATCCAGCTGACGGCGCAGGTTTTCCAGCTCGTCCCGCTCAAACTTCATCGCGGCGAGTGCTGCTGTCAGGCGTCCGATTTCGTCAAGATAGGGCTGCACATCGACCGTTTCCGGCGCTGCGGCCCGGCTGAGCAGGCGCGCGTAACTTTCGATCGTCGGCAAGTTGTCCGATGGTAGCAAGGCGCCCCCGGTTCCCGCGGGAACACAGGCCAGCTGGTTCAGCAGCGCGGGGTTCACGTCTATGGCGAGAATATCAACCGATATGCCGCGCTCATTCAGGACAGGCACGAGGTCACAGATGTTGCGGTCACAGGCATCGATCCCGTCGGTCACCATGACAATGGACCCGTTTTTTGCCCCAGACGGCAAGGTCGCCAGGGCCACTTCGATAGATCGGTACAAAGGTGAGCCAATCCGCGACTGAACGCCGGGGCTGGGCTGTGCAGGTTCCATGGTCTGGATCGCTGCGATGGTGGCGTTTACGGCTGCGTCACCAAAAGTGTGGATGACAGGAATGTTGTCACACTCATTGACCCTGTCGTTACCAAAGCTGACCAGCGAGGCCCGCCCCTGCTGCAGCGGTCCGGGCGCCAGCTGAAGCATGGCATCCCGCGCAACATCCATCCGGCGGCGGCCTTCAACCTCACCCAGCATAGATCGCGACGCGTCCATGATAAAAGCGACCGGCGTATCCGGGCCTTTGAACGCAGCGTCCTGTGCCGCCACAATGTGAGGTAAAAAGAGAGAAGACGCGGCAGTCACGGCCGCCAGGCTCCAACGATTCAATCGACGAACAGCTGTTCGCAGCATAACTCACTCCATATTGAGCGCTGGGTGTGCTGCGCTGCCGCCGTCGCGGCACCGACCGCCCAAAGCTCCCCAGCCTCGGACACGGATCGCTGGCACACCGCCAGAGAATTGTAATTCCTGGCGTTATAACACGCATTGAGGCGAAAGGGTGAGAAATCGTCAAACTTTAGACAAGTTTATGCGGCGGTTACCGCCCTAAGGTCGTCTTTCTTCAGCCTGGCACCAACGCGTTGAATCACTGCCGCTGCTGCACGGGAGCCATAGAGCCCGCAGGTCTCCAAATCCTTGCCGCGAACAAAGCCAAAAAGGAACCCGGCTGCGTAAAGGTCACCGGCGCCAGTCGTGTCCACGCGCTTGACCACCTCGACCACCGGCACGCTGATATCATCATGCCCCTTAACAAGAATTTCTGAGCCTTCATAGCCCAGCGTCAGGGCGACAATTTGTGCGTTTGAGGCCCGCGCCTGATCCCGCGCTACGTTGAGATCATCGGTCTGATACAGGCTCTTCAGCTCATCTTGATTGGCGAAGATAATGTCGATCAGCCCGTGCTCAATCAAGTCGATAAACTCCCCCCGCCACCGATCCACACAAAACGGATCAGATAGCGAAAGCGACGTGAGGCGACCGTTCTGATGGGCTATTTTTGCTGCCAACCGGAAGGCGTCCTTAGCCTCGGGCTGATCCCAGAGATACCCCTCCATGTAAGTCACAGCAGAGCCCGCGATAAGCGCCTCATCGATATCAGCAGGCGCCAGCCGCGTGCTGGCTCCCAGAAAGGTGTTCATGGTCCGCTGACCATCCGGCGTCACGAAAATCAGACTGCGCGCCGTAGCCGGTCCGTCTGCACT
>Ga0115564_10004610_pt1 | contig 11140 bp, 7 predicted proteins | sample COGITO_mtgs_1105_7_FD_88680 | JGI IMG/M metagenome (GOLD analysis project Ga0115564, IMG submission 88680) | Pelagic marine microbial communities from North Sea - COGITO_mtgs_110523 | ecosystem: Environmental > Aquatic > Marine > Epipelagic | place: Germany:Helgoland, sampling site Kabeltonne... | reverse complement strand
TGTTGCGCGCCCATTCGGGTCTTTTTGCAGCCAAATGTTCATATTCTGGTTGCTCGTCGTAAGGTTTTTTCAGTACGTTGAGTAATTCATCTACCTTGGAAAAATCCCCTGCTTCAGCGCTATCGATGGCGATTTGCGCTAGATAATTACGTAGCACATATTTGGGGTTGGTTTGATTCATTACCGTGCGCCGACTTGCATCACTTTGACCTTGCTCTTCGAGTACCCTTAAATAATCTGCCAGCCAAGTTTGTATTGTGGCTTGTTCGGACTCCTGTAACTGCTCAGGTGTGTAGTAGCAGTGTGCTAAATCGGTGAGAGGTTGTTCAGTATCATGATTGATATCAGCCAGAGCGCGGAAGAACAGTGTCATATCGGTTTCGCTAACGGTTAACAGGTTCAGCAGTCGATCAACAATATCTTTGTTGTACTCTTTCAAACCCAGTTTAGCGGTCATGGTGTTTTGCCAGCCGGCTTCGTATCTAGTCACGTAGGCGCTAAGTGCGTCCTCTAAAGGCTTTGGGTCTTCTATTAACGGCAGTATTGCATTGGCCAGTTGCATCAAATTCCATTGGCCAATAGCCGGTTGTTGACCGTAACGGTAACGGCGCTGGCCTGCATCCGTGGTGTTGGGAGTCCAGTTGGGGTCAAATCCTTCCAGCCAACCGTAAGGGCCGTAGTCAATGGTCTCCCCAAGAATGGACATATTGTCTGTATTCATAACACCGTGTACAAAACCCACGCGCATCCACTCCACCATAAGGTCTGCTGTACGGTCACATACCTCCTCGAACCAAGCTATATATGTACCTTTTGTGTCGGCTACCAGATTATCAAGGTGTGGGAATTCTCGCCGGATAACAAAGTCTGTGAATTCACGTAGGAGATCTAACTCCTCCCGCGCTGCGAGCATTTGAAAGTGACCAAAACGGACAAAAGAGCTACTTAGTCTGCAAACCACTGCACCTTTTTCAGGTGCTGCGTTACCGTCATACATCATGTCGCGTACCACTTCTTCACCGGTGGTGATCAGTGATAGCGCGCGAGTGGTAGGTACGCCAAGGTAATACATTGCTTCAGAGCATAAATATTCGCGCAGTGATGAGCGCAGTACGGCTAACCCATCGGCTGTTCTAGAAAAGGGTGTGGGGCCTGCGCCTTTTAACTGCAGCATCAGGTGCGTGTCGCCTAACGTAACCTCGCCAAGGTTGATGGCTCGTCCGTCGCCCAATTGCCCGGCCCAATTGCCAAACTGATGCCCACCGTAACAAGTAGCGTGGGGGTCCATGTTCTCCAGCAACAAGTTGCCGGCAAACACCTGTAAGAATTCATCGCCAGTGCAATCTTCCCGGCTCAGCCCGAGTAGCGCCGCTGCGTCCTCGGAATAATGTACTAACTGCGGCCCACTGACTGGTGTCGGATTCACCCTCGAGAAGAGTGCGTCTTTAAGTTGTTTGCGCTGAGAGCCGGTATCGGTATCCCCGGGCATTTGCGCAGTAAACTGATTATCAAAGTTAAGTGATTTCATTGTTCCAGATTACCCTTTGCGAGATCCTAAAACGACAACTTAGGTATTATTTTAGGTCCTCGCACGAATACCATACTGGGTGTATTGTTCGGGGAGAGGAAAAAGAGGAGAAGGCTATGTCAGAGTCAATTGCACAGGATTATTCATCGGTAGCGGATATTCCCCTAGAGGATATCGATGTCAGCAGAGCAGATCTATTTCAGTCTGATACGCACTGGGAGTATTTCGCGCGGCTACGTAAAGAAGCGCCAGTTCATTATTGTAAGGATAGCCTTTTTGGGCCCTATTGGTCTCTTACTCGGTTTAACGACATCATGGCCATGGAGAAAAATTTCCAAGATTTTTCCTCTGACTCCGGCATTGTTTTAGGCGATCGGCCTGCAGATTTTGAAACAGCAAATTTCATTGGCATGGACCCACCCAAGCACGACGCTCAAAGAAAGACCGTTCAAGGGGTTGTGGCGCCAATGAATTTGGCCAAGTTAGAAGGCACCATTAGAAGTCGTGCTGAGGCCATCTTAGATTCATTACCTGTTGGCGAAACGTTCAATTGGGTTGACCTAGTCTCGGTTGAGCTAACCACTCAAATGTTGGCAACAATATTCGACTTTCCGTTCGCCGAACGGCATAAGCTCACTTATTGGTCAGATATGGCCACATCCGGTGAGCTAGCTGGCGGACCTACACCCGAGCACGAGCGGCGAGCCGCATTGTTGGAATGCCTAGAATACTTCACCAAACTTAGAGATGAACGCGTTACCCAACCTGCAAAGGCGGATCTGCTTTCTATGCTGGCTCATGGCAAAGACACTCAGAATATGCCCGCAATGGAGTTTTTGGGTAATCTGATTTTGCTCATTGTGGGGGGTAATGACACCACTAGAAATTCCATTTCCGGTGGGGTGCTAGCTCTCAATCAAAATCCAGGGGAGTACGACAAACTTCGCGCTGATACCTCAATTATTCCAAATATGGTTTCAGAGATTATTCGTTGGCAAACGCCCTTGGCTTATATGCGCCGCACAGCATTGCGTGATGTGGAGTTTGCTGGCCAGCAAATGAAGAAGGGTGACAAAATAGCCATGTGGTATGTCTCGGGCAACCGAGATGGCGAAGTTATAGAGCAGCCTGATCGTTTTTGGATCGACCGGCCTAACGCCCGCCACCACTTAGCCTTTGGGTTTGGCGTGCACCGATGCATGGGTAACCGTCTGGCTGAAATGCAGTTGCGTGTGCTCTGGGAAGAAATAATGAAGCGCTTTAAGAAGATCGAAGTGGTCGGTGAAATAGAGCGTGTGCAGTCCAGTTTTGTTCGTGGTTATGCCACCATGCCGGTGCAAGTCCACCCCTGGTAATGCTTGCCTAGCAGAAGTTCTACGCAGATCTAAAGAGTTTCCCTAGCAGCCGAATACACACTGCTGGGGAACCTTATGCCACTTATGCTAGTTGGGCAAAATCTGTAAACGAATAAAACAATCGAGAAGATGAGTAATTTCCACATTGGTAAGGCAGTAGTATGGCATTGACAGAATTAAGTCGTTCAATTGAAGGTTTGGTGGCTATCGTTACAGGCGCTGGCTCAGGTATGGGGGCTGCTACCGCAAAGCTCTTTGCAGCGCAGGGTGCAAAAGTTGCGGCAATTGATATCAACCAAGAAGGTCTTGCTAGTGTGGTTAATGAGATCAATGAAGCTGGTAAAACGGCCCAAGGTTGGAATTTGGATTTATCAGATTCCGTGGCTATCGACAGAGTAATAGGCGAAGTGGCCACGCACTTCGGTGGTATTGATATTTTAATCAACAATGCTGGTATTTCTATTTTTACGCCCATAGATGGCGAGGATTTTGCCAGCGCGTGGGACAAAACCTTTACGGTTTTGCTCACAGCTCACACCCATGCTATTCGCGCAGCTCTGCCCCATTTGCGTCAATCCACTAATCCTCGAATTATCAACATTGCGTCTACTGAAGGTTTGGGGGCGACTAAGTTCGGTAGTCCGTATACCGCCGCAAAACACGGGGTAATAGGTCTAACACGCTCTCTTGCAGTGGAGTTGGGGGGGGAAGGTATTACGGTGAACTGTATTTGTCCCGGCCCCATCAATACCGGTATGACCCAAGCTATCCCGGATGAGCAAAAAGTCATTTTTGCCAGACGTCGAGTAGCGTTGAAGCGTTATGCAGAACCTGAAGAGGTAGCTCATGGCACGCTTAATTTTGCCTTGCCCTCAGCTAGCTTTATGACCGGTGTCGCTTTACCCGTAGATGGTGGGTTAACAATTAAGAATGCTTAACGTCGCTATATTACATGCGGCCCACGTGGGAGGCGGAAGTTCACTCACTTGCATAGTGGCACTCAGGACTAATAGCTCAACAACTTAATTGCAGCGTATAAAAATTAAGGGCCGACATAACAAATGACATCTTCGACATCGAACAATAAAGTTTCTTGGTCCACTACCTTGGCTTTTGGTGCACCGGCAGTGGGCGCTGGCTACATGTACTTGCTACTCAGTTTGTATGTGATGAAGTTTTCTACCGATGTATTGCTGATCGCGCCGGGTGTTATGGGTGCTATCTATAGCTTGTCGCGAATTTGGGACGCAATTTCCGACCCGCTCGTAGGTTATTTCAGTGACCGAACTTCGAGTCGTTTAGGTCGTCGGCGAACCTGGATTCTAGCCAGCTGCCTGCCTATCTCCGTTGGCTTTTACATGGTCTTTGCACCGCCACTATCATTGGATAGCACTGCATTGGCTTGGTGGATGGCCGTGGCGATTATATTTTTTTATTCAGCCATGACATTGTTTTTTGTCCCTCATATGGCTTTGGGTGCTGAGTTGACCACTGATTACCATGAGCGCAGCCGGCTTTTTGGCATGCGGCATTTGTTTTATACCATTGGTTCAATCATTTCCTTGGCTACCATGTATTTCCTTATAACCGAGGAGTTTAAGCCTAATGGTGATGTGCGCGGCTTGGCGGAAGATTACGCGCTGATAGCTGTTTTGGTTATGAGCGTTTTGGTTATTTACGCGGTCACTAGATTGCGTGAGCGGCCGGAATTTCAGAATAGAGTGCAAGGTAGCCCGATAAAGGCTTTTCGTGATATCTGGCATAACCCTCACGCACGCTTATTGATCATTGTTACTTTTATTGAGCACGTGGGCTCGGCGGCTATTGCAGCCCTTACTCTATATGTTACCCAATACGTTGTAGGAGCGCCTACCTAGGCGCCCTTCGTTATATTGGCCTATATGGTGCCCTCTAGTTTGTCTGTACCTATGTGGCTGCCGCTGTCTAAGCGTTTCGGCAAAATTCGTGTGTGGATATTTGGCATGTTGCTCACTGGCGTGTCTTTTGGCGGTATGTTCTTTTTACCGTTCCTCGAGACGGTGGGCGAACGCTTGTGGCTGATTATGATCATGGCTTTCTTCGCCGGCCTTGCTGCCGGGTGTGGGGGCACTATTGGGCCTTCAGTTCAGGGTGATGTGATTGACTACGACGAGCACGTTACGGGCGAACGAAAAGAGGGATCCTATTTTGCTGCATGGAATTTCGTTTATAAAAGCGCCTTAGGCATTATGCTTTTGATGACAGGCTTCGCTTTAGAGTTTTCGGGCTTTGTGCCTAATCAAGTGCAGACTATGGAAGTCCAATTGGTCATGGTTGGTTTATACGGATTATTTCCGCTGGTTTGCTACGTTGTTGGAGCGATCCTATTTAGTCGCTTTAAACTAGATGAAAAGGCCTACCAAAAGATCAGAGAAGATTTAGATGAAAGGGCGCAACTCAAAGCTGCACCCCAGCCGGGTTAAGCGCCGATAAAGTTACCAGGGCGGCGCTCGCCCACAGCCTTAACACCCTCACGGTGATCTGCGGTTTGCTGTAAGCGGTGTTGCTCACGACCTTCGTGGTCTGTTTGGTTTTTAACGGCTTCTTGAATGCCCTCGCGCATGGTGGCGCGCACTGAAACCACTGCTAAAGGCGCATTTTCTGCAATTTCCGCCGCTAACTTAATGGCTTCGGCGCGCAGATTTTCCTTGTCTGTAATGATGTCAGCCAGTCCTATATCAAACGCTTCTTGTCCGCTAATTCTGCGCCCGGTTAAAAATAACATGCTGGCTTTTTGCTGGCCGATGAGGCGAGGTAATGTGTGGGTCAAACCAAAACCCGGGTGAAAGCCCAGCTTTACAAAGTTTGCTGTAAAACGAGCTTCAGGGCAGACAACGCGAAAGTCAGGCATTACCGCTAGACCAAAACCACCGCCTACCGCCGCGCCTTGTATAGCGCCAACTACTGGGGTTTTTGTACCAAATAATTTGACTGCTGCGGCATAAAGGGGATTGCCATCTTCGGCTTTGCGCTCGGCACGTTCCTCATTGCGTGTGGCGCTGCTAAAGTCGTTGCCGGCGCAAAAGTGTTTGCCCTCGGAGCATAAGACAATTGCGCGGACGTCGTTGCTTGCGTCCATTTTTGTGAAGGCATCGGCCAGATCTGCGATCATTTGGGTGTCGAAAAAATTATTAGGACCCTTTTGAATTTCAACTACCGCGACGTAATTTTCGATAGTGATGCCTATTCCTTCGTAATTCATTTCTTCGCTCATGCTCGCTCTCCATAGTTTCTAGTATCTCTTCAATCCCTGATGTTTGACCATATACTCTTAATTTGCAACGCTGGGCCTCTGCAAATCCGCGCAATAGATGCTTAGATGGGAGGGCGCATGTTGAAGTGGCAGATTGGTGATGTAACGGTAACGCAAATTGTAGAGCTGACTACGGCGTCACTTGGGCCACATTTATTGCCTCAAGCGACACCTGAGAAAATGCAGGCTGTGCCATGGCTAGCGCCTTTTATTGACGAGCGTGGGCGGATTATTTTAAGCATGCACGCGTTAGTGATCGAAACGGCTAGCCGCACAATTATTGTGGACACGTGCATTGGTAACGATAAAGTCCGCAGTTACCCCAAATGGAATATGATGCAAGGGGATTTTTTTCAGCGTTTTGAAGCTGCAGGTTTTACCGCTGAGCAGATTGATACTGTGCTTTGTACTCACATGCATGTGGATCACGTGGGCTGGAATACGCGCCTAGTTGACGGCGTATGGGAACCAACTTTTGGCAATGCTGATTATTTATTTGCAGAGGAAGAGTGGGCTTATTGGCGTAACGAGGAACAAGAATATGGTCCCGTTATTGAAGATTCTGTAGACCCTATATTTGCTGCAGGCCTAGCAAAATTGGTCTCTTCAAATCACCAAGTTTGCGACGAAGTAAGGCTAGAACCTACGCCGGGTCATACACCCGGGCATGTCAGTGTGCACATAACCTCACAGGGAGCAGAAGCGATCATTACCGGCGATATGATTCATCATCCTTGCCAAATCGCTCATCCAGAATGGTCATCATCAGCGGACGAGAATAAGTCGAAGTCGGCTTCCACTCGTGATGTGTTTTTAGACAAGTATTCAGACCAACCGGTATTGATCATTGGGACACATTTTGCCGCGCCAACAGCCGGATACTTGGTGGCGGATGATACCCTCGGAAGCAGTGGTGAAGTGACCTACCGTCTGGCTTACTGAGATAGGCAAAGTCCAGGCATCCAGTAAGTTGCCAGTCGATTTCCGGCAGCTTTTTATTGACTACTTGTTAGTCTGGCAACATCGCCATTTGCAACTTTACGTGCCAGCCAGATACCTGTGAAAGCCACGCCACCAAAGATGACGTTAGCTAAAACACCTTTAAGAAGGAACGGTAGACCCGCTAAGTAACAGGCCATCCACCCTTCGACGGTGTTGGGATAAAACCCGAGGGCTATTGGTGTTGCATTTGATACTGCGTAAAAAACTACAGCGCTGAGTACTGCCGCACCACCAAAACTTGGTAGCGAAATTTTCTTCTTTGCTGGAGAGAGTACAGGTGTGAGCGACCAAGCCGCCGCCAAGTGCGCTAGGTATACAAAAGCCATAGCTGCTATTTGATAGGTGCCGTTAATCAAGTCAAAGGCAACTATGCTCAGCAATACCGGCACCGGTAACAGGTGTCTAGGTAAAAGTGCCGCAGCCATCATGCCGATCGCGCCCACTGTGGACATACCCGCACTGTGAGGAACTAGGTGAGATATAACGCCCAGAACCGACAATGCCAGCAGTACTGTATATGTTTGGCGGCTTTCCGCGGACTGTGCTTTCCAAGTGTTTAGTAAACTCATTGCTTAACTCAATGCTGTTTTATTAGCGCACGACAAAAAATAATTGCCATAAATTGTGCGCAGAGTCTAATACTCTGAACGTTTGATGTCCCCGCAATATTCTCTTCATGGGATGAAAATAACTTCAATAGCCGTCATCGAGGATGAACCGAGCAAGCACCAGTCTGCTATGATAATTGCTTAAGAGGGAAATGATTTGGCCAGTAAAGACATATTGAGCGCACTGGCAGTGCCTAATTTTCGCTGGTTATGGATTGGTAGCCTTGGCTCCTCTTTTGCTATGAATATGCAAATCATTGCCCGAGGTTGGTTGGTGTATAGCTTAACCTCATCTGCGATGGACCTGGCTTGGGTCACATTGTCCTTCATGCTCCCTTCAGTGCTGTTTTCTTTGTACGGTGGCGTTCTCGCAGACCGTCTGCCTAAGCGCAAAGTCATAGTTTATGCGCAATCACTCAACTGCATAGCCACTCTGATTATGGCTGGAATTATTTTTGCCGAAGCGGTGAGTTTTTGGGATTTTATCTGGTTTGGATTTTTTAACGGCACCATACTGGCGTTGTCTATGCCGTCTCGCCATGCCTTTGTGCCAGAGCTTATTCCTGAAAAGCTAATCTTCACGGCCATGGCCCTTAATACCACCGGCTGGAATTTGTCGCGCATCATTGGTCCGGCCTTCGCAGGCCTGCTTATTGCGTGGCTTGCTGGAGGCGATAAAACTTCCTCCTATGGCGTGGGTATTGTCTATTTGGTTATCGCTACTTTGTACTTTATTTCAGCGATTACGATATTGCGGGTAGATCGTTCAGGTTTAACTTTGCAGCAGAATAAGACAGGTACATTCAATGAAATGCGTGAGGGGCTAGTTTATGTAGGGCAGCATCCCAGAGTTTTCGCGCTGATCGTTTTATCCATTGTGCCCTTTCTCTTTGGTATGCCTTTGAACACGTTGCTGCCAGCCTTTAATGAAGATGTATTGGGTGGTCATGCAGATAGCTTGGGGTTACTGATTTCAGCAATGGGGGCTGGGGCGATTGTCGGATCTATCTTAATGGCCGGTATGGGCGACCTGAAACGCAAAGGTTTGTGGTTACTGCTCACGTGTGGCTTATGGGGACTGGTGACAGCCCTCTTTGGATTAAGCCAAAGTGCTCTTGTTGCAATGTTGGTAATTGCAGTGATTGGTCTGCTTAGTAGTTGGAATATGTCATTGAATCGCGGCATGTTGCAGATGGCAGTGGACGACAATATGCGTGGGCGTATTATGAGCATTGATATGATGTCCCATGGCCTTATGCCCCTTGGGGTGTTTCCCATCAGTTGGGTGGCCGAAGTTTATGGGGTAGGTAGTGCGCTGATGGTCAGCGGCTGTGTATTTGTCTTGCTGACCGCGTTTAGCTTTGCCGGGTTACGGTCTGTTCGGAGCCTAGTCAAAGCACCGGTACGCGCAGAGGTGGCCTAACTCAGTGCTATTTGAGGAAAGGCAAAAAAAAGTGCAAGAATGTGTCATGTCTACGTTTAGTCTGGACTTTGTTTCCGCGGCTTTCAGCTTAATGCTGCAAAAGGCCTTAAACTTGGATTTTTACGGGGAGGGTCGCTATGCAGTGGGATTTAATAGTTCGCAACGCAAAGGTTTTTGATGGTTCCGGTCGTCCCGGACGCCAAGGCGATATTGCGGTTAAAAACGGCAAAATCGCAGCCTTGGGAGGGCGCTTACCCACTAGTGAGACCAAAACAATTCATGACGCCGACGGCTTATGGCTTACTCCTGGTTTATTAGATATTCATACTCATGAAGATTTAGAAGCTGAGCTTGATCCGGGTTTGCCGGAAGTGGTTCGTCACGGCACTACTAGCGTTGTCGTGGGTAATTGCAGTATCGGCTTGGCTTTTGGTGCCCAGCGCAATGAACAACAAGACCCAATAGTGGACTGCTTTGCCCGGGTCGAAAATATACCTAAATCGGTTTTAGCAAAAACCGCAGATAAGGCTGTATGGACTAAGCCGCGCGAATACTTGGAGCATTTAGACCAACTGCCGCTGGCGGCGAACATGGCGCCGTTTCTACCCCACTCAATGCTGCGTATTGAAGTGATGGGCTTGCAAGACAGCATTAGCCGTCAACCCACTGCCACTGAGTTAAAGCGCATGGTGGGGATTTTAGAAGAAGCCTTGGAAGACGGTTACATGGGTATGTCTACTGACGGTTTGCCGCTGCACTTTTTGGCTAATGAGCCGAATCTTGAAAAACGCATTCCCACCCAATATGCGACCTTTGGCGAATACAAAGCCCTTACTGATGTGTTACGTAAGCATGACCGTGTTTGGCAAATGACGCCGGCTACAGACGATGGTCTGTTGACCACTAGGTTGTTCATGCTGAGTAGCGGCAGAATCTATGGCAAACCGCTTAAAGTTACAGCGTTAGCGGCGATAGATAGCGTTAATAATCGTACGAATAAATCCCGTGCACTGCTATTTGCGAATTTGCTCAACAGCGAATTGTTGCAAGGTAATTTCCGTATGCAGGCGCTAAGTGCGCCGTTTCGTATTTACTCTGAAGGTGCGGTGAGTCCTCTAGCTGAGGCTGATCCGTTGTTGCGTCGTTTGATTGCGACGGAATTGGAAGATGTCGCTAAGCGCCGAGATATACTCAGTGATCCTGAATTTCTGCAAGCCTTTCGCGAGATGTGGCAGCGCGGTAAGAGTGGTTTTAACCTCGCTCATCTGCGTCGTATTTTACGTTTAGAAAACGAATTTCTCACACGTGACCTAAACGATATGGTTATCTATCGCTCCGTAGTCACACCATGGCTAGATCAATCTATGGCTTGGATCTACCAGCGTTATGTTGCCTGGCTGGGCATGGCCGAAATTATTGAAGATGCTGAGGAAGTGCGTGCGTTTGAGGCCATGGGCAAAAATATAGCGGATGAGGCTGAGTTCTTTTTGGCCTTGCTGCATCACTTTGATCGCGATCTTCACTGGCATTACGTGGCAGCGAATAAGGATCCAGAAGTGATCAAAGAGTTGTTGTTACACCCTAAGCTATTGCCAGGGTTCAATGACAGCGGTGCGCATGTCACCAATATGGCTTTCTTTGACGGCAACTTGCGCGCTTTGAAAATTGGCTTGCAAGATTCTGAAGAAGGTTTTAGTCATATGTTGAGCCGACTCACTCAAGAACCAGCAGAATTTTTTGGCCTAGATGTAGGGCGTTTAGAAGTTGGTGCGCGTGCGGATATGGCGCTGTTCAATCCCACCAACTTGGCGAAGTACGATGGTGAAGCCAGCGTTCAATATCAATACCGAGATGTTTTCGACTGCCATCAACTGGTTAACAGATCGGATGGTGTAGTGGGTGGTGTTTTTGTTGGCGGTGAGTGTGTTTGGC
>Ga0115564_10004605_pt1 | contig 11144 bp, 8 predicted proteins | sample COGITO_mtgs_1105_7_FD_88680 | JGI IMG/M metagenome (GOLD analysis project Ga0115564, IMG submission 88680) | Pelagic marine microbial communities from North Sea - COGITO_mtgs_110523 | ecosystem: Environmental > Aquatic > Marine > Epipelagic | place: Germany:Helgoland, sampling site Kabeltonne... | reverse complement strand
GTGAGACCGGCTATCTGATCGCCAACCAGACCCCGTTCTACGCCGAAAGTGGTGGCCAGCAAGGCGACCGGGGAACCATCACCAGCGAGACCGGAGCCACAGCAACCGTTCTAGACACACAACGACGTGTCGGCGACATGTGGGTTCATGAGATCAGAGTGGATGAGGGCAGCCTGAAGGTCAGTGACGCCGTCGCCTTCTTCGTAGACAGCACTCGCCGCGCGGCGCTTCAAGGCCACCACTCCGCCACTCACCTGCTGCACGAAGCCCTCCGGCAACGCCTGGGCGCGCACGTGGCACAGAAGGGCTCTTTGGTCGCGGTCGATCGCCTGCGCTTTGACTTCTCACACACCGCCCAAGTCGACGCCGGCGCGCTGGCGGAGATTGAAAGCGCTGTCAACGAAGAGATCCTCGCCAATACGCCCGTGCAAACCAAAGTGATGTCCCCCGAGGAAGCCATCGAAGCCGGGGCAACCGCTCTGTTTGGCGAGAAGTACGGCGAGGAAGTCCGGGTCGTCACCATGGGCACGACGGACGCTGACACCAAAGAGATTTACTCCATGGAACTGTGCGGCGGGACGCACGTGGACAGCACGGGCGACATCGGCCTGCTCCGCATTGTACGCGAAGAAGGCCCCTCTTCGGGCGTGCGCCGGATCGAGGCTGTGACCGGACTGGCAGCGCTGGATTACATTCGCACGCGCGACGCCCAGCTCGAACGCGCGGCGGCAGTTCTGAAAACCGCACCCGCCACGCTGGCTGAGCGTGTCGAGGCGCTCAGCACCGAGCGACGGCAGCTGGAAAAGGAGCTCGCAGATGTCCGCAAAAAGCTGGCTGCGGCCGGTTCAGGCGGCGGCGGAGCGGTGGGCCCTGAAGATCTGGGCGGAACCCCCGTTATCGCCCGCATCGTCGAAGATGTTCCCGCCAAAGACCTCAAGGGTCTGGCCGACGAGTTCATGGGACAGATTGGTTCCGGCGTTGTGGCGCTCATCGGCACCGACGGCGGCAAGGCGTCCATCGTGGCAGCGGTTGGCGCTGACCACCAGGGCAAGCACAACGCAGTTGATCTGGTCCGTGCAGCCTCAGCCGCGGTGGGCGGCAAGGGCGGCGGCGGTCGACCGGACATGGCTCAAGCCGGCGGCCCCGACATCGGCAAGGCTGAAGACGGTCTCGCCGCCATGCGCGACTTGATCTCCGGCGCAGGCTAAGCCCTTTGGCGGTTCTCAGCGATACCCAGCGCGACGCCGTTTTTGCAGCCATTATCGAGGCTGCGGAGCAAGCTGTGCTGCCGAGGTTCCAAAACCTCGCAGACCACGAAATCGGCAGCAAATCCAATCCCAGCGACCTTGTCACCATCGCCGACCGCGAGGCCGAAGCGCTGCTGACAGCGTCTCTAAGCGCCATCTTGCCGGGCTCAGTGGTCGTGGGTGAAGAGTCCGTTGCCGCCAACCCGGCGCTGCTGGACGCGATCAACGGTCTTGCCCCCGTGTGGATCGTTGATCCCGTGGATGGGACCCGCAACTTTGCCAATGGGCAAACGCCGTTCTGTGTAATGGTGGCACTGGTTCAGGATGGCATCACCGTCGGGGCCTGGATCTGGCGTCCCATCGACAGCGAGATGGTCGTAGCCTTCCGGGACGAGGGCGCGTGTCTGTTTGAATGCAACACAGGGAACAATCGCCCCTTGCGAGTCAGCCGCCCCTTGGCAGCGACAGAGATGAATGGATTTGTGTCCTTCAAATACCTCAGTGAAGAACACCGCGCGCTCGCCCGCAAGAACGCCAAACACATGCGCCGGATACAGGCCATTGGCTGCGCGGGCGAAGAGTACTTACGCATTGCCGAAGGCCGCGACCACTTTGCGGTGTTTGGCAGTCTTCACCCTTGGGACCACGCTCCAGGCTCGTTGATCGTCGAAGAGGCCGGGGGCCTGGCCGTCATTGGCGGTGAAGCCTACCGCCCGACCAACCGCGTTGGACCTTTGTGGATCGCCTCCTCTGGCCATGTTTTCGACACAGCGCGGCAAAAGCTATTGGGCGGCTAAGCCAAGAAACCCCCAAAGCCACCCCCGCAGACCGATCTTCACGCGCAGGCTCGGCGGGATCGCAGGATCATCCTAGAACCCTGTGCTGATAACGGTGCCGTTCACCAACCGCACCGTCACGCGCATGGGCAGCAGCATACCCCCGCGCAACGCCCACCGCTCCACCGGCTCAAGCGGTGCATGACCGGCACCGGCCCAGTAAGCCACTTCATGGGTAATGGTGTAAGGCCGTCGCTGTTTCAGGCGTTTTTCGAGATCCAAAAGCGCATTTGGGTCGCTGAGCCGCGCCACCAAAAGCTCGTCACGCGATGGAATTGCCAGCAGGCTGGGCTCACCCACCCGCAGGGCCAGCCAGTCGCCGAAGCCCGGGTCAAAGACCACAGAAGGCTCATAGAACCCGTCCACTTCCACCCGGCAGTAACGTTCGGGGTCGTCTTTTCCGCAGCGCAACTTGGCCTGACCCGTCGTCGCCCACCGGGCATTGATCCGCGCGCGGCTCTTGACGGCATCGAAATCAGTTAGCCCCAGCACAGGGTCATCCCCCCGCAAAACCAGATGGACGGCGGTCGCGTCATCCCGTACGGCGAAAGCAACCGCAGCCGGGAAGCCCGGCACGGGGAACAGAGCGGCATCGGGTAAGCGTTCCTCCTCCCGAGCGCGAGCCACATCCGCCGCCGCGCGCACCAGCGGTCGCAGGTTGGTCCGTTGCGGATAAACCCGGTCGGGGTCACCCGCGATCAGGACGGCATTGGCAAATGAGAGAATTTCAGCCTTGGGATCCGCGTCGGGTGCTTGGACGCGGTCCAGCAAGGGTGCAAGGGCGAGATCCATGCTCTGTCCTACGCCCACAAAGTGACAGACAAGCCCCATGGGGTCATCCGAAGCCGGGTCGCAGTGACTGATCAGGGCTGAGCCTTCCAACACGTCCTGCACCAGTGGGCGCAGCATGCGACCATCCTCGAACAGGGTTGCCGCAGTGCTCTGGCCCCCAGCTGGCGGTGCCCACACACACACCAGACCAACAACGGCGCCCAGTCCAGCGCGTCGCACCAAGGACGCAGCAGAGCAGCGGTTGCGGCCGCTGGTCCTCATGGCGGCTCGCAGGGGCGAAGGGTTGGCTGCTGCTATGGTCTAGATTTCATCCGCCAGCATGAACACGCGGCGCATGCGATCGGGATTGGTCACGGTGCCCGAGCCCGGCGCGCCGCGTTTGATTTGGTCCACGGCGTCCATGCCCACCAGCACTTCACCGACGATGGTGTACTGCCCATCAAGAAAAGGGCCGTCGTCGAACATGATGAAGAATTGAGAGTTGGCGGAATTTGGGTCTTGAGACCGTGCCATGCCAACCGCGCCGCGAACAAAACTGGCGACCTCTGGATCAGAAAACTCGGCTTCAACGTCCGGCAACTCCGAACCGCCACGCCCGGTTCCGGTCGGATCGCCCGTCTGGGCCATGAAGCCTTCGATCACCCGGTGGAACACGATCCCATCATAGAACCCTTCCCGCGTCAGCTCAGTCAGTCGCATCGTGTGCTTTGGCGCGAGGTCGGCCCGCAGGTTGATGGCGACATAACCGTATTTGGTATCAATCATGATCGTCTGGTCCGCGCTGCCGCCCGCAGCAACGACCTGATCCGCGATTTGACCGATGGATGGCTTTGCGATGCTTTCCAGCCCGGAGAGCAGCGCCACAGCGATCGATCCAGCCATGGTCTCGGGGTAGAGGATCACCGCAGCCTGCAGCGCAATCGGCTGCCCCAGCTCGAGCGCCCGCGCCAAAACCACTTCGCCGCCTGCATCGAGGAACACAGCGTCACAGGCGATATTGCCGTAAGCGGCAACCCCAAGTGCACTGTAGGTCGCAGGCGCCATGCCCAGGGACAGAACCGCAGAAATTTCACCATCCGCGGCTTCAATCGCGGCAACCAAAGCGGAATCGACCTCCATCCCCTCTGGCGTGGGCGAAATACGGGCCGTTTGTGTGCCGTAGCCGACAGCTTCGAGGGTATCGAGCACCTGCTGTTCGCACGTTCCATCACCATCCTCAGCCACCACGACCAAGGCCGTTTGTGCCGATGCTGCCGCTGAGAGTGCGAGAGAAGCGGCGCAAGCCGCGAGAAGTCGGAGAACCATGGATCACTCTTTCCTGTTAAGCACCGAAGGCGGTGGTTGTGCGTAGTGTAGGCTGCGCTCGAGTCTACACCCAATAAAAAAGCCACGAGAATCGAAAAGTGTCTCGCGGCTTTATTTTTGATCGGAAAGGTCCGTGACTGCGGCTTAGCCGTCAGCGGCAACCTTGACCGAAATCATGGTGTCCGGTTCGCCGGAGAAGGACGTGCCGTTCTGGCCCGCGCCCTTTTTGATGTTGTCGACGAACTCCATGCCCGAGCGGACCTGGCCGAAGACCGTGTACTGGCCGTTCAGGAAAGAGCCCTCGGCAAACATGATGAAAAACTGGGAGTTGGCGGAATCCGGGTTCTGAGACCGCGCCATGCCAACTGTACCGCGCTCAAACGGCACGGAAGAAAACTCAGCAGGCAGATCCGGCAGGCTAGAACCGCCTGTCCCGTTGCCCTGCGGGTCGCCGGTCTGAGCCATGAAGCCGTCGATCACCCGATGGAATTTGATGCCATTGTAGAAGCCTTGGCGGGTCAGTTCTTTCAGGCGGGCAACGTGCAGCGGAGCGACGTCGGCGAGCAGCTCGATAACGACAGTGCCGTCCTTAAGCTGGATTTCGAGAGTGTTTTCCGGATCCAAGTTGGAATCCTCCGTGGTTGTCGCCGAACCCGTATCGGACAGGAAGGCGTTGTTGTCATTTGACAGAAAAGACGTGTCGTCAAAGGACGCGTCTGTTGAAATATCAGCAGCACTGTCTGATGAGCTTGAGTCATCACCCAGGCCGGAAATCAGGCCACAGCCCGATACCAGCGCCAGAGCCAGCAAAGCGATTGCCGCGAGAATGGTCACTAGATAGCGCATGCGAAACGGTCCTCTATCATGCCTTACAGAACAGGGACGCTTACAGGCCCATGACCTGCTTAAGTTCTTCATCGAGCTTATCGAGGAATTGGTTAGTGGTCATCCATCCCTGATCCGGAGAAACAAGCAGAGCCAGATCTTTGGTCATAAAGCCCTTTTCCACTGTGCTGACACAGACAGACTCAAGCGCTTCAGCGAACTTCACGACATCTGGGGTCTGATCGAACTGGCCACGGTAGTACAGACCACGGGTCCAGGCGTAGATCGATGCAATCGGATTGGTGGAGGTTTCCTTGCCCTGCTGATGCAGACGGTAGTGCCGGGTTACCGTGCCGTGCGCGGCTTCGGCTTCGACCGTATTGCCGTCCGGGGTCATCAGAACGGACGTCATCAGCCCCAGCGAGCCAAAGCCCTGCGCCACGGTGTCTGACTGAACGTCGCCATCGTAGTTCTTACAGGCCCAAACAAAGCCGCCCGACCATTTCAGCGCCGAGGCAACCATGTCGTCGATCAAGCGGTGCTCGTAGCTGATCCCGGCCTGTTTGAACTTATCGGCAAACTCTGTTTCGAAGACATGCTGGAACAGGTCTTTGAACCGGCCATCGTACTTCTTCAGAATGGTGTTCTTGGTAGACAGGTACACCGGCCAACCCAGGTTGAGGCCGTAGTTCATGCAGGCACGCGCAAAACCGATGATCGACTCATCGAGGTTATACATGCCCATGGCCACCCCGGCTTCTTCGAAGTCGTAGACTGGGTATTCAACCGCTTCACCGCCGTCCGCTGGCTCGAAAACCATCTTCAGATGGCCCGCACCAGGAACGAGAATGTCGGTCGCCCGGTACTGATCGCCAAAGGCGTGACGCCCGATAACAATCGGCTGTGTCCAGCCCGGAACCAGGCGCGGTACGTTGTCCATGATAATTGGCTGGCGGAATACGGTGCCGCCCAGGATGTTGCGGATTGTACCGTTGGGGGAGCGGTACATCTTTTTCAGGTCGAACTCTTCAACCCGCGCTTCGTCCGGCGTAATGGTGGCACATTTAACGCCCACGCCGTGTTCCTTGATCGCGTTGGCGGCGTCGATCGTGATCTGATCATCGGTCTCGTCGCGCTTTTCCATACCCAGATCGTAGTAGTGCAGATCGACGTCGAGGTAAGGCAGGATCAACCGCTCCTTGATGAAGGACCAGATGATACGGGTCATTTCATCGCCGTCGAGTTCCACGACGGGGTTTTTTACGGAAATTTTGGACATGCTTGGCCATTCCTCAAAGGTCGGAACCAGATCGATGCGGCAGTCCGATCCTGCGCGGTCTGAGCGCAGGAATGAGCCGCTGGAGGTTCGATTTCATTTGGCGTTTGGCTAGCATGACATCCGCAGGTCGACCATACCCGCTAGATGACACTCAGGGTCGCACGTGACCCATACGCTGTCGCCTTTGAAGCAACGCACCTTAGCCTGCGAGCTGGCTTTCGAAGGCCTTTGGCAAGTCCTCGGGGTCGCGAATCGAAACGTATAGGTTCTTCAGCCGCGAGTGCAAAAAACCCTGTTCCTCAAGGTGGTCTATCAGGGTCATCAGCGGTTGCCAAAACCCCTGTTCGGTATCAAGAAAAATGATTGGCTTGTTGTGACGGCCCAGTTGCTTCCAGGTGATAACCTCAAAGATCTCTTCCATGGTGCCAAAGCCACCGGGCATGGCGACGATGGCCTGCGCCAGGTCAAACATCATGCGCTTGCGCGTGTGCATGTCGGGGACAAGGCGCAGGTCTGTCACGTCGCGGTGGCCAACTTCGACCTGGTCCAGAAAGTCGGGAATGACGCCGATGACGTGCGCATCCTTGGCCAGAGCGCCATCCGCCATGGCGCCCATCATGCCCGTGCGACCGCCGCCGTATACGACATCAAGCCCCGCGAGACCGATCACCTCGCCCAGTCGCCGGGCTGCGTCGACGTAGCCCTCCCAACTGCCCTCAGAGGCCCCGCCGTAAACGCACACGCGCTGGATCCGCTCGGCTGCAGGCAAGTCTGCCTGCAGCTTCGTGAAGGCTTCTTTGATGATCATGTTCTGGCCCTTGCTCAGGATGAGGCGATCACACCGCCGACGGTGCCCTTCGCCCGTGCTTTCGCCGCCTGATGTTCAAGCCGCGCTCGGCTCGAAGGTCTACCTGCAACTTTGCGCACTTCCAAGCGGGATTGAATCATCAGCATCGATGGCGTGAAGAACAGCGACACAACGGTAGAGAACAGCAGGCCAAAGGCGATTGCCTGGCTCATGCCCTTCCACCATTGCGACGACGACGAAGCCTGGCTGACGACACCGTCTTTCGCGTTCAGCTCGGCGATGAAATCACCCACCAGCGGTAACCCGGTCAGAGGGGTCAGATCCACTCCCGTGATCACGAAGTTCTGGAAGTCTACCCCGACTCCCACCGCCAGAGGCAACAAGCCCAGAATAGTGGTAATCGTGGTGATCAGAATCGGCCGCAGGCGCTGAGCGCCGGTGAGCATGATCAGGCGCTTGTATTCTTCGATACTGCGCGGCTTCTTTTCCCGCTCCAGATTGGCGAATGTATCCACCAGAACGATGTTGTTGTTCACCACGACCCCGGCCAGCGATACCACTCCAATGAAGGTAAACACGCCAAAGCCTGAGTTAGTAATGATCAGGCCAAACATCACACCCGGCAGCGACATCGCCACAGCCGTCAGGATCAACATTGCCCGGTAGAAGCTGTTAAACTGGGTGATCAGGATTGCGAACATGCCGACCAATGCTATGGCGAAAGCGCTGGCGAGGAAGCTGAAAGCCTCCTGCTGGTCCTGATTATCGCCCACGAAATTCCAGCTTACATCCGGGTCGATTTGCGCTTCCTGCAAAGCCACCGTCAACTCTTCGACCACCGTCGACGCAGCTGCTTTGGTTTCACCGGGCTTGGGTTCGGCGATGTTAGCAGACATGGTGTAAGCCCGCCGTTCGTCGATGCGGGTGATCAGGCTCGTCCGTTCGTCGATGTTGAAATCAACCAGATTGGCAATTGGCACCGTACCGCGCTCCGTGTTGATCCGGATTTTGTCCAGTTGATCAATCGAGCGGAACTCAGAGGGGAAGCGGAAGACGATATCGGTTTCATCGTTGGAACCATCCAGGCGGATGCTGTCAACGATATAGCCATCGTTGGTCATTTGGATGTACTGCGAAATCTGGAAGGCGGTAACGCCCAGGCGCTGTGCATCGGCTTCTTTCAGATCAACAGAAATCTTGGTCCCCGGCAGGGGCAGGCCGTCCTCGATATCGACGAGATTTTCATTGGCTTGCATGATGGCGCGGACGCGCTCCAACTCCTGCAGTAGCAATCTGCCATCTTCGGCGCGCAGGCGCAGCTGGACGGCCTTACCGGACGGCGGACCGCCGGCGACAGCCAGAATTTCAACCTGAACACCGGCAAAATGGTCCGTTCTGTCACGGACTTCCTGCAGCACGTCAGCGATTGGCCGGCTGCGGTTGAAGTAGTCCACGAAGGTCAGTTGGATCGACCCAATTGTATCTTCGGATTCCGGGATGGCCGAGTTGGTTGTCCCGCCGCTTTGTGAGCGCGCCGAAATGGCTGAGAACTCACCATTGGCGAGCGCCAGATCGTAAACAACGTTTTCGACTTCGCGGACCAAAGTGTCCTTCTCATTGATCGATAGGTTACCGCGCGCCTTGATGTAGATATTGGCACTGTCCGGCTCGGTTTCCGGGAAAAACTCAGTGGGAATATTCCGGGATCCGTAGAACACGAAAGAGAAGACCAGCACCAGCAAGCCCAGCCCGACGACCATGAGCGGCGCCTTGAGCAATTGGCCAATCACCGCCACGTAAAGGCCTGCGAGCCCTCGCGCGTTGCGGGGATCAGAAGCTTCTTCGACCGTGCGCGTCTGCTTGGGATCACCGATCAGCACGAACACCAACGGCCGGACCACGAAGTAAATCAACAGCACCGTCAGCAATGCCAAGGCCATCCCAACAGGTGCGCCGGCACTTTCTGGTATCGCCAGGCCCAACTGGCCCAACGCCGTACCCAGCGTCCCATTCACGCCCAGCATGGCGACGGAAACCCCAGTGCTCACAGCGAGCAACAGGATGATCACAGAGAAAAACGGACGGAAGTTGGCGCCCATGGTCGGCACAAAGAACAGCGCCATCAGCAAGGAACCGGACAGCGTCACCAACAAGGTGATCGGCAGGTACTTCATGAATTGCCCGGTAAAGCCGGGGAAGAACAGCAGCGGCGCAAACACGATCAGCGTTGTGGCCGTCGACGCGATGATCGGCCAGGACATGCGCTTGGCAGCATCACCGTAGGCCTGTTTCATGGTGGCACCTTCGGAAAGCCTTCGGTCCGCGTATTCGGTCACGACAACCGCACCGTCCACCAGCATGCCGGACGCCAGGATCAGCGAGAACAGCACCACGATATTGGCACTCAGCCCCATCATGTTGAGCGCAATAAAGCCAATCATGTAGGAGCCGGGGATCGAAATGGCGACCAGCAGCGCAGAGCGCAGCCCGAGAATGGCGACGACCACAATCATCACCAGCAACACGGCAAAGGCAACGTTGTTGATCAGGTCACCGAGCATGGTGGCCACGAAAATCGAGTCATCATATGAATTGGTTGCGACGATGAGGTCCTGAAGCGCTTCCATCAGCTCGTCTCCTTACCGGTATCGGCTGTGGCAGTGATATCCGTGCCGGTTGTGGCTTCGTCAATCACGGCTTTGATACGGGCGGTCACATCCAGCGTATTGGTGCCGGTGCGCTTGGACACCGAAATCGATACGGATGGCTGCCCGTTCACCCGAGCGTAGTTATTTGCGTCGCGAAAGGTGTCGCGGATTTCTGCGATGTCGGAAAAGCGAATGATGGAGTTACCATCGACGACAATCGGCAGATCTTCGAGCGACCTTATGCCCTGCAACTCACCGGGCAACTCAATATCGAAGGCACCTGAGGAAGACTCAGTGGTGCCGGTGACGACCAGCTGGTTGGCGTTGGTGATCGCTGAAGCGACCTGATTGATGTTCAGATTATAGCTCTCGAAGGTTGTCGGCCGCATGACCACTTCGATCACCCGCTCTCGATCACCGCCGAGGGTCACCTCCAGAACGCCGGGCAAAACCTCGATCGCGGTTTTCAGTTCTTTGGCAAAATCGACCAGCGTTTTTTCCGGCACGGGGCCCGTCAGGCCATAGACGAGAATAGGCTGCTCGGAGAGGTTGATCGGGGTAACGACTGGCTCGTTGGCATCTTCGGGTAGGTCTGGCTTAGCGCGATCGACGGCAAGACGGATGTCGTCCTCCGCCTTTTCCTCATCAAACCCCGCTTCGAACTCGAGCACGACGTTGGCGTAGCCCTGTGATGCGGTCGAGGTCATGGTTTTGAGACCATCCACCCCGGAAAGCTCGCCTTCCAGCGGCTTGATCAGCTTGTCTTCCGCGTCTTCGGGTGAAATGCCGTTCTGATAGACTGAGACATAAATCGACGGAAAGGTCACATTGGGAAAGGCTTCTTTGGGCAAAATAATCCAGCTGTATACACCTGCACCAAACAGCGCGATCAGCAGGGTGAGAACCGTCCGGTTATACCGGAGCATGGCCTCAATGATCGAGTTCATCATCGGTTTAGTCTCTTCTCCTGGAGCCTGATTTCGTCAGCGCTCTGGTCTATTCGCTTAGAAGTTCTTCATCGGTCTGTTGAGCGACAACCGCCGCATCAATAGGGTTGACGCGCTGACCGTTCTGCACCGACGCCTGACCCACGGTGATCAGCGTGATTTCACTGGCCAAACCATCGACCCAACTGCCTGCAGAATCCGCCGCGACAATTGTCACAACATTGAACTTAACACTATTGCCTTCCTCGACCGAATAAAGCCCCTGGCGACCATCTGGCGCACGCTGAAGTAGGCCAGTCGGGACGTAGTGCAGGCCTTCGGTCGGCTCATGAACGACCATGGTTGCCGTCACGCCTTCGAACAGGCTGTAATCCGGGTTGGGTGCTTCTGCTTCGATCTCGAAGGTACGGGTCGATGCGTCGGCAAAGGGCGAAATATACGAAATCTTGGCCTCGAC
>Ga0115564_10004603_pt1 | contig 11148 bp, 9 predicted proteins | sample COGITO_mtgs_1105_7_FD_88680 | JGI IMG/M metagenome (GOLD analysis project Ga0115564, IMG submission 88680) | Pelagic marine microbial communities from North Sea - COGITO_mtgs_110523 | ecosystem: Environmental > Aquatic > Marine > Epipelagic | place: Germany:Helgoland, sampling site Kabeltonne... | reverse complement strand
TGCAAAAAGAACACGTCCGTCAGAAGTTTGAGGAACCATTATGGCATGCGGTCCACTGAGAAAACGTTTGTCTAAAACAATATGTACTCCTTGACTGGGAACAATACGTTTTTTTGCATCGGGTTGATCCATTTGAATAACATTATCTGAAAAAACTCCTGTAGCATTAATAACAACCTTGGCATCGATAGAATATGTCTTTCCGCTAAGTTCATCTTTCGCTTGAACTCCACTAATCATATTATTTGTCTTGTTTATTCCAGTAACCGAAAAGTAATTGAGCACGCTTGCTCCGTGATTTTCGGCAGTTTGCCCTAAGCTTATGGCCATTCGGGCATCATCAAACTGACCATCGTGGTAAATAACACCCCCGCGCAATCCTTTCTTTTTTACATTTGGAATAAGTTCAATGGTTTCGTTGCGATTGAGAAGGGTAGAAGGACCAAGGCCTAAATTCCCTGCCATCATATCGTATATTTTTAGGCCAATTCCATAAAAGGGGCTGTTCCACCAGTCGTAGGAGGGGATGACAAAACTGAGGTCTTGCACTAAGTGTGGCGCATTTTTACGCATAATTCCTCGTTCTTTTAAGGCTTCAATGACCAAAGAAACATCTCCATTTTGCAAATAGCGTACCCCGCCATGTACAAGTTTTGTACTCCTTGAGGAGGTCCCTTTTGCAAAATCATATTTTTCAAGTAAAAGTGTTCTGTATCCTCGACTAGCAGCATCAACTGCTGCGCCAAGGCCAGAGGCTCCGCCCCCAATGATGAGTACATCCCAAGGATTTTTACGAGCGTTAATTTTCGCTAAATGCTCTTCTCTTTTCATTTGCTTTTCAATGCTTTGGGAATGCGTTCTTCCCAAAGGTCAATGCATGCTTGTGTGGTGGAATCTTTGATTGGATGAAAAGCTTTGTTTTCTTTCCAAATTGCTTTAAGTTCTTCTTCGTTTTTCCAAAAACCAACGGTCAGTCCAGCAAAGAAAGCTGCACCCAAAGCGGTGGTTTCGGTTGTGTATGGGCGGATGACATTTTTGTTCAAGACGTTGGCTTGTATTTGCATCAATAAATCGTTGTTACTGGCTCCACCATCTACTTTGAGGCTGTCAAAGGATACTCCAGCATCTTTCTGCATTTCAATAATAATGTCTCGAGACCGCATGGCAATGGCCTCTAATGCAGCTCGTGCAATATGTCCTTTTTGTGTTCCTCTAGTAATCCCCATGATAGCACCAGTGGCTTCGGGATCCCAATAGGGAGCTCCCAAACCTGATAGGGCAGGTATAAATGTAATTCCACCATTATCATTAACGCTGTTTGCCAATGCTTCAATTTCTGGAGCAGTATCAATGATCTGTAACTGATCCCTTAACCATTGAACCAATGCACCGGCAATAAAAACACTCCCTTCTAAAGCATAGGTAACTTTACCATTCAGCTGCCACCCAATAGTGGTAAGCATTTTGTTTTGGGATACAACGGCTTTTTCTCCAGTATTCATGATGCAGAAACAACCGGTTCCATAGGTGTTTTTTACATCTCCCGGATTGATGCACAATTGACCAAACAGGGCAGCTTGTTGGTCGCCAGCAATCCCACTTATCGGAATTGCTTTCCCCAGTATTGAGGCAGCTGTTTTACCCACTACCTCTGATGAACTAACCACCTTGGGAAGCAAAGAAGAAGGGATGTCGAGGAGGTTCAGTAATTCTCCATCCCATTCAAGACTGTGTATATTAAAGAGCAGTGTTCTACTTGCATTGGTGACGTCGGTTGTATGAACCTTTCCTTCAGTTAGGTTCCATATCAGCCAACTGTCTATTGTCCCAAAGGCTAATTCACCAGCTTCTGCACGTTTTCGAAGGCTTGGATGGCTGTCTAGTATCCATTTGATTTTTGTGCCAGAAAAATAGGCGTCTAACACTAAGCCCGTTTTGTTCAAAAAGATAGAAGAATGTTCTTGTAATTCAGTACAAATAGATGCGGTTCTTCGGTCTTGCCATACAATTGCATTGTGTACAGGCTCTCCATTTGTTCGATCCCAAATGACAGTGGTTTCACGTTGATTGGTGATTCCCATGGCGCTAATATCTTCTATTGAAATTCCTTCAGAAGCAATTACATCTTGGATGGCTTTCAATTGTGTTGTCCATATTTCTTTGGCATTGTGTTCTACCCAACTTTCTTTCGGGAAATATTGGGGAAATTCGTATTGTGCCGTAGCTTTTGCCTGCCCTTTTTTATCAAACAGAATTGCACGAGAACTCGTTGTTCCTGCATCTATGGAGAGTATATATTTCATGAGAAATTTTAAATCGGTTCTACCTTAATATTTTGGTTAATACTGTTGTTAAAATGCATGTATGAAAAGCCTTGATGTATAGATCTAGCGCCAACATTTCCCATTTTGTCAAGTGCAATATAGGCGACTTGAAAATTTGGCTTACCAGCCTGTTTTTTTAGGATGCGTTTAATGGCTTCATCACAGGCCTCTTGGGGTGTTTTTCCCTGTCGCATCAATTCAACAATTAAAAAACTTCCAACAGTTTTTACCACTTCTTCGCCCATACCAGTGGCAACCGCCCCCCCAATTTCATTGTCAATATATAAGCCCGAGCCTATAATGGGAGAGTCACCTATTCGTCCATTCATTTTGTACCCAAGTCCACTGGTGCTGCATGCTCCGCTGATGTTTCCCGCTTTATCTCTACACAAAACACCAATGGTGTCATGATTTTCAATATTGATGATGGGTTGGAAGAGAGCTTCTTTTTTCCATTTTTCCCAAGCTTTCTTTGTCTTTGGCGTTAGGAGTTGCGTTTCGGGGTAGTCCAATGAGCGGGCAAATTTTTCTGCCCCTTTCCCAGCTAACATGACATGGGGTGTTTTTTCCATGACATCACGTGCAAGTGCAGCTACATGGACAACATTTTCAACCGCCAACACGGCACCGCAGTTTCCGTTGTGATCCATCACGCAAGCATCAAGGGTTACTTTTCCATCTCGGTCTGGGGTTCCGCCAAAACCAACCGTGGAGTTATCTTCGTTTTCTTCTTCAACTTGTGCAGCAAGGATGGCAGCTGTAAGGGCATCTTTTCCTTCTAACAAGGCTTGACCAGCAGTTGCATTGGCTTTTTCAAAATTCCATGTACAAACTGCCACTGGCCCGTCTATTAATGGGCTAGCTTTATCTTGTGCAAACAATGATTTTGGGATTAGCGTGGGTAAGCTACCAGCAATCGCTATTTTTGAAATAAAGGATCTACGTTTCATCTTCAACAATGTATTAAAATCTGTTTATCTTTCCTAAATTGTGAGGAAATAATCTTTAGAGGTCAATCCATGAAAATTGAGGTATGCATTAATCGTTTGGAAGACTTAGTTGCCGTGCAATCTTTTAATGTAGATCGAATTGAGTTGTGCGTTGAATTAGGCTGTGGAGGTTTGACCCCCTCTTATGGTTTTGTTGAAAAAGCCTTGGAATTATCTAGGCTTCCCATCCATGTTTTAGTTCGCCCAAGAAGTGGTCATTTTGTTTATTCCAAAGAAGAGTTTGACTGTATTTTACGTGACTGTTTACAATTTCAATCCATGGGGGTGGCTGGAATAGTAACAGGTGTGCTGGACAATGAAATGAACCTTCCGTTGCAACTGTTACGTGATTTAAGAGATAAATTAGCGAATGTAACTTTGGTTTTTCATCGCGCTTTTGATGAAGTGAATGCGCCAAAGCGTGCCTTGATGCAGTTAATGAATATTGGTTTCGATGGAATATTAACCTCTGGGCAGCATACAAATGCCCCAGCAGGAATTGAAACACTTACGGATTGGCAAACACAGTTAAATAAGCAAATGTTTATTTTACCAGGAGGAGGAATTAATACAAATAATTGTAATTTGTTTAAAACATCTACTTTTGATTGGATTCACCTTTCTGCTAAAAAAGAGGCTATTTCTGCTATTGAGTCAAAATTCAACCACCCAAACTATGTTTTGGACAAAAAGGTACTTCAAGATATAATTGAAGTGCTTAAGGTTTCCTAGCGGATTTTTCTTTCCATTTTGGGTCGTATTTGAAAAATAAATTTGCCCAAATTATTTTTGATAATGCATTGAGATAGGGTGCCAAAACAATTAGTACAATAAGGATGGACCAAAAAGTGCGCAGAAAAGAGAAGCTGTTGAAAAACAAATGATCGAAGACAATTAATGCAATCATTACTGCAACACCAAGTCCATAGGCAACATACATAGAGCCAAAATAAAAGCTGGGTTCCATATGGTAATTTAAGGCACATACAGGGCATTTTTTTCTCACAGAAGTAAATCCTGAAAAATCATAAACTTTTCTTTGGAGAAACTTTCCTTGATGACAGCGTGGACATTTTATGGGTAAAATGCTCTTTAGTTTACTGCTGATTGAAGACATTTTTTTTTAAACAATTTAATATCTTTTTGTGGAATGTTAAGGGATTGAAATCTATTTTTCTATCTTCAATGCTCAAAAAATATAAACATGAATAATCTTTCTGATTTTCAACTAAAAAGCCCAGAGGCATTTCAAGAGGCTTACCGCAGTTCAATTGATAATTCTTCGGAATTTTGGGCAGAGATTGCGTCAACTTTTCAATGGCACAAACCATGGAAAGAAGTGTTGAAATACGATTGGTCCATCCCATCAACCGAATGGTTTGTTGAGGGTAAATTAAATATCACAGTAAATTGTTTGGACCGTCATGTAAATGTTCATCCAGAGAAGGAGGCGCTTATTTGGGAGCCAAATGACCCTAACGATACTGTACAGCGTTATACCTACAAAAGTTTACTTGCGGCTGTTTGTCGTTTTGCCAATGGCTTAAAAAATCAAGGAATAAAAAAAGGGGATAGAGTTTGTATATATATGCCGATGATACCTGAGTTAACCATTGCAGTACTCGCTTGTGCACGAATTGGTGCTGTACATTCGGTGGTGTTTGCTGGGTTTTCTTCAACAGCACTGGCAACTCGAATCAACGATGCAGGTTGTGCTTTATTGATTACTGCTGATGGAGCTTTTCGTGGTGACAAGAAAATATCATTGAAGGCCATCGCTGACGAAGCCTTAAATGAATGTGATACTGTAAAAAAATGCATTGTTTTTCAGCGAACATTTCAATCGGTCGAATGGGACAACCGAAAAGATATTTGGTGGCATGATTTTATTGATGGTCTTTCCGAGAACTGTGCTCCAACAATAATGGATGCTGAAGATCCTTTGTTTATTTTATATACCTCTGGTTCAACAGGAAAGCCCAAAGGAATGGTGCATACTTGTGGAGGATATATGGTATATACGGCCTATACGTTTATGAATGTTTTTCAATACCAGCCAGATGACATTTATTGGTGTACGGCAGACATTGGCTGGATTACCGGGCATAGTTATATGGTTTATGGACCCTTGGCTTGTGGAGCTACTTCTGTTCATTTTGAAGGGGTACCCTCATACCCGAAATGGAACCGCTTTTGGGAAATTTGTGAAAAGCACAAGGTCACACAATTTTATACGGCACCAACAGCGATTCGCGCTTTGGCAAAACACCCAACAAAGTTAATTGAGGATTATGACCTTTCTGCCTTGAAGGTATTGGGATCGGTAGGCGAACCAATTAACGACGAGGCCTGGAATTGGTATGATACCCATATTGGTAAGAATAAAGTGCCCATAGTAGATACTTGGTGGCAAACAGAAACTGGCGGGATATTGATTTCGTCGTTGGCCGGAGTGACTGATCAAAAACCTACATTCGCTACTCAGCCATTGCCCGGAATCCAAGTGGCCTTGGTTGATGAAAAAGGAAGGCCAATCTTTGAAAAAGAAGCTGAAGGAATTTTAACCATCAATTATCCCTGGCCGGGAATTGCTAGAACCATTTATGGAGATCATCAACGCTATAAAGAAGTTTACTTTTCGGCTTTTGAAGGCAGGTATTTTCCGGGCGATGGCGCTTTGCGTGATGCTGATGGAAATTACCGTATTACGGGTAGGGTAGATGATGTGGTCATTGTCTCTGGACATAATTTAGGAACCGCTCCAATCGAAAATGCGATCAATGAACATGCGGCTGTAGTGGAAAGTGCTGTAGTGGGCTATCCTCATGATGTCAAGGGAAATGCCTTAATGGCATATGTCATATTGTATGACACTGTTTCTTATACACCTTCTTTATACGAAGAAATCAGAAAGGAAGTAGCTGTGCAAATTGGTCCTATTGCTAAACCGGACAGGATTTTATTTGTTAGCGGTCTCCCAAAAACACGCAGTGGAAAAATTATGCGTCGAATTTTACGTAAACTCGCTGCTGGAGAAGCTGATCAATTGGGCGATATATCGACCTTGTTAAATCCAGAAATAGTTGAGGAAATTATTGTTGGTTTAGCGAAAGAATAGAACAACTGCGCCAATAGCTGTAAGAACCAAAATTAATTTGCGGTAGGCTACATCATTGATGCGTTTAACCAGTCGAACACCAACAAATAGCCCAATAATCAGGTAAGGCACAAATTGCAAGCTGACATTAAGGGAATGTGGAGTGATTGTTTCCCATGCCCAAATATGAAAAGGTATTTTAAAAATATTGATAATAAAAAAGACATAGGCAGAGGTTCCTATAAAAACATTTTTAGGCAAGCGCATGGCCAAAAAATAGATGTTTGTTACCGCTCCTGCTAGGTTGCCAATCATAGTAGAGAAACCAGCCAGTATGCCAATACCCGAGCCAAAAGTCCAATGCGCTGATAATTGTTTGATGGGTCTCTGCTCCAAGTAGAGTAAGAGTAAGGTTGTGACTAAAATTAGCCCAGCCATCCCAGTTTTAAATGTTGTTTTATCCAAGAGATTTCCACCATAGGTTCCCAGCAATACACCCAAACACATCCAAGGGATTAATTGAAAAACATATTTCCAGTGGGCGTGTTTTTTATAGTAAATAATGGCAAAAACATCACCTAGAATCAATAAGGGCATTAAAATTCCTGTGGATGCTTTGGCGTCAAAAGCAAAGACAAAGAGTACTACGATAAACACGGCTATTCCTTTTACACCAGATTTAGCAATTCCTAGCAGAAATGCTCCTGTAGCGGCAAGGTAATAGTGTGAAGGTATATTTGTAAATAGTTCCAACATAGTTTCTGTTGCAATATTACTCTTTTGTTAGCAAGGTTTCGTTACATTTTAAGATCTTTGTATTTCATCCTTGACTATTGAAAAAGATACCACCTGCAATTCGATACATGATTTTAAGCACCATGGCTTTTGCTTGTATGAATGGACTGATAAAGTTGTTAATTCAATTCCCAACCTTCGAGTTGGTATTTTTTCGTTCTTTGGGTACGCTTCTCATTACAGTATTTATTTTAAAATCAAAGAAAATTTCTTTCCGCCCGAATAAACCCCTCCTTTTGGTTGTGAGAGGATTAATTGGCGTTACCTCCATGTGTTTGTTTTTTTTGGCGGCACACTATATCCCCATAGGCTCAGCAGTAACTATTCGCTACATTGCTCCAATTTTTGGTGGTATATTGGCCGTTATTTTCTTAAAAGAAAAGATTTTTCCCCTTCAGTGGTTTTTCTATTTCCTTGCATTTGTTGGGGTAGTTTTTATCAAAGGCTTTGATGCTACCACCAGTATGTTGGGAGTTAATTTGGTTTTAGCCGCGGCTTTTTTTAGCGCAATTGTATATATTCTAATTGCTAAGATTGGTCAGCAAGATCATCCGCTTTTGGTTGTCTTTTATTTTATGTTAATCGCCACAATTGTTGGAGGTATAGGTAGCTTTAATACATGGTTAATACCGAATTATACTGAATTAGTCTTCCTGATTTTACTTGGATTTTTTGGTTATTATGGCCAATTATATATGACCAAAGCCTTTCAAGTCGGGGAAGCGAGTAAGGTTGCTCCGTTCAAATATGTTGAGGTTGTTTTTACGCTAACTGTTGGTGTTTTCTGGTTTGATGAGATATATACCTTAAATAGTTTAGTCGGTATTTTTTTGGTGGTTTTTAGTTTGACCCTCAGTGTTCTTTATAAATCGTATAAAGCACCCTAAGGTATGAGGCGCTAGCCTTCCTTATTTTTATATGAATGTTTATTGTATTTACATAAATATAGTAAATTGTAAAAAAATTACTATATGAATGATTTAAAGTATTTGTTTGCCTATACGGTACCTGTAGCTGCACTTGTATCAGTTCTTTCCTCAGGAATGCTTACTTTTACTGCTCCTTTGTATACATTCTTATTGATTCCAATTCTTGAACTTCTTTTGAAAAGCATGGAGTCAAGCCAAGATGAACGTTCGCATGATAGTAACTTGAAGAATCTATTTTTTGATTTTCTTCTTTATTTAAATATTCCTTTTGTCTTTTCTGTTTTGGGCTTAGGGTTGTATGTTTTAGCAACTGAAAATCTGCTTACTTATGAATATGTTGGTATTAACCTTTCATTAGGAATATTATTGGCAACCAATGCCATCAATGTGGCACACGAATTAGGTCATCGTGAATCCTTGTTTGAACGAAGTCTTTCAAAATTATTGCTATTGCCTTGTTTGTACATGCATTTTTATCTTGAGCATAATTTTGGTCACCATAAAAACGTAGCTACTCCGCTGGATCCGGCCACTGCAAAATTGAATCAGCCTGTGTATCATTTTTGGTTGACATCTGTTTCCCAACAATACTTCAATGCGTGGAAGATTCAAATGGCATTGTTAAAGCAACACCACAGGGGTTTTTTAAGCAGTAAGAACGATATGCTCTTTTATACTTTTTTTCAACTGCTTTATCTTTCCCTTATTGTTGTGATCTTAGGTTGGAATGCACTATTTTTTGCTGTATGTATTGGGGTGATGTCTTTTTTATTCCTGGAAACAATTAATTATTTAGAACATTATGGTTTGCAACGCCAGAAGTTACCCTCGGGGCGCTATGAGCGTGTTCAAACACATCATTCTTGGAATTCAAACCACATCATCGGGAGGATTGTTTTGTATGAATTGACACGTCACAGTGATCATCATTACAAGTCGTCAAAGAAATATCAAGACTTAACTCACAAGCCAGAAAGTCCTCAATTGCCTTTTGGATATCCAACTTCTATTTTGTTGGCTTTGGTTCCACCTTTATGGTTTTACGTAATGAATTCAAGAGTGCCTAGAATCGAATAGATGGAGGAAAAATCTAGTTTTCATTTTTGAACAAAATGTCTTTCCAACGAATGTAGAGTGCAAATAAGCAAAGTAAAGAACCCATGGGCAGCAAAAAGATGACAACTAATAAAGAGTAAAAAGCCCAACCTTTGCTTTCCCGTATAGGTTCGCCGTACTTTTCAACAAATTGATTAATTCTATCTTTCATCTGGGGTAAAAGTAAACATATCTACTTCTGCTATTGATTCAATTCTGAGAAAATTTCATTGTTTTTATTTACAATTAATAATTAAAAATAATTGTAATAAATTGATGCTAAAGTTGAAAATAGCTATTAAATTAGCATTGCCCACAACTATCATAATCGTATTTTTTTACAGAAGTAATTATAAATAAGCGTTTTGTGTTTCATTGTGTACTAAATCACTGTAGATCAATAAATTAATTTTAAATTTAATTAAATGGATTTTTCCTTATCTGAAGAACATAAACTCATTCAAAAAGCAGCACGCGATTTTGCACAAAAAGCAAAAGAGGGCGTCATTGAACGGGATACCAAGATGGAGTACCCCACAAAAACTGTTGCTGAAATGGGGGAATTAGGTTTTATGGGGATCATGTCTTCTCCTGACTATGGCGGAAGTGGTTTAGATACCTTATCCTATGTGCTGGTTATGGAAGAACTTTCCAAGGTCGATGCCAGTGCTGCGGTTATTATGAGTGCCCACAATTCTTTGGTAGTTTCGGGGATTGAAAAGCATGGATCCGATGAAGTTAAAAACACTTATTTAAGACCTTTGGTAGACGGAACCTCCATCGGTTGTTTTTGCCTATCCGAACCGGAGGCTGGGAGTGATGCAACAAGTCAGCAAACAACTGCCATTGACAAAGGAGATCATTATATTCTCAACGGGGTCAAAAATTGGATCACCAATGGGGGAAAAGCAGATTATCATTTGGTCATTGCTCAAACCGATCGCGAAAAAGGACACCGAGGAATCAATGCCTTTGTAGTTGAAAAATCATGGGAAGGAGTTCAAATTGGAGAGAAAGAAGATAAGTTAGGGATTCGCTCTTCGGATACACATTCTATTATCTATACGGATGTGAAAGTACCCAAAGCAAATCGATTGGGCCCAGACGGTTTTGGCTTTAAGTTTGCTATGGAAACGCTTGAAGGTGGTCGAATAGGTATTGCCGCCCAGGCATTGGGAATAGCTGCTGGAGCCTATGAACTGGCTGCTGACTATGCCAATCTGCGCAAAGCTTTTGGAAAGCCTATTATAGAACACCAAGGTATTGCGTTTAAATTGGCTGAAATGGCTATGGAAATAGAATCTGCTCGAATGTTGGTTTACCGAGCAGCCTATTTAAAAGACCAGGGTCTTCCTTATGGTTATGCCAGCGCTATGGCAAAATTAAAAGCCTCCGAGGTTGCCATGAATGTTACAGTTGAAGCAGTTCAAGTGCATGGTGGAAATGGCTATGTGAAAGAATACCATGTGGAACGATTGATGCGAGATGCTAAAATCACCCAAATTTATGAAGGTACCTCTGAAATTCAGAAAATTGTTTTATCTCGTCATATTGCAAAAGGCAATCTCCAGTTGCATTTATAAAGAAGCGTGACCTAGTTTTATTCGGGAAATTGTACATTGTACCATGGAACATTCTTTTTTTGATGCCTTTCATTCTTATACTGTTGAAGAGCAGCAAGAGCAAATTAAGAAGGCGCTTGGTGCGACTCGGGGGAATTTACCTCATACATGGATAAGCCCCGAGGACATTGCTGTTGATCCAATTTATTTTAAAAATCCTAAGCCAAAAAAGCAAGACATTACAAGCCCTCCAGTCAATTGGAAACGGACGCAGCGCATTTGTATTGAGTCTGACAGCGACTTGGCAATTAAGGAAATAAATGATGCGCTAGATGCAGAAATCGACTGCATTCATTT
>Ga0115564_10004582_pt1 | contig 11179 bp, 14 predicted proteins | sample COGITO_mtgs_1105_7_FD_88680 | JGI IMG/M metagenome (GOLD analysis project Ga0115564, IMG submission 88680) | Pelagic marine microbial communities from North Sea - COGITO_mtgs_110523 | ecosystem: Environmental > Aquatic > Marine > Epipelagic | place: Germany:Helgoland, sampling site Kabeltonne... | reverse complement strand
TAAGGTCACAGACAACTAGTGCACGGACCAGATTACGATTAAGCAAGTTTGTTCAAAATGAACACACGTATATCAACCGTCTTGTGGGTATACTTCAACTTTTTGATTAAAAGACCACTTCGAAGATGACGTGAAATGCGACCGACCGCGCACGCGCTCCCTTTCATAGGTTATATCAATTGTATACTCGAGCCAAAACAGTGGAGCGGAAGTGGTCGGTGGGACCTGATTTGTTTTCGACGTTTTTCAGAGCCTGCCTGGGCTACCATGCTACGCAATTGAGCTCGGATGACAAGTGATATGTTCAAAAAATAATGTAATTTTTCATTTGCTTGAAAAATGGGACAATGTTCCAGTACACGGCAAACGACTTTTCGGGTCAACGTCGTGGTGAAAGATGCGGTGGGATCATACGGCGGATCAATACAATGTTTACCAGAAGAACCGGGAAAATACACGTATAAATGGTACAATCGTGACGTTGAAATGACAGAAATCAGCAGTATTCAGGCCGAAGCATCCAATCTTGTAGCCGGACGGTATAAAATCTATATTTTGAATGCTCTAGGATATGAGAGTGTGTTGACAGTTGTTGTAAATCAGCAAGATTTGCCAACAATTATAGATTATATTGTTCACGATGCAACGGGTGATTTCGCCCGGAATGGGAAAATTGAAGTGGTTTACAAGAATCTTCCATCATGTAATTTTTTGTGGACGAGTGGAGTGGTTACACATGACGCAATTTTACATGATGTAACTCCTGGCATGTACAGCGCATTGCCGATTTCTACTATGAATGAAGCCATACATTTTCATCACGTATGTAAACCCGCAATCGTTCAATCATCTCGGCGCAAAGATGATGATTATATGCAATTTTAAACCGCAAATGCACACCATGACCGACAAGTTCCGACATTTTTTTTGATAACCATATGAGTGAAGTCGGTCGAAATGTAAATGCACACACTATTCAAGAAGCAAAATTCCACCGCGCAAGAGGAGAGAATGTAGCGACTTGGGTTGCTACGGACATATTCTAAGATACAAAAGTATGGTATCGACACGCTCGACGATTCGTGTGGCTCGATTATACCATCGATGCAACCCATCAAAAGGATCGCGCGGTCGGTTCCATTTCGAATCCTCTCGAAACTGCTTTTTAGGTTGGCACCACAATATTCTATGACACCGAAGTATGGTGTGACATTCAGGAGATACGCGAATCAGTTTATTCGTAGATAAAAGTAGCAGAGAGAGAGAGAAATCGATGCTGCCGATACGGTGTTTTACATGCAATTCGCTAGTTGGCCATTTTTGGAACGACTATGAGACTCGTAAGTGTGATGCGCGAGAATTCTTAGACCAACATAACATTCGACGTCTCTGTTGTCGTCGAATGTTGCTGACACATGTTCCGATCATCGATGACATTGTCAAATTTTCGAATGATAACACAACACTCGATCATGCAAATACAAAATTTTTGGCATTTGCACCAGATAAACGATGTATTAATTGTGATTAGTATGACAAATGTACACGTGCACCCCTCTCATGTGTCTTCGAATATCTTGTCATAGAATATGACAGGTACAAAAAGCATGTCCATATTCTTCTAGAAAATATAGAACCCGTTTTGCCAATTTGCGCATCAGACTGACCGTAATATACGGAAGATTCCCTTGGTGACGTGCCATCTCCGCTCGATGCACGATCATGTCCCACGATCCATGAGTACCGGCTATGTATGTAACTCACACGCTTCGATTAACGACGAGGATATACTTTCGCGGAATAGCACGTTCGATGAATCTGACATCTGTTGTAATAACAGAGAAGACGAGTGTAATTTGTTACTTAGATGAATCGATACGACCGGAATCGGTAGATGTGGTTCGGTTTGATACCATACAACATCACCGTGTGGTGATGTTATCGTGATTCGTTGTAAAAAATGAAAAATCTCGTTTAATTTTGCCGGTAAAACACAGATTAAAAGTAATGGAGTGATTACACAGCCATATATTTCAAACAAAATAAGCAAAAATTGGGGACGACAAAAACGTTTCAGATGTACAGGGGAATCGAATTTTATATGCGTACATAGAATTTCATTCAGTGCATCATAGTGCGAAAAGTCGGGAGACAAATGTGTCGCATATCGACATACTGCAAAGAGTGCAGATAAAACGGCCATCCACCACACCAAAGGATACCCACCTAAACGGAGATGAAGTAACGCTTCTTCATTAACAATTGAGATCGCGATCAATAAAGCCATTGCCGATCCGAATACGAAAAGTAAACACTGAAACATACCTCCACGTATCGGAGTACGCTGACAATCAAGACATTGCCAGATGAGAGGTTCTACCTTCTCGATTCGTGTTTCAAGTGTATGCGGTAACTCGTTAAAAAGTCCAAAGTAATACTTGGCGCCCGGGGTTAGGTGTTGTCGGACTAAAAAATCAACGGATCGACTTTTTATGTCATTTACATGCTGAACAATGTAAGTCATAGTCACGAATATCACTGTGATTGGTAAAATGCAAAGTCCACAAACTCCCATGATATATAAAGATTTCTGATTTTTTTTGATATCAAGAATTGAAATGAGACGATTCTGTTCTGTGAACATTGGACGCAGTACAAACCGTTCGAATACGGTTAAGAAAATGTCGTTGATACACCATTGTGGTACGATTCCATTTGACACGAGCGCCACGATGAAATTAGTTTGACGCATCATGACATTTATAATGTCAATGGTTGAAAGATTTGGATTCATGATACAAAAATGTTTATGACGATTATATTCTACAAGCAATTCCATGACTTCATTCCAGGATTTTTTCAAAAATTGAGATTCCGTTATTTCGATTTCGTCTCGAAGTCGATTGCGGATATCAATTATGTCTATGCAATGATTTACTGCATAGACGATTCGATATGCAATGTACATTGTCATTATCATGATATAGAATACACCGAATTTACCAATCTTGAAAGTATTCGTAAACAACCGAATATTTACACATGTAGTTACGTTTATACACTGATACATGATATCGTGCCAATTAATGAACTGAAAACAGATTAAGATCAGTACAGATATGCATACAAGTCCAAATATATCACAGATGTATTGAACAACAAGTGTACGTGTTCCTCCGCGTCGATGAAAAACATAGACGTTGGTCAGAAATGTATCGACATTCGCAACCGGGTTCCAATTTTCCTTTGCCAGCGGTATAAAATGGACATCTGATTGCATCTCAAAATTGTTACTATATTACATTATTTTATTCCATACTTCCGTTGTCTTCGAATGTGTCCATCTCGTGCATCAACTTCGGCGCGTCGTTGACAGAATAATAAATAGGTCGTAATAAATAATGGGTTGCGTATCTCGCCTAAAATTTGACTCATTGCATAGAACACAATGGTCCATTACAACCAAACGATTGTTTCTGAAGTGTTACAACCATTATATAAAGTGCGGAAAGGTGTGCACACAATGTAAATTTGCACATTTATTCGAAAAGGGACCCACATTATGTGGTGTACCCATGTCCAATTTTACGTTGAAGAGAGAATGATACGGGGGAAAAATCGTCCTTGCATTTCTACTGAAAAAATAAATATGCGAGGAGATGCATTCGTATGTGGAAACGAATGAAGAACAAAATGGGTTGTGTAGAATCAAAATGATTTCAAACGCAAGTTTTTTTGAATTCATGTGGGTCACCGGGAGTGCACCCAAGACAGAAAATAAAAAAAACAACACCAATATTCCACTTGAAACGCATATTAGTGTAGCTCGCGCGAAGTTTGTACAGGAACGGGAAGAAATCCCCGCGCTACGAAATAAATGCAACGCGTTGCGAAAAACAGCAGACAATTTAACGGGGCGTCACCAATATCGTCAAAAACGTGACATGTACAATGAAATCAATGATATACAGACTGAAATCGATAGCCGTCAATCGGAAGTACGGGAGCACGAATTTGAACAGATGATTGCTCCATATATGAATGCATATAACCAACGTGTAGAAATAAACGAAGCGTCGACTGGAACGCCTCGAAACATTACAGTACCAGGATGTGGTCGAAAACGAGAAACCATCGATTCTTATGTCCAACAATACGATGCTACGGCGAAACGTCAAATGACGCTCATAAATGAGTATTTGGTAGAAACACAGAACGAAGCTCCTAAATTGGCAATGAATACGCGCGACGAATGTCCGCTCTGCAAAGAAGTTCTCATGTTGGTAAACTCAAAGGCAATTATGACATGTGCGAGTTGTGGATATGCAGTGACATATTTGGACGCAACGATGCAGAGTATGAGCTATAACGATGACGTGGAGTTTTCTTCCTTTAGTTATGTAACATAACCATCCTGTTGCTCAACATGTTCCATGACACAAACTGACGTGTATTTTGTTCCATGATGTCATAGAAACGGATCAATCACTTTAATGAATGGCTTCAACAAGTGCAAGCCAAAGAAAATTTTGAAATATCCGACGCCGTGTTAGAAAACATCATGAACGAACTGTATAATCAACGAATTGAAACCAAAGATATTACCGCCAAAAAAGTTCGCGAAGTTCTCAAAACGCTGAAGTTGCGAAAAGCATATGAACATGTAGCGCAAATTACGAGCAAACTCACTGGCAGTAAACCATTGCTTCTTCCACCTGAAGCCGAAGAAATGTGTAGACTTATGTTTATTGCGGTTCAACCGGTCTTTGAGAAACATTGCCCCAAAGATCGCAAGAATTTTCTGTCGTACTCGTGCGTACCAACCTGTTCAAAACCGACCAAACTCTATTTAGTTATAGTGTCTGGTACTTTTTTTTGAATGTTTCGCCGCAGGTATTGTCTGTATAAATTCTTCCAACTACTCGGTTACGATCAATTTTTAGAATCCTTTACACTGCTCAAAGGTCGAGACAAATTGGCACGTCAAGACGAAATTTTTGTAAGTTGCCATGTTTTAGTTGTCGTGTTATTCGGAGTTACCATTAATTCTGCGTTTGTTGCTTGCAGAAAAAAATTTGTCAAGATTTGGATTGGGAATTTATGTAAGACACGACCTCCATTTACATGTACCTATTGTTATGCCCCTTAACGTCATATCAACCCATTTGCAAATGTTGTTGGTGTTGCACAGATCCTCCGTGTGATTTTCCGTCATGTACAACATTTGGACTCGTTTAAATTTCACAAGAATCGCATCGAACGGAGATTTCCCTTTGTTGAGTGAATGAGCGACATAGAATATGCTCATTCGCAAACCAAGTCATGAACCCCAACTCTCATGTCTTCGAATATTCGAAGGTAGAAGTACTATTGGACTGGAGAGAATGTAGCGACTCGGGTTGGATACATTCAAAGACACGGAAGTTTGATGCAGAATCAATTCATCTACTCTACCGTTTGCTTGAAATATGGTATTTGATCCATTCTTTCCGCGCTGTTCCATATGAACGCCTATGTTTGATATAATATATGATAAAATCAATGAATGTCATTTTAACAAATGTTTTTTTTCTGAAAACAAACATTTTCGATACACCCGTCTCACCGTTTTGCATCGGATTCAAGTACAATCTCCGGCTCGCGATTGGGTCGGCCACCGCGGCGAGGGGGTAAAACGATCGGCAATGTGACAAAGGATAATATTAGCCACTAATTCTTTCATATATTTAAATCAAGAGATTTATAGACGGACCCTAAGATGTGTGTTTCACATGCTGGAAAGCTTCTTTGAAACTTTTGTGCTCCGTATGTACATGAGTTGGAAATAGTGTATGCAAACCAAATTGGAGGAGAGGCAAAACTCGAAGAAAAATTGCAATGAGTATGACAATTACGATACATTCGATCGCTAATCTGACCATAGTTCCAACCCAGCCTAATCCCAACGAATCAAGCAAATCGTTAAACGTACTACCCAGAACATCTAAACTACTTGGATATTTCTTGTTGCATGTGTCATCGCAGTATTTTTTACAACTGAGCATCTCCGTTTTGGGGTCCTTATTCTTGTCACTGCACAGTGGGTCAGTTGTGTGTGTGTCGGGTTTATTCGCTGTACACGTCTTGATACAAGCGCTTCGCTTCGCTTGATTTACCCTACCGTATACAAAAAAGCCGGCCGCGGCACCCACGGCGCCGAGAATTGCTCCCTTTTTTAGTTTGCATTTAATTGAACATTCATCTTTTTCCAAATCCTTTTCAGCTTCTTCGGTCTCCTTTTCTGTATTTTTCACTTGCTCTTCAGCTGCTTCTTTTTCAGCATCATTCCCAGCTTTTTCAGTCTCTTTTTCAGCCTCTTTAGCTTCCTTTTCGGCCTGTTGTTTTGCCTCTAACTCAGCTTCATCTTCTGCAAGCTTTTTGGCTTCTTCCGCTGCTTTTTTTCTTGCAGTTTTGGCGGCTTCCCCGGCTTCTTTTGCTGCGTCGTCGGCAGCTTCTTTTGCTACGTCGTCGACGGCGTCTCTCGCGGCTTCTTTCGTTGCGTCGTCGGTGGCGTCTCTCGCGGCTTCTTTCGCTGCGTCGGCGGCGGCGTCTCTCGCTGCCTCAGTGCTGGCCTCTTTCGTTGCGTCTTCGGCGGCCTCTGCCGCGATTTCTGATGCGAACCCCATTTGTATTATTACATATATTGTTTTTCCACGTGTCAATTCTTCCACGTCTTCCAAAGAAAAATACTTCATGTTTATGGCAAATATAATTGTGTAGTTTTTATCTTTCGAGTTGTCTTATACCCAATATCGTGTACTTCAACATACGGTTCGTCGATGGTCAACAATTTACCAGTACGGTACATGTGATTCTCACTCACATCATACCGGACATGACGACCAATGTAGCTTTGCAACATTTTTTGTCGTTTTTCGTAGATCTTTAAGCTCATCGTATGCAACACATACTCGGGTGTCTGCAGTAACACATTTGCGTCAATCTGCATCGCAACATGTACATTCGGCATTGTATTTTTATTTGCATCCTTTATTTAGTTTGGTACGATTGGCCGCAGGTTATTGTTCGTACCGCCGCAGGTTGATGGGTGGTTCCATAGAATTCCAAGTTTTGGTCGAACGAAAATGGTTCAATTCCGTTCTCGTCAATGTATGAATACCGAAAATCGTCGCGATTAAAATGAAAAAGACAGTTGGGCATTGGTGAAAATTTTTTTTCGAGGATGCCAGGCTTCATGGAGTACGAGAAGCATATGCTTGAACTCTCTTTGGTTTTGGCGTATATGCCTCAAGTACACACGCGGTCAGATCGCGGTGTCAGGCGGAAGAAGAACTGTGCAACTACCGGTCACGATCGGCCGACCTGGCCATTGTTTACGTGCGAGGACAGCATACGCCAGGTTGGAAATTGCATTTGCGGGAAAAAATTAAAAATGTAGTTTTAATTTTTAGAACATCTTGCCATCGAATGTACGTGAACGCAATAAAATATAATTTTACTTGTGAAAGAAAACCACCGATGGCTTCGACTGTTGGATCACGGTTGGACCGTAAGTACCCCAGGGTGAATGAACGAATGGCTACGTCGATTCACTACAATACATGTGACAAATCATTGAAGATCAAACGACTCCACACTGACGATAATACATCATGGTATGGTATTTATACTCCGGGTATACCCACACGCTACGTCCAATTGTCTGGAGTGGATGCAATGGATAAATTTGTTCGAAATTATGGGTACCTCGATGGAAAAGGATGTGTTAACCATCGCGATAAAATTGTCGAATACAATGAAGCACCGGTGCTCGATTCCAAATTCAACATCAATCCATATCACCGAAAAGTAAACGGGGTCCCGCAACGGGTGTATAATTCCGGCTTATGTTGGTATTGTGCATTATGCTTTGTGCTTTTCTTTTCCCATGCAATGCGTAAGTTTATATTGTCTTATCTACCCGCAGATTTACAAGAGCTGGCTCGGAAATGTCTATTCGATGCGGAAATTGCAGAAAAGCTTCGCCGTCAATTATATGACACGATCGCATTCGGTGATAAACCAGATCAACCCCCGGAGAAGGATGGACAAAACGGAATCGGGCAATTTTTCATAATGGCAGCTAAATTTGATATACCGGTAACGCGACTATTAGCTCCCACTTTGGCTGAAATGACAGAACCGATTAAGGACCAGACGGGTGAATACCACGCCATACAACGTACAGTTCCACATGACGGAGAAAGTGGTATGCTCGTAGTACGCTGTTTTAGGACACAATGGAAACCAACTCGTCGGATAATGTGGAAAAACAAACGATACCGATTGGTTGGAATCATGATCGGAAGTGAAGAATGTGGACATCAAATCGGTGTCAGTACGCGTACAAATTGCAACATCACACAGTGGGCACTTTCCGATTCGGATGCCAGTCAACATGGAATCGGGCCGATGTTTTGGAACATTCCCAGATCACGAGACGAGACACGTCAACAGTACAAAAACAGATGGCACGCGGCTTGGGATAAACTGATTCCGGTTACAATGTTTGGCAGCGGCCGCGAACAATTTTGTAATCTGTCTCCAAATAACTCAAACCATCTGTCAACGAGTTCTTCCAAAACCTCACCCGGACTTGTGAATCCGGATTATATTTATCTTCATGTTCCTTGAAAGAATTCCTTCCCCCTCTCCCTCCACCTTTTCCCTCTCCTCCACCCACCCTCGCACCACCCACCACACCTTCACTTAAGTGTCTGTGCATAGCACCATTTCGAATCATATCAAAATGGCCTTTTTTTACGTAATAGCAACATTATTGCCATTTACGTGTTGCTTTTTTTGTGCCTGTACGGGTCGCTTCTTCTTTAGTCGATTCCGGCGTTGTACAAACACACCCAGACACACTCCTACGACCCCGGTACCGACAAAGACCCAGCGTGTCATCTGAAGATTGGCAATGATATTCATGCTATACAGAGAATACGTTACACCTAAACCGCCGATGCCAGCGGTGAGAACTTCCAGAATCGCCTTTGTGTGCCATCGTACAGCAACGCCACCGCATACGATTGCAATCGCCATACATATCCAATAACCTACTGACAATTCCCAGAATTTGGGTTGATTCCCCAATTCATGCAGCTCGGGGAACGTGGCAAACATTACATGAACGATAGCGGCGATGGCGGCTGCACCGATCACAAATATACCCAGTTTAATCAAAAACGCGGTGAGTATCCCACTGAGAAAACCGGCTGCCGCCGACACGAGCGTGCGGGTAGCGCATGGCCATTCTTGCAATGCCGGCGACGTGTACAAAAGAAAGAATGCAGCGCACATTGCAGCAACCCCTGCTGTCAATCGCACGAACAGTCGACCAAAAAACAAAAAGATCAACGACAATAACAAGATTCCAACTGGCACGAAAATAACCGGTACTATATTATCAACGTCGCGTGGAATCCGCGCGACTTCGTGCAACATAAATACAACACGAACCACTTCATCCAATTGTTCACATACTGTTGTATTCATTTCAAACAATTGGTCGATTGCAGTTTCATTCAAGTTCATTGCTATTTAGGATTGCTTTTGATAATGTTTTTTGTCCTCGAAGATCAATATCCACTGACAAAACGTCCGACTTCATCTTCGGAAATTACAGAAATGTTGGCTATTTACAATCGAAAATATTGTGTTGTTGTAAACAAATGGTTCATCGGAAAAAGCTCGTGGAGGACTTGTTATCACCTTGTCACTACCGTGCAGGAAACCCCCCCAAATTACGTCCTGTACCGGAGTGGGTGCTTACACAAGATCCGACCCTCATGTCTATGCGCATAGATGGCGATTATCTCAAATTAAACGACGTGCAAGTGAACGGAATCAGAAGCGTACAATCTGGCCGCAAGATTCCTAACTGGTTGCATATCATCGGAGATCAGGTTTGTTATATCAACTTGAAGGGAGAATGTTTAGAAATATTAAAAGAAGATCCATTCGGTGTATCGCCTAGTGCGGGTACACCCTCAATCGTTGTACCGATATCCGCGTCGAGTGCATCGTCATTCAACGTGTATAAAGACGCACAGCACTTGTTTAATGGATATAATTTACCCAAATTCGCATTTCCTCGATGGTGTTTTGATCAAACGTACGTTAATATGCACAATAGTTTAGCAAAGAAGACGATCGTGTTTTATGACAGAGACGATAGCAACCGATTTCTTGATGTAAAAAAAACAGTCGCTCAGCGTGAACCCGTTAACATTGGAATGGATACAGACGCTTACAACAAAACACATTTATACAAACATTTTGGATATCAACGATCTTATTACCGAGAATACTATGCAAAACATAAAGATCTCGCTCCCAATATTGCCATCTATTGCGAAACGCCAGCTACCACATATTCGCCAGAAAATGACATTGTCGCACTCGACCCGGCAAATATGGTTATACTGCGTGTGTTGAATGTGGTCGCCTATGGATTTGACTCACCCAAGCAACCAGATCATAAAAAGATCAAAACTAAAACAGAGTTGAAACGTCGTAAAAGGTACATTTTTGATAAAATACTTGCATGTGTGCAACATTTTAGAGAAAGTAACTGTCCCATCAAATGGTTATTTCTTCCCAAATTCGGCACCGGAGCATTCGCTGGGGCGAATGAGTTTGTGGTTGACGTGTTCGACGAGTTGTGTGCAGAGTATGTACCCTTACTTCAGGACGCCGGCGTAGACGAAGTGGAGACCGGCTTAATTTTCAACGATGGCGACTACTTTGGAAACACATTGAAACCATACACCACATGGAAAAAACATGCGACCAGTGAAATTCCACTCAAGTCCAGACTCTATATAAACGCATGGGATCCACACAGCATTATAGGCAACGGTAATTTTAACGATGTGTCACTTGATGGATATTTTGGAAGATGTACTGCGATGTCGTTGTTGGGTTGGTCCAAAACAAACCCGTTTTTGAGATATAAATCGACATGAATTCACGATCTTCACGATTCTAAAAGACCATTTCGATATGACTCGAAATGGGACCGACCGCGTGAGTGGTCCCTTTCATGGGTTGCATCGATTGTAGAATCGAGCCAAACTAATCTTCGAGCTTGCCCAGTGCTTCATGCAGCGCAGTTTCTTGCGCGGTCAGCTTCCCG
>Ga0115564_10004575_pt1 | contig 11191 bp, 6 predicted proteins | sample COGITO_mtgs_1105_7_FD_88680 | JGI IMG/M metagenome (GOLD analysis project Ga0115564, IMG submission 88680) | Pelagic marine microbial communities from North Sea - COGITO_mtgs_110523 | ecosystem: Environmental > Aquatic > Marine > Epipelagic | place: Germany:Helgoland, sampling site Kabeltonne... | reverse complement strand
TCTTGATGTACCAAGCTATCGCCAACTTGGTAAAAAATGCCATTGAGCATGCGCACGCTAATTCAGAGGTGACGCTGGCCAGCGAAACCAACGACGGGCAGGTAACGCTCAGCGTGCGCAATGTGGGCGACCCGATTCCTGACTATGCCATCGACAAGCTGTTTGACCGGTTTTACTCGCTACCCAACCGCAAGGGGCAGAAAGGCAGCGGAATTGGGTTAAGCTTTGTGCGGGAGGTGGCTAAACTCCATGGTGGCAAAACGATTGTAGAAAACCTGCTAGATGGCCAGACTACATTTCAAATCGGATTGAAAAACCAGCCGATGTGACTATGCATGACGCGTACCGCAGACCTCTTAGTCGAGAAGTCCCACCGTCGTCAACTATGTATGAACAACCAAATTCAAAAATGACTATTCGGCTAGGTGAGCTTTTCTGTGGTCCAGGCGGGCTTGGTATGGGCGCAAAATTAGCGGGAGTTGCAGCTAACGTGCGGGTTGTTCACCAATGGGCGAACGATATTGATTCATTTGCTTGCAAGACCTACCAGCGAAATGTGGCCGACTCGAGAACCCTGGTGATTCCGGGTGACGTATCGAAGTTAAATGTCGAGTCTCTGCCGCCTATAGATGGCTTGCTATTTGGTTTTCCCTGCAACGACTTTAGCCTCGTTGGAGAAAATCAAGGCCTTGAAGGGAAATTCGGAAACCTATACAAACACGGAGTAGATGTTTTAAACAAACATGAGCCACTTTTTTTTGTGGCTGAGAACGTCTCTGGCATAAAAAGTTCTAATTCGGGAGAGGCCTTCAAGCAGATTCTAGGAGAGCTACGCACGGCTGGATCAAATGGGTATAACCTGATAGTTCATCAATATGAGTTCCAGTATTACGGAGTGCCACAAAACAGGAAACGTGTAATCGTTGTCGGGTTTCGATCTGACTATTTGGCCGGAAAGTCTTACCAACCACCCGCACCATCAAATCACATCAAGACAGCCAGGCAAGCATTAAATAAAATCCCTCCTAGCGCGCCGAATCATGAAATTACCAGGCTTTCGGAGGCAGTAGAGACACGTTTGCGATTTATTCCACCTGGCGGTAACGCTTGGAGCCAAGCGATTCCAGAAGAATTCAGGCTTAACGTGAAAGGAGCGAAGCTTTCGAATATTTATAAGCGCCTTGATCCTGACAAGCCTGCCTATACAGTCACTGGTAGCGGAGGTGGAGGTACCCACATATATCACTGGGACGAGGACAGAGCACTAACGAACAGAGAGCGAGCGCGGCTACAAACCTTCCCAGACAATTTCGAATTTATGGGCGGGCGTGGAGCAGTTAGAAAACAGATTGGAATGGCGGTCCCAGTAATTGGAGCAAAGAGCATCATGACTTCAATCTTTCTTCACATTAGAGAAGTCAAATACCCTTCTATTGAGCCCAATCTTGGAGCCATCCCAGCCAACGCATGAGGTTGTTACATGCTTACTCCCATTTTCAATCCTCCCGTACAAAAAAACTTATTTAACTCAGCCAGCCGTGCTGGCGCTTATGACCTGGCATCTGCTCTTGCCGACGTGATCGATAACTCCATCACAGCCGGAGCTTCCAAAGTTGAAATACTTATCAACTTCAATTACGAAGACTTGAACGAGTCATCGGTTGTAATCGCCGATAACGGCAACGGCATGAGTTGGGACGAGCTAAGAGTTAGCATGCAACTAGCCTCAGAGGATCCGGAGCGTGAGCGGGACATATCAGACTTGGGGCGCTTCGGCTTTGGCATGAAGTCTGCAAGCCTGTCCCAAGGTAGAAGATTCACTGTTATCTCAAGAAAAGAAGATGGTGAGTTAGTCGTTGCTTTATGGGACAAGGATAGCGATTACGGCGATTGGATGATGCCGATGGGACGCGGAGTTGAAGCCGACCCATTCGTATATCCTGGCACGACACTTTCTAAGGGAACTCAGGTAATTTGGTCAAGGTTAGCCCATGCGACAGAGAACTATTCGCTGTCGCAAGAAGAATTAGTTCAAATTCAAAGTGAAACGATTGAAGAACTGAGATTGACGTTTCATCGATTCTTAGCTGATGATCTCGCGCTTATCGTTAATGGCGCCAAGTTAACGCCCCGAAACCCATTTAGCAAAGCAGTGGAGAGAGAGCCGGCGAGACAACTTGATTGCTACGGGCAGACCGTTCTTGTGCAAACATTCAACCTCCCACATTACGGTAACTTAACGGCCGAAGAGGAGGAGGACCTGGGAGGGCCCGAGGGTGCAATGAAAAATCAAGGATTTTATGTCTATCGCAACAAGCGGTTAATTATATATGGGACATGGTTCGGGCTAGTCAAGCACTCTGCGGCCTATCAGTTATCCCGCATCCGAATTGATGTCCCGAACTCGCTGGATCAGTACTGGAAAATCAGCATTGATAAAAAAAATGCACAACCACCACAGCTTTTAAGAAACCAACTAAAAAAAATAATTCGAGAAAACAATCGCCTATCGATCAACGTAATGCGTCGTAAATCAGTTCGTCAAAAAATTACACTCAATCATAAAAGCAATATTTGGGAAAAAATTTCCCAAGGCGGCATTCAAAGATTCCGGATTAACAGAGAGCATCCATTAGTTGATGCATTGACGGAGAACTCGGACCAGGAAACGGCTCAGGCCATAGAGGCTCTATTATCAGTTATCGAAGCAACCTTGCCGACTCAAGAAATTGAGAATTTAATCAAAAACGAAGCCTCGCCAATCCTCCAAACTTTTATAGACTCTCAAGGCTCAGAGCAAGTTATCGAGTCCTCCCTTCAATATTTGATAAATTGTGGATTGTCAAATGACGAATTATATGAAGTCGTTGCAACGGTTGAACCCTTCTCAACTCTACGGGTGCAATCTCGTGAAATATTAAATAGACTTATCAAATTGGGAGCAGATTAGCATATGGACCATAATGAAACTGCCAGCCAGCTATACCAAACAATAACGCAGCGGATGGACTCTCTAAAGATAATTTCGATCCCGGAGGAGTTTATTGATCAACTAGTTGACTCACCCGATTTATGTTATGAACGTGGGGAAATCCCTTTAGCCAAGTCGGCAATACTAAAGCTCTGCCTCTTGGATGCCACCGCAATAGATCGGAAGCAACTTAAAAAATACCTACTGAGTCAATTCAATATCTCGTTATCAAAGAGTGCTGTAATTGATGTCAAGGAAAGACATAAATGGAAAGTTCGTGAACGCCTGCTCGAAAAATCTTATTTTTGGGAGCGACTGAGCAAGCTGTGGAATGGAGAACGCACGCTTCCGTATAAAGTCATTAACGGCATTGATGATGACACAAACGAAACGCTCGAAAGAATAGGTGATCCAGAAATAACCTCCCCGTGGTTCTTTAAGGGACTAGTGATGGGCAGCGTGCAGAGTGGCAAAACGACAAATTTTTCTGCCCTCATATCAAAAGCTCTTGATCTCGGTTATGGGCACATAATTGTACTTGCTGGACTTACCAATTCTTTGCGCGCGCAAACACAAAAGAGAATCGACTCTACAATCACCGGAAGAGATAGTGTATTCGCGGGACGAACACTGCACGGCGGGCATTACAAGGTGGTTCTATACTCAGGTCACCCGCTACGGTGGCCAATTTCAAAAACCTCTACTTTGGACGATTTTTCAACAAGTCACGGCTCAGAAGAAGAGAATGCAATGAAGGAGGCAACAATATTTGTTGTCAAGAAAAATTTAAAAGTGCTCACATTACTAGCTGATTACCTTACGCGGCTGCAACCCCTTGGAAAACTTCAGAAGCCACTTTTATTGATTGATGATGAGGCTGATAATGCGTCAGTAAATACAAAAAAGACTGTTGCCGAGATGACGCCAATCAACAACCAAATAAGAAAAATTCTCGCCTCTGCTGAGCGCAAATCGTATATTGGCTACACTGCCACACCGTTCGCAAATATCTTTATAGACCCGAATTATGAATCACCAGATGATATGGTTTCTCATGATTTATTCCCAAAACATTTCATAAAATCACTTGGCTGGCCAGACAACTATGTTGGCGCACACAATTTATTTGGAGAAGAGGGACTAGGATTAAAAGAGAAAACAATTGTAAAAATTGAGCAGCATGAGGAAATGTATTTACCTCCTAACCGCCAAACTCATCAAGCAACCCTTAAAACCGTCCATAAAAAAGACATCGTTATTCAAGATTTACCTTGGGCCCTTGAAGAGGCGATCATTTGCTTTACATTATTCTGCGCAATACAAGAAAATAGCAATCGGCATCATAAGCACGCCTCTATGTTGATAAATGTAAGCCGCTTTAATCTGGTGCAAGAGTGCCTCCATAGATTAGTAAGCGAGTTCATCAAGTTAATATTTATTTCCGCAAACTCAGACTCACAAAAATCAAGTTGGGAAGAAAATCGAATTCTGCATCGATTGAAGCAGACTTGGGACCGACAAAAATTTTTTGACGACTGCGAATTGGATTTTGATCAAATACGACCGAAATTAATTACGGCAACTAAATCAATAAATCCGGTAGTGATAAACACTCAAGGTAATAAGCTTGAATACCCTGACGAAATTCCTACTACAAAAGGGCAACGATATATCGTAATAGGTGGTCTAGCACTAAGTCGGGGTTTAACACTTGAAGGCTTAGCGGTTTCCTATGTTGTCAGAAATATCGGCGCCAAAGACACGTTGCTTCAAACTGCTAGGTGGTTTGGATACAGAGATGGCTACGAAAATCTATGCAGAGTATTCCTCACAGAGAAACTAATCGAAGATTTCGAAGATGCAAATGTCACTCTCAATGACCTTCGTGGCAAGCTATCTGAAATGGCGAAGATGGACAAAACTCCTGATGACTTCGGTCTGGCAGTAATGCAAAGCGAACAGGGACTAGCGATCACCGCCAGGCAAAAAATGTGGTCGGCAGAGCCTTACCTGAGCAATCCCAATTTATCTCTTCGACATTTCCAGATACATCAACTATACAATGAAGCAAGTAGTTTCACGAGTAACGAAAATTCTATAAAGCAATTTCTTCAGACCGCTTTGGCGAAAGCTATCGGAGCACCAATAATTTCGAATCCTCCAGGTGAATCTGGCAGCGCAATCTTTTTCAGTAGCCGTTGTTTGAGCGATGTAGTCGAGTTATTAGATACATTCGCGTCCCCAATGTCCGACATGCAATCGGATCAGAAGATGGAACAACACTGTGCTGTCGCGGACTACATTATGGATAGGGCGATTGAGATGAAGGAGTGGGATATTGCGATTCCTTTCAGGGAAGCCGGCGCGTCCGACCATCTGCTGGATAACGACATACTCGCCGATATGCCGCAATTAAAGAAGCTTTTCCAGCATCGCAATAAGGTACCCAGAGTGCGTCTGCGGTCAAACTTGAGGCTAGCTGGGGCTGATGACTCGATACTGGAATTTACGAGTCGAAACTTAGCGGACTCCCCGAAATCCGATTTGGTTCATGGCTTCTCAGATTCCGTAGTTGCTAACGAACTTAGTCATATTGAGGCCCCCAATGGTGCTCGGGGAGCAGATACGACTGCTGCACAAATACTGCAACGCAGGTCTCGTCCAATACTATTCATCCACCTCATCGGACACTCGAACAAGAACAGTCCTGGGCGGATAAGCGATCCAAGGCTGATAAATTTCGGCCCTAGCGGCCTAATCGCCTCAGTCACAATAGGTTTTCCAGCAACAGCTTTACCACTTAAGTCGAGGAAGTATTTTGCAAATGTTCGCGCGCAAGAGATACGTAAGCGTGAGTTTCTAGAAGCAACGGACGAAGCATTCGAAGAGGACGATGAACTATGAGATTTTACGAACACTGGAACGCTCTACGGCAGTCAGGGACAGGCCACGGTATCAAGCGATTGGTCTACCCAGATCATCATCTAAATCTCTGGATCCTGTTCACTCAAGGCATGCACCGGTGCTTTCAAATAGAAATTCCAGGAATAGCCGAGCCACAACTACCCTCCCTCGTAGGATTCGATACTCGTATCGAGTACCAGGCTGAAAAACGTCTCATAAGCTTCGAACTTTTCGATAACCGGCTCAACAGCGTTTTTGATGCTTTACTGGTCAACCTCATTGAGGCGAGTAGCGCAGCCCCGACGGAAGAGACGGCTTTAACAATACTTTTTGAAAGGCTGGCCCTTTGGACCGAGCTACTTAAAAAGCGTGTCTCTAAGGTATCCATTGGCGAGACCATAGGGCTACTGGGCGAGCTAATAGTCCTCGAGCGACTACTAAATAATTGGAACTCCGTTAGCGTTATAGTCGGCGGTTGGCGAGGTCCGAACGGAGATGCAACAGATATTGGAATAGATGATCGAAGAATAGAAATTAAAGCAAAGCTATCCACGCAACATTTAAAGATAAGCATATCTAGCGCAGATCAGCTGACCAGCGATTCACGCAAGCTTTTTCTCGCCGTAGCATTTTTTGGTCAATCTGAGTCGGGTATATCGGTTAACCACCTTGTTCAGCAAGTAAGGGCTTTGCTATCGACTTACCATCACGAACTCGACCTCTTTGAAAGCAAGTTAATAATCGCAGGCTATCAGCCTGATTGTATAGAAAATGACAACACGTTTGACCTAGTTAAATTGCGTGTATTTGAAATCACCAATGAATTTCCAAGAATTCAATCAAACGAGCTCAGAGTTGGAATATCAAGACTAAATTACGATATCGAACTTTCCGCGATTGAACCATATGAATGTCATTCTGCAATAGCACTGACATTAGAACCATGAACCTTGATCTACTAGAAGAAAAAAGAAACTTACTCGCTTATTTAAGGGAGGAAGCATCAAGACGTGAGGAGCCACAGCAGAGAGTAATGACCGATGAGTTTGGTTTAATATACTCAGAACAAGATGTTGCGCCTGACCTCAATAGTGATCTGTATATAAGCGATGTTCTGAACGAAAAGTTTCAGCTCGATGGGTATGGGCTTCGAGAGCTAGACTCTGACACCGACTCTGCATTTCAACTAGTTATAACGGACATAAATAGTGATGAGACCACTGTCGGGTCCTTTAATTCGAGTGACGTTGACCGTTATGTAGCGCGAGCAATACGCGCCGTACAGACAGTTACCAATCTCGAGTTTTTAGAGACACAAGAGGAGCAATGGCCTACACACATGTTAGGAACTCATATTCTTAATACCTTAGAGATGATACCGAGTTTTCGAGTAGTAATTTTTACCACTAGGGAACTCAGAATACGGGCCGAAACATTTAAAGCAAATGAATTACTAGGGCGTCCTGTACGAACATCCGTAGTCGATATAAAATATTGGGCTGAATATCAGAAGCGAGGTCAAATTTCTCTGGAAATTGACCTCGTAAGCAACTTTGGTATTGCTTTACCCTGCTTAAAGGCGTCAAATATATCGGCGAATATCGACTGCTACCTATTGGCTATCCAGGGAAACTACTTGGCTGATATATATGCAACATACGGCGACCGACTTTTGGAAAGTAATATTCGAACATTTTTGTCTGTAAAACGCGACAGTGTTAACGAAGGCATGCAAACAACGCTACAACAGCACCCAGATCAATTTTTCGCCTTTAACAATGGCATCACAGCCACAGCAGACAAAGTTATTACTAGAATAGACGAAGCAAATCACCAGCTTGAGATTACCCACATTTCAAATCTTCAAATTGTGAATGGAGGACAAACCACGGCATCGTTAAAGTACGCCCGTGATAGAAATAAATTGAATTTAAGCGATGTCTACGTACAGATCAAGTTGAATGTACTGCGAAACAATGAACAGGACCCAGAAAGTTGGAATCGGAAAAATGATGAGAACCACGATACTATCCGAAAAATAGCCCGATACTCGAATACGCAAAACAAAGTAGCGGCCTCTGACTTAGAGTCCAATCACCAAGTATTAGTCTCGCTGGAGAGACACGTCAAAGAGCTGAAGACACCCAAAAGAGGCAACAACGCTTATTCTGAAGACTGGTTCTATGAGAGATCGCGTGGTAGATATAACAATCTTTTTGCGTACAAGTCGACTACAGAGAGAAATAAGCTAAAGGCACGTTACCCTAAACATCAATATCTTGAAAAGACAACTGCTGCGCGTTACTTCGTAGCATTTGAGCCGCACAGGTTTAAAAAGCAATCGCGTGGCCCTTGGAGGATTGGGGACGAAAATGGTCTCGTTGGAGCGACGCAAGCTTCGGTTGGCGCTCAGCGAGCCTTCGAAATATTTATGGGCATAGCGAAAGAGACTTACTTAAAAAGTCCTGAGTATATCAATCGACTATGGGCCACTGACGTGGTGGCCAAAGCCATTACTTATATGGCGCTAGATGCGGCCATACAGAAACAGCTTTGGTATAAAAACAATAAAGGCTTCAAAGCACAGACCATAAATTACGTGCTCGGAATTTTTTCCGCCTCACTCCACGCTCGAGGACTAAGGTTTGACACTCGAAAAATATGGGCAGAACAAGCCGTACCACAAAATTTCCTCCTTGAATTATTGAAGTTGTGCGAAGAAGTAGCAATAGTTATAAGAACAGCTCATCCACGCGAAACAAATCCGACGCAATTTGCCAAGCGAGAGCTGGCTTGGCAATCGATGCAGGGATTTATTGCGAACGCGCCTACTATATTTTTTGATTTTGGAATTACTCATGCGGAGTGGGAAATCCGCCTTTCGGAGGCTGGTCAGAATTTGCTCGGTTACGACGACACTAAGTTGTGGGAAAAGATGTATAAAAAACATTTCACGCGCCTTCGAGAACTACATAAGCAATTAATGAGGGAAGAGAAGCATCTTGATTTCAAGGGCTTATTTATTCGGTTAAACAAAAAATCGGGACCAGAATATGATCCCGGTGACGGAGCATTACTAGCCAAAGCGCTTGCAAAAGCGAATTGGGAAGAAAGTGATTGATTGAGCGAGCAAAAAGTGAAAAAAGGCTTAGGCTTACGGCGCGGCACATATCCATTGGTTAATGGTGGAAAGTATTTGTGCATTAACGGTCATCCGGCTGAGCTGGGCCCTGTCGAGGCCGGCCCAATATTGATTACCACTGCTGATTGAGTTTTGACTTTGACGTATTACCAGTTTGTTGACTAGCAGCTGGAGATAGCGATAAGTTTCCTTGTATTTGCAACTCTCTTCCTGCTTCTGTTCTTGCCGACACTGTGGCTTTCATTCGACTTTTCATTTCATTGTAGAGATGTCGAAACTGATAACACTCGTTTCCCGTCTTTGGAACGTAGCATTGGTACGGCCACTTATCTAGCAGTTCCGTCAGCGTTTAGGCATCGCCAAACACGCTTTACCGTTTGACAAACGCCGGTTTTACCGTAGTTAGCCAATCCGACTCGCTTATAAAGCTTGTGGAGCAAATGAAACAGCAAGAGGCCTCCAGCTTGGCTGAATCGCAACTACGCCAGTTCAGCGAGCACCACCAAATCCATGCGCAATGCAATCCGTGCAATTCGACCTAGCTTGCCTTGAGCCTTTTCGTGCTCCAGTGCATTACCTCTACGGGATGATTACCTACATCCGCGACATACGCATGTCTTCACCGATGAACTTAAAAAGCTTGCTAAGAGTCATGAAACGGCATTTTCCTGGATCAACCGCGAGATTGATTCATAAACACTTGCAACAAATTCATCACGGTCAGCGGAGAAGTGTGCTCGACGATGGCAGTTCGGGCAAAATGCGACAGCGTTCGATACAGTGTCTGAGCCACCACGTGCAAGCGGCAACACATGATGCACCTCTAAATATGGATCTCCTGAAACCGCGGTAAACGGGGCGACTTGCCCGCACCCTTCACAAATACCATTTGCGTGACTAAGGATAAACGCCTTGACAAGTGGGTCCCGCACAAAGGATATCGAAGTGCTTTCGACTGATTGGGGAAGCAAATTGCCACGTGGCGTTCCCGGAACTGAGTGCTTCCGTAAACGGAAGACCTTTTCATCCAACTCGTCTTTATTTGCCGTTGGTGCATAGTGCGTCTGATTGATGTGCCCTAGTCGGACCAACATCGTCTTTATGCGGTCTTTGACTTTATTACCAACATTTTTCGCCGGCAGATATCCCTGAATACGAGGCAGACAAAGTTCGTCCAAAGCCGCAGAAATATTTTGCATCCGGTATTCAAGTGAACCGTGCGTCCTGGCAACTAATGCCCGCTCCCGCAGTTCCCGGTTCACCTTTGCCTTGCTGTAGTCGGTGCCAGATAACTCTTGTTCAAGCATCCACAGGTAGCCTCTTACCGCCGCTTCAAGTTCGTCGTCTGTCCAGTCGTTCTGTCCCGCCATAAGGGTCTTTCTATTCGTACCATCACCCCTCAAATGGTAACGCGATTTAACTAGGTCTCAAATCGAGGCTTGATATCCAGTGCTACCAGGTCATTGTTTGGAATTGACGGTTTTTAGACTACCCAACAGCACTTGCGGCACCGATGGCCTTTTGCCCAGCGTGGCCTCAAAATATAAACGAGGCATCGGCTCAAGTAAAAGCTTCACGTGGTGGGGAGCCTGAGGTTGCGTCCGGGCCTGCTGAACAGTTTTGAGACCCTTGTACTGGCGGGTTGAATGGAATGCGAAAAAAGTCAGCTCATTTTCGAAACCTTAATAACTATCTAGAAAGGTCGACACATGCTCGGCTCTATCATCGGCGACATCATTGGCTCAGCCTACGAGTTCAGTGGCTACAAAAGCAAAACCTTCACGCCCCTCTTCCACCCCAAGTCACACTTCACAGACGACACCATCTGCACCATGGGGGTTGCGCAAGCACTACTTGATAACGCGGACCCTGCAACCACGCTCATAGCCTGGTGCGACCGCTATGCAGAAAACGGTGGCTGGGGTCGTGCCTTTGCACAATGGTTTACCGCAAGCAAGCCTGAGCCCTACGGTAGCTGGGGCAATGGTGGCGCCATGCGGGTGTCGCCGGTTGGGTTTCTCGCAACCTCGGAGGAAGCCGTCATCACGATATCTGATGCGGTCACCAACATCACCCACAACCACCCTGAGGCGGTGGCGTCTGCGCAGGCGGTTGCACTCGCAGTATTTTGGGCTAGGCAAGGTGCGCGGGCTGAAGACATTGCAGCGCGACTA
>Ga0115564_10004571_pt1 | contig 11200 bp, 11 predicted proteins | sample COGITO_mtgs_1105_7_FD_88680 | JGI IMG/M metagenome (GOLD analysis project Ga0115564, IMG submission 88680) | Pelagic marine microbial communities from North Sea - COGITO_mtgs_110523 | ecosystem: Environmental > Aquatic > Marine > Epipelagic | place: Germany:Helgoland, sampling site Kabeltonne... | reverse complement strand
TTGCAGGATCACCCCCTGCCGCCAACGCAATTGAAACGGCCAGCGGCACCAAAAGCACCGTGGCACCGACATTTGACATTACCAAAGTAAAAACTGTTGCCAGAAGTGCAATCACAGCCTGCAAACCCCAAACTGGCCAGCCCTCAAGTAACAGCAAAACCTGATACGCAAGCCACTCAGCGGTACCCGTCGATTGCACCGCTTGGCCCAAGGGCAACAAGCTCGCAAGCAAGAATACCGTATTCCAACTGACGGCAGAATAAGCCTCATCAATTGACAGAACTTTGGTAACGATCATCCCAATCGCTCCAATCAACAAAGCCAAAGAGAGGCGAATGTCCGACAGCAAGATCAATCCGAAAGCCACGACAAAGAAAAATAGCGCCCAGCCGACCTTTTGGGGGCGCACCTCTTCTTGTGGGAAATCGGTGGTAACAACGACAAAGTTCCTATCTTTATTGATCCGGGTAAGCGCCTCCCAAGTGACATGTACCACCATGATATCACCGGTCTGTAACGGCTCTATGGAAAGGCGCGTGGCATCGTGATCTGCGGTTTGGACATGACTCAACGTGTTCTCTCCGCGCCGGATCGCCAAGAGCGACATGCCATGCACTGCGCGCAGTCTGGTCTCTCGTGCGGTTTTGCCAATCAAGTCGCTATCAGGCGGGATCAGAATTTCGGCAATTCCGGCCTTGGCCGCCGAAACATCTTCGGCAAAAACATCGAGCTTTGGCAAAACTGTCACATCAAATAATGTGCTAAATTCAGAGATCACGCGGTGACGACCTAACATGGCCAGACGGCAAGGGGCCTCTATGACGGTATCATTGGGACTGGCCAGCGCGGTTTTTCCTTTGAAATGCGTGCCTATCACATAGAGGTTATTGGCCTCCGAAATATCTGCAAGAGTATGACTGACAAGAAGAGAATGCTCAGGCACTTCAACTTCGACCAAATCGGCTTTCAACCCATAGAGACGCTTTAGATAGCCCTGCATGGACTGTCCTGACACGCCGCCGTGTTCTGCATTTGGGCGCGGCAGCACAAAGCGCCCAAAGATTATAAAATACAAAATACCAGTGATCACCAAAGATACGCCGATCGGGGTAACGGCAAACAACTCGAACGGCACCATTTGCTGCTCGGGGGGCAGATCTTTGTTGGTAGATAGAAGAAGATCGTTCAACAAAATCAGCGGTGAGGAACCGACCATTGTCATCGTACCACCGAGGATCGCACAAAACCCCATAGGCATCAGCAGACGACCCAGTCCAATTTCGGTTCTGGCAGAAATTCTACTGACCACGGGCAAGAAAAGTGCGGCGGCTCCAACATTTTGCATAAACGAAGAAATGATCCCAACAGTGGCCCCGATGATCGGCACGATCCGTGCCTCTGTTGCGCCACCAATATTCATAATATAGGCCGCCACTTTGGTCATCAGACCTGTTTTATCCATACCGGCCCCAATCACCATGACCGCGATTATTGACATCACAGCGTTAGAGGCAAAACCGTCAAACAAATGGTTGATATCGGCAATATTGGTAAACCCGGGAATATAGCTTGCCGCACCGAGTAAAACCATCACGATGATTGCCGCTACATCGACGCGAACAATTTCGGATATGAATAAAAACAGGGTTAGAAAAATAAACCCCAGAACCATAACCATTTCGGGGTTTAGTGGAATATATTCCATGCGCAGTTACGTGCCTAGGTTTAGAGCTTGATATCGAACTGGCGGCATACAAACCTTAAAAAGCAAATGAGTAAAGACCTTTAATTCGAATTACCGAAATTTTGACAACTAACCAACGTGCGGAAATAAAAGATAAGGCACCTGCCTGCAACACGATGGGTCAAAGAATACCTTCCGTTCGTCTCTGGTGCTGCCTGACATAAAACCAACCTCAAGACCATTGCGATTACCTAAGTGCAGCCCCCGGTATTACATGCAGGGATAGATTTGATATCCGAGGCACAATTAAACCCCGATAACTGAAAATGTTCTTTATGAAGGGTAAATAAGCGCCCACTTAGCTTGTATTTCAGACATGGCAGCCCAAGTCCTCGAATGGGCTGCAACAGACCTATAAGCCGGTCAGTGGGTCGTTTGCAGAATACTTGACTTTTAGCGCCTTGAACGCGGCAAAACCAATCACAAAGGCACTAAGATAAACTCACAATTTCATCCAATGTATACAACCTTTAAACAGGCAGCAGAGACGACTGTGGTCGTTTACTCATGCGCCATTTTTGATCAGATCTAGGCCAGGACTGACTTTGGAAAATAAAAGCTGACCACCCAGTTGGGGGCATCTACAATCTCAGATATTCGCAGATCGCCAGCCACAGAACACAGCATATAGGCATTGATCGCAGACATCTGGGTCGTGGCGCAAATCCAATCAATCATCGCAGAGACGGCGTCACGTGCCGCCAGCATCAGATCGTCACCGATACCCGTGGTGATCCGGTAGCCCTGCCCATCGATGTGGTTGGTCACGGGTCCTGCAGTCTCCAAGCGCGGGAAGGCAAAGCCTGCATTTTTGATCAGTTCAACTTTAATCTCGACCTCCATCGGACTTTCAATAGCCGTGCCACAAATCTCTCCGTCGCCCTGTGCGGCATGGGTATCGCCAAGTGACAAAAGCCCCCCTTTTACTTCCACCGGCAAATAAAGAGTTGTGCCAGTGCAATTGTCGCGTATGTCAAGATTGCCTCCCACCCGACGCGGCGGCACCACGCTGTGAAGGCCCGGTTCGGCAAGTGCCAAGCCAATTGTGCCAACAAAAGGCTTAAGCGCTACCTGCCCCATCGGGGCAAAGGCTGCTGGTTTGCTAAGACTGGCGTCATAATCCCAGATATGCAGCGCAGGGTCGGGAAAATCTTCAGCTAACAGCCCAAAGCCAGGGATATTGGCGGTCCAACCCCAACCCAACGGGTGAAATGCACAGAACGTGACCGCGACAGCGTCACCAGGTTCGGCACCTTCCACATAAACGGGTCCGGTAACTGGGTTGACACGATCAAAATCCAAGGCGGTTAAATCATTGAGCTGTGCCTTGGGATGCAGTTGACCCCCGGATGCGTCGATGGTCTCAATCGCAATGGTCTCACCGGGTGCTAAAGATAGAACGGGTTTAATCGCATTGTTCCAACCTAGATGATGATCATGCTTGTGAATCGTATGATGACACGTCATTTTTCCGTCCTTTTTTTCTCTTGCGATGCAACAGATCTTCGATTTCACGATGCCCCATGATGCCATTTGGTAAAAACGCCATTACTGCAACGATAACCACCCCCAACAACAAGCCCGATAAGCCCAGCATCTGAGGCAATTTAACTCCGATCAAAACCGGGCCCGTTTCCAACCAGCGCACCAACTCCAGGCCTATGGTAATCAGCAATGTTCCAAACACCGCACCCGTAACGCTACGCAGCCCACCCAAAATAAGCATCGCAACCGTCAGAAAGACAAAATTGAAATAAAATGGTCGAGCCGAAATCGTGCCCAGAAAAAACGAATAAGCCACCCCCGCTGTGGCGAAAAAACAAGTGCTCATCACCCAAGCAATCAGTCGAACGCGACGAACATCGACCCCGATAGAACGCGCTCCCGCTTCATCATCGGAACTGGTACGAAGTTGAAGCCCGACCGAACTTTCGCGAAAAAGGCGCGCGACAAATATTGCCAATATGACCAACCCAGTAATATGGGAAAGATCAAATATCTTAGGGATACCAAAAAGGGCCTGATTGCCTTTGAAAATATCTGTCCGGTGTAAAAATATTGAATGTACGATGACCAGCAATGCTATGCTGGTGATGGTTACACCAACGCCACTGAGCCGGACAAATATCAACCCCGTTGCAAGCCCCATAAGCCCGGTAATCACCAGAGCAATCGTCGCAGATGCAAGTGCGGATAGTTCAAAAGTATTCAGCCCCCAAGGCGCATCGGGTAAAGAAATCATTTTCATCGCAGCCGGTGTGACACAAATAGCGGCGATATAGGCCGCAACCCCCATAAAGGCTGCGTGAGAAAATCCTGTTATGTTCGCATTGCCGGTAAAAACCTGCAGCCCCACAACCACCAGAAGATTGACAAATGTCGCATAGAGAATCCGAGCATGGTACGTTTCACCCCAGATATAATAGGCCCCAACAATCGCCAAAATCATCAGGCTTAACAGCGCAGATCCTATCAAGCCCTTGCGTTGATCCGAATTAAAATACGACATCATCAGATCTTGTCCCCCTTTTCGCGTGCCGGCGAAAGAATGCCGTCAGGACGCCAGATCAGGACCAGTGCCACCAAAAAGAACACCGCCGCCGACGAAAGCCCACCCGCACTTTGTGGTAAGATGATCAGTATCGTCACCTCGGCAATTCCCAATAGAAACCCGCCTAAAACAGCTCCGGGTAGACTACCAAACCCACCGATCACACAGGCAACAAACGCAACCAGTACCGGATCAAACCCCATATGAGGTTGGACGCTGCCACGGCGAGCCATGATAAAAATACACGCCAAGCCTGCCAGCAGGCCGGATATGGCAAAAGCGCCTGCGATCACACGGTTTGCACGAAACCCGCACAGGCGCACCATCTCAAAATCCAAAGCTGCCGCACGCATTGCGATACCAAGAGGCGTCTTCCGCAAGAAGAGCATCAAAACCACAATGGCGACAAACGTTGCTAATGTTTCATAAATTTGCAGCGAAGATACACGAATGGTCCCAATAGTCAGGGTTTTATCAAGAAAAATAAATTGGGTCGCGGCCATCGCGCGGGGAGACCCAAGCAATAGAAACAGGTTCTGAAGGACAATACTGACCCCGAAAGCTGTCAAAAGCCCCGTGGTCAGATCTGCACCTCGCACAGTGCGAAAGGCCACGCGCTCCAAAACCACCGCCGTCAAAACGCACGCAAACATTACACCGACCATAATAATCCATGGATTGCTGGTCAGCAATGTGGCGGTAATGACCATTGAGTAACCCCCAAAGGCCACAACCTCGCCATGGGCAAAGTTCACCAATCCCATAATCGAAAATACGATCGCCAACCCAAGCGCAATTAGCGCGTATTCCGCTCCAAAACTCAGCGCATTTAGGGTTTGTTGAATGGCATAATCCATTAGACATAAACTCCGGTCAACTCATTCATTAATTCACTTCCATGGCCAAATTGATCGGTTTGACCGTGTATATAGATGACGCCATTGTTCAAAACATAAACGTAATCCGATACGCTTACAGCGGCCGCTGCGTTCTGTTCTACCAATAAAATTGTGGTTCCCTGAGCTTTCAGATCGCGAATGATACCAAATATCTTGGAGACTATTTGCGGCGCAAGCCCCAGAGACGGCTCATCCAGTAATAGGATGCGCGGGTTGGACAGTAAGGCACGGCTGATCGCAAGCATCTGTTGCTCTCCCCCCGAGAGGGTTCCTGCCAGTTGATCACTGCGCTCTCGCAACGTGGGAAATTGGACAAATCACTGCTCAATCTTAGCATTGAGTTGAGCCTTGCTATTGTACAAGGCACCCCCCACAATCAGATTGTCGCGCACTGACAGGTTTGCAAAGACACGCCGGCCTTCCGGCGAGATTGCAAGGCCACGCCGACAACGGTCCTCAACAGACATACGTGCGATTTGCTCTCCGGCCAAACGAATTGACCCAGTAGAACGGGCTGTCCCAGTAATTGCCGAAAGCGTCGAGGTTTTACCCGCGCCATTGGGACCTAACAGCGTCACACATTGCCCCTCAGAAACGATGATATCAATGTCATGCACCGCCTGAATGGGCCCGTGAAAGACCTTGAGAGAGTTTATTTCAAGCATATTGATCCTATCATTTGCTGCGCCTTTCCAGAGCAAACCACGGAAAGGCGCGCAGACATCTAAGGCCAGGACGGCACGTTGGTAGGAATGTTTTGAGACAGCAAGACACGTTGTCCGTTTTTAAACCCGATCACCGGAATATCGCGCAACGCATAGCTTTTGGTGTCTTTGAACGAGATTGATGAGACCGACATCACAGGAATACTGTCCGCGGCACGGATCGCTGCTCGAATTGACGCTGGTTCCAGCGAACCACTCGCTGTTATGCCATATTCGATGATCTTGATCATATCTCCGCCAAGCGATGGGAATAGCCCGTTCACCTCGACCCCGACCTCCGCGCAATCGGTTTGAAACTTCTCGATCCGGCTGCCCGAAATGGCAGGAGCCAAGGTGCCAAAAAGACCCTGTCCAAAATTGATGGATCTTGTTCCGCCAAAGCGTCCAAAGATGGATCATCAAAGCCGTCAGACCCAACAACCCAAGCCTCAAGCCCCGCCGAGCGCATCTGTCGGATCAAAATACCAATATCTGGCATCGCCCAAGATATATACACCGCATCCGGGGCCGGTTGCAGCGCTTTTAATTCTGCTATTTGCGGGCTCCAGTCCATTGTGCCACCCGTATAGTTTAGACGGGCCTGCAAATTGCCCCCATTCGCCTCAATCACTTCCGCGAACCATTCCGGAGTGCGCGCAGACCATGAACCACCCTTATCAGATGTGAAAATCGCGATATTCTTAACCCCTTGCGACAGCGCATAATTGGCAGCAGCTGTGGCCGTAAAAGGATCGGGTGCCACATTAGTCAGAAAATTATCGACCAAACCGGTGTGCATTTCCACCTGAGTGCTTTGCGATTGAACCACGGTCACCCCATTTGCCGCAGCAATTTGCGCCACGGGAATCATCGTGTCGGAAAACGGTATCGTGCCAAGCGCGACGATGCCGTTGCTCAGAAACCGCTCAGTCAATGAAATTGCAGCCTGTGTATCAGACCCAGTATCTTGGATCAGCAACTCAATATTTTTGCCTTTTATACCCCCGGCGTTGTTGATCATTTTAACCATACACTGAGCGCCAGCCACTTCATTGTAAGGCGCAAAATCACCAGTTAGCGGAACCGCCAGCCCAATTTTTATAGTTTCTTCTGCCTGTGCGGCAATCCCTAAAAGACCGAGAGCGGCTGCCGTCAAAAATGAAATTGGAGTCAATTTTATCATAATCTATCCTTCTTGTTTTAATCAGTTTCATTGGCCCAGATAAGCGTTAATTACCTCCGTGTTATTTGTGACAATTTCAGGCGGTCCCGAAGCCAGCAGACAGCCCATATTCATGACAGTCAGCTTTTCACAGGCCGACATGATGAATTTCAGATCGTGATCGATAATGATTATCGCGCAGGGACTACGCTCACGAAGCCAAATCAAATTATCCAGCAATTCCGTGGTCTCTTTGGGGTTCATTCCTGCTGCAGGTTCATCCAGCATCAAAACTTTAGGCTGCAGTGCGAGTGCACGCACAATCTCAAGCCGTCTCATCTGCCCATATGGCAAGCTCTGTGGTGAATCCTCTAGCACATCGCGCAGGTGAAAAAGATCAATCGCATCTTCCACAAGATCAGGATCAACAGCCGAACGTCCCGTCAAAGCAATCTCTGCAACCTTAATATTTTGATGTACCGAAAGATTTTTAAATAACCGGAGGTTCTGAAAGGTGCGCGCCACACCCATGCGCACGCGGCTTTCCGCTGGTAAATTTTCAATATTATGACCATCTACCAAAATTTCACCATGGCTTGGACTGAGCAACCCCGAAATCAAATTTAGCATCGTGGTTTTTCCAGCACCGTTCGGACCGATCAAACCGTGAATTTCGTTGCCTGCAACCATAAAGCTGACGCCGTCTACCGCCCTGACGCCGCCAAAATGTTTAACGATGTTCCGAACTTCCAGCATATCAATATACATCCTTGTATCGATCACATTTCTGGGTCCAGTCAAGTTCCGACAGAACTGCCCTCTCACCCCGTTTATTGGCGATATAAAGATCGACAAACGCATCCCCGAACCAACCGCGCACAGCAGCAGAATGATCGCACTTTTCCAGAGCCTCTTCCAAAGTTTGCGGTAACCGCCGAATACCTTTGGCAGCAAGCTCGGCCTTGGTTAGAACCGATAAATCCTCCTCAGTCGGCTTTGGCGGTTCTATCCTGTCTATGACAACTTGCATGCCAGCGAACACCAGAGCGGCATAAGCCAAATACGGGCTGGCAGCAGCATCGACCGAACGCACCTCAAAATTGAACTGGCGGGCAATCGCTTGCGGATTCTGCGTCGAAACCGGGCAAATCCGGACAGAGGCCTCGCGGTCTCGAAATCCCAAATTATTGTATGCCGCGCTCCAGCGGTGAGGTTGCAGTCGCAAATAACTAATCTCAGAAGGCGCCAGCAATGCCATAATATGATCAAGGTAATGTAGAATACCACCAATGAAATGTCTGGTCAGTTCGCTCATCCCGTGGGGGTCAGACGCATCATGCGTCAAGGGCAGGCCAGCATCGTTAACAAAGCTGAAATGGATATGCACCCCATTGCCAATACTGTCAGGATCAAGAACAGGCGAAAAGCTAGGTACGGCCCCATGAGCCGCGATTACATCTGTAGCTAAAAAGCGTAAAATAGCCGCATTATCGGGTGCCATAAGCCCAGCCGCTGGTTTGATCGTAACCTCGTATTGAGATGGCCCATATTCTTTCATAAAACTGTCCGGCTGACAGGAGGTCTGGGCAAGTGCCGCCAGAAAAGGGCCCGACCAGCCCTTGGCATCCCGAAACCCTTTCGCGCCAAATCCATCGCCGGCCCGGGGTATGGCGTTCTTTATTTGAAATTCATGCTCAAAAGCCGCCAAAGGCGTGGCACCACAAGCCTTGTGCAATGCGTCAATCGCCCGCCGCGCCTGAGACCGCGTACAACAGACCCATGGGTCTGCCTCGAGGGTAAGAATATCCCCAAGAACAAAATCAAAAATGTCTTCTCCCTGACCTAAGGTGAAGCGCATCTCGGCATCAGGCACGAGGGCCAAGTCACCAAAAGCGCCCAAAGCGCCATCCGAAAAGGTGTCGAAGCAGGTGATTTGCGCATTGGCCGGCGTCCAACCCAAACCGCTTTGGCAGCGCTTTTCCCATTGCGATACGGGAAAGGACTTGCCACGCAAAATACCAGACAGGTCTGACGTGGCCACAAAAACCAATCGATCCGATGTATCCAAGCGTTTATTCTCCCTTTAACTGTCGGGGCAAATCCCAAGCAGGAAACACCACGCGTGCCCTATCCCCATCTTGTTCGAGCTGCGGATGACCTGAGCCGCAAGAAAGAATACTGTTCAACTTGCGTTTGTTGCGCCTAACCTGTGGCGCAAACAGCAAAATATGCTGCGCAGCATCCTTGGATTTGCTCAAAAAAATATAACAGCATGCGGCGAAAATGAACGGCTTGGATCGCCGATCCAAAAAGGATAAAATGTGCATAATAGTGCTCCGCAAAATCGCAGGCTCTCATTTTTTAAAATTAAAAACTATTGTTAATATTTAGCGCGTGAAATACGTCCCGTGGATTGGTTATCAAATTCATACGGAACACCCAGTGCTCCAAAAAGATTATTAAGCGGAGATTATCGTGACACAGACAAAAGGCAACAGACAACATGACAGCCAGTTGGTGACAGGCAGCGATTTAGATCCCGTTTTGGTAAAAAACCCCCACTCAACAGCCTCTGTTCTGATTGTCTGTGAGCACGCTGGACAAGAAATTCCAATTAATCTCAATAGTTTAGGATTACACCAAGCGGAACGCAATCTTCATATTGCCTTTGATATCGGCGCGGCACAGGTTGCCACATTATTATCTGAAAAGTTGGATTGCGCGCTCATTTTGCAACGCTACAGCCGGCTGGTGATCGATTGCAACCGTCCCCCGGGAAGCGCACAATCGATCCCCAGCGTCAGCGATTCCGTCATCATCCCACAAAATGTCGATATATCCTCAACCGATCGCAGGGCGCGGGAAAGTGCAATTTTCGACCCCTACGCCAAAGAATGTCTGGCACGTATATCTCAAAGCCACATAGGTTTCGCATTTTCAATTCACAGCTTTACGCCAACGCTTGGCGATACAGACCGGCCTTGGGATATCGGCTTTCTGCACCGCCACCCCAACAGCCAAGGGGATCGGTTGGTCCGGCTGGCAAAACACCTCTGGCCCGATCTGAAGATCGGCGAGAACCAACCCTACCTGATCGAGGATGCGACCGACTGGTTCATTCCCATCTGTGTGGAACCCCGCGCCCTGCCGCACAGCCTGATTGAAATTCGCAACGACCACTTGTTAGATGATCGCGGATGCCGTGATTGGGCCGAACGGTTGTTTGTTTTATTATCCAAATTCATGGAGGAGCCCAATGACACTGACCCGTAATCTGCCCCTTGTTCCAACACAGGCAGCCCTTTTGTTCATTGACGTGCAAAACTTTAGCGCGCACCGGCAGGGCGCCAAATTCGCCAGCCTGTCGCAAGATGCATGTGAGCAAACGTATGGCTGGTACTTCGCACAATTGGAAAGCCGGGTCATTCCCAACATGCAGTCCACTCAAACCGCGTGCCGTCAAGCCGGGATCGAAGTGATCTATACGACGATAGAAAGCCTTACATTGGACGGTCGGGACCGGTCGCTTGATTACAAGATCACCGGATTTGATGTGGCCAAAGGCGCGTGGGACGGGCAGGTCATCGACCAGCTTGCCCCGCAAGGCGATGAAATTGTGCTCGCCAAAACCTCTTCTTCCGTCTTTATCTCCACCAACATCGACTATGTCCTGCGCAATTTAGGCGTCAAACAATTGGTGATCAGCGGCGTGATCATCGACCAATGCGTGGAAAGCGCCATTCACGATGCCTGCGATCTGGGCTATCTGGTCACACAGGTCAGCGATGCCTGCCTGACCTATTCCGCCCAGCGACACGCACAGTCCTTGCGCACGATCCAAGGGGTAATCCCCCCATTTTTAATGGGGCTCAGCCGTAGAATTCATGCGGCTGTTTTCAGTTTCATGGCGGGTGTGATTCCGCCGATAGCCATGTTGGGCCGGTCGTTGTTGTATGTCCAGAGCCATTTCGTGGCCTGATCCTGTGCCTCCTGTATCGTTTCAAAGATGTTCTGGTCGAGCCATTCGTGCCGAACCGTGCGATTGTAGCGCTCGATATAGGCGTTCTGCTGGGGTTTGCCCGGCTGGATATATTCAATCGCTATGCCCCGTTTCTCGGCCCACTCCATCAGCAAGCCACT
>Ga0115564_10004562_pt1 | contig 11207 bp, 8 predicted proteins | sample COGITO_mtgs_1105_7_FD_88680 | JGI IMG/M metagenome (GOLD analysis project Ga0115564, IMG submission 88680) | Pelagic marine microbial communities from North Sea - COGITO_mtgs_110523 | ecosystem: Environmental > Aquatic > Marine > Epipelagic | place: Germany:Helgoland, sampling site Kabeltonne... | reverse complement strand
TGTTATGCACATGAGACGCACTGCATTGGAAGACACAGAATTAAACGGCCAAAAAATCGCCAAAGACGAAAAGTTAGTGCTTTGGTACGGGGCTGCTAACCGAGATGCTGATATCTTCCCAGATCCTGACACCTTTAATATGCATAGAAACAATGTCGACAAACACATTGCGTTTGGTCACGGCGTGCACAAATGCCTGGGGTCTCGAATCGCCAAGATGCAATTGCGGCTGGCCTTCGAGAAGATCTTTGACCGCTTCCCCGACATCCATTGGACTGGTAAACAAACTATTTCGCCTAACCCACTAGTGCACGCAATTTCCAGCTTGCAGGTTAATCTGTATGGCCCTAACGGAAAGCGTCCTACGCAGATTGCGGTAAAGTAAAGAAAGCATCGGTAATGAAAACTCGCGGCATAGCGTCTTCGCTAAGCCGCTAAATATCAGTCGTTACGCTCATCAGCGCAACGCTCTGCCAACCCGAGGCCCTGCTCAGCCACACCTAAACCATACCTAAGCCACACCTAAGCCCACAAAAAGCTCACCACCCAACTCCCCGAAACGGGGCAAGCAATGCTATACATCAGGTTCCTGTAACGCTCCAACTTGCCCGCCAGTTCGATTCGGCCAGACTGGAATAAGTGGATAATGTAGATACCCCAAGTAAGCGTGAAGACCACCAAAAGGCCGATCGCAATGAACAAAGCATCGATCAACGTTAAATAGTGCGTGGCGGGAATGTAGTCGCCAAGCGAAAATTTCAGCGCAAAAAGCGTTAACAACAAAGTCAGCTGACCACCCACTCTCCAGCTACCGTTATCTGCGCCGGAGTCCGTTGCATAGATCACGCTGAATCGATTGATCATCAGCGACAACAGCAGAATGGCCAACAAAGGCGCCAAGATTTTCTGCGCCACGCCCATAAAGTCATGGACTATCGATATATGAAAAACAGCGACAGAAAACCGGCTGATACCACCATGACTACAACATGGGTATGCGTTTAGCGCCTCACATCGCCAAGATGCAGTTACAGCAGGCTTTAGTGCAAATTGATCATTTTCCGAATATCACACAGACGAGTTAGCAAAACATTTCCCCCATCCCATTGGTGCTGATGAACTCGAGTTCGCATGTAAACCTGTACGGACCTGACGACAAACGCCCTATGCAATTACATCGACCAGCACTTCAAGATGGTCCATGAATTCCAGCGACATCCTGTTATCGGGAACATCGTCAATAGAGATAATCGCGATAGCATCTTCACGTGTAAAGAATGCAGCTTCTGTCACGAGTAATAATCTCTCTTTCAGTTTGTTGAGTTTCGGTAAATTTTGTCATTGTTAAACCTTCGCTTCAGCAAGGATTTAAGGGGGCACTGACGAGCCGAAATTGAGCTACGTTTAGTCCACACAGTAGCTTGTCTATCCTGCAACCATTAACTTGCGAGCGCTATCGCTAGCTGAGTAAAAGCCTTGACCCACTTTGTGGTCAACTTCACATCGACCGCATGAGGCCACTGGTCTGCTGGATGGTGGAATAATCCGTTTCTTCCAAGTATCGACACATATCGACCTTGGCCATCATAAATGTTGCGCGCCTCTCCTAGGGGGCGCTGCCCTGTGGGAGTCACCATGCCCGGTGTCACAACATTTTCCTTTAACCATGGCGCGAGACTGGCCACAGCATCGTCATCAGAATATTGGAGCCTGACCTGCGAGCCAAATGTCGCCGCAAAATTGGCCCCAAGGTGCATCCAGATATGTGCGTCCTTTATCAACTTGGGGTTCTTCTGCAAAAACAGATCCAGTCCGGTATGACCTAATTCATGCCCGGTGTTTGCCGTGAAGATCACATCTCTTTTCGGCGCTGAAGCGTTGACTGCAAGCATAATTTCTAGGAACGCGGCGATACCGCCGCCTCTTTCGGAAGCATTCGCCCACCAGCCACTGCGAGGCGTCATGACAACGATTGGCGCGAGACTAGGGTTGCTACCTGCAATTTTCGCTTCAATGTTTCTCGCTGTTGCTTTGGTGTACTCACAATGAAGCACAAGCTTCGCCTGTGCTTCGTTTTTTATAGCCGACTGCACATCTGCCCAATGCCTGTTTGCCACTTGGAGTACCGGCGGACCAAAAGGTGCGAGGAAATCCTCAGCGTTTTGAGGGGCCACGCCGTCTTCAGGTAGCTGACTGTCCGTGACGACAACAATAGCTTTGTGTTTGCCTTCCTCTCTTGCTGCTCGAAGGAGGCGCCCGCCGGGAGAGGAGGCTAGTGGCAGTGCCATAATAACGCCAATATCAGCATTACTGCCCAGCTCGCCAATACTACCCGTTATACCGTTCTCGTTAGTGTACTTACAGTCGTACATCGGTACGCCAGAGAATGTTGAGTCGGCAATAGATAATTGATTCCTGATGGGCAGCACTCGCTCAAAATCAAAAACTGTGTCGGTGGCTGTTACCCCCAAAGACTCAATTCTCTTTACTAACCAGTCAGCACTTTGGTTATCCACATCTGTTCCTGTGCGGTGAATTCCTTGACTGGCATATTCACTAATGATCTCAGCGATTCTGTTTTGCATCGTGTTTTCTTCGGCTTGTAATCGTAGTTTGATGGGCAGTAGTGCTGCCAACATACTGGTTTGAATAAATCGGCGTTTTGTAATCATGTCTGTCCTAAATTAATTTCTCACCTGAACTTTGTACTCGACCCTCTTCGTTCCTGGATCCATAGAACCAACCACAATCGAATAATCAGGCGCGAACCTCCAATTGCCCCAACCAACTCATCGCTACTGCTTCCCAATCTGATTTGGCTCAGGTTGACGCTTTGCGACTAGCAATGACATAACCTGCTTTTGTTTCTATCAGGAGGTCAACCCATTCAAATAATCCGCCCAGTCCTGCATGACCTCTACCCTCACTCTAATATTTAGTGCGATTGTGAGCGCCCCTCCAGGGGTCTTTTACCGCATGGGCTAACTGATGCTCAATGAAATCAACGCAATATCTAAATTCCTCGCCAAGCAAGGTTCTAGCCATCGCTCTTAAGCCGTAAGGACTTAAATTAGAGCAATGACGAAGCGCCAGTAGCGTCAAGATCAACCCCGCCATAGCCCCAAACTCCTATGTGCTAGGCACACATAACGATGCTCAATATCCAAAAAAATCTGACGGATTTACCGGTAAATTACGCTCCGCGTCACCGGCTAAAAAGGTAGTAGTCGCAACCCCGACGCCTGAAAGTAGCAACAACACCGCCCAGGCAAAAGTCCCATCATGCTCCTCCTGTCATCTGCACGGCGACTATTACGACAAACAGCGTCCAAGCGCAGCCGCTGACAAAACCCCAGCCCGCAGCACGACGCTCGCGCCTTTTAAGCTCTTTCTTGGCAACCGATATAATTATTCTATCTTTGGGCATTGGCTAACTCACCTAAGACTGCGTAAAGCAACCCAACACCGAACACTCAGAAAAATCATTACGCCATCCTTGTTTAGTAATCCGCACAGTGTTGCATAATTTTTCGTCTTCTTTCTCTCAGATCGCCACGCCGTTTCAAATAGCAACCGTGCTCGTGTTCAGCGGCGGCTCAAGCAGAACGGCCTGCTTGTTTTTTGGGCCTCGACGTAAGCCCACCATGTATCCAGCACCTGCTCTTGTTAACCAATGGACAGTGCTCACAGGGCTTCCCCAAGCGTGTTTTAGCGCCAAAGAGTGGGTTAGGTGAAGCCTTCTCTTGCATACGGTTTTATGGGAATGGTGGCGAAGTACAATATCTGCAGAGTTGATGAGAGGGGTTTATCCTTTGGGTTCGCGCAGGCGGCCCAATAGTGGTCTTGCGCAAGAACCCCCTTATAGCCAATAATTTTTTCTTAGTTATTTCCTTATTTTTATTGTTGTCTAAGGCCTTTTGCCTTCTAGAAACATACTCCAAAATTGGTGAGCGACACAATGTTGACCTCACAGGCAGCAGCGGCTTTCATTCGCCTTTGGTTTCGCTCTCAGCAAACCATTTTGCGAAATTTTTTCTATTTGCTCTGGATTGAGGGGGCGTCTCCTTGTGTATATCACCGCTTCCTTACAGAAGCTTAATGAAAATACCCTCAAGGACTCCTATCATTGGTTTTCAATATCCAAAAAGAAGTCTTGAACCCGATTCAAAAACGATCGGCTCGAAGTCTCTTCATATTGGCGCGGTTTTACTAGGCCATTGTGCTGGTCGTATTCTTCGAGCCAGCCTCTGATACTAGAGGCTGTGGGAGATAAAGGCGCCAGCTCTAAATAACGCTCATAGAAAGCTTTGGCTTCTTTTACGTTTCCAACGTCTGTTAATACATCCCCGAGATTTAATTGTAACGGTAATCGGTTTGGAGAAATTTTTAGTGCATTTCTATACCAAACGAGCGCCTCTTCGTTTTCACCCAATTTGTAAAGGATATAAGCGTAATTATTAGCAATGGTAGAATTTGCCGGGTTTAGCTTCGCAGCCTGAGACCATTCGTGTCGAGCCATCTGCATTTTACCCTCTCTAAACGCCTATTGATTGGCTAAAGCTGCTCTGAGTGCCGTGTTTTGAATACCCCGGGCCACTGCTGAGTTCGTTGATTGGTTTGTAAGCTAGGATACTGCTTTGCTAACCCAACGCGCAATGCGGCGCCTTGATTGCCTAGCAGCCTGCCAAAATCCATTTGGATGTAATGATTCATGCCCTAACCGAAGATCACTGGCACCACAAAAAAGCCACCCGGAGGCGGCTTTCATGTACGGTCACTCTAATCACTATCCCCGAAATTATAGCGCACCGACGCGCCAAAAATTCGTGGCTCTGTCAGGAAATAATTCCTAAAGAAACCTGAAGTATCAGCGGTTAAGTAGTGTCCGGTGATGTTGTCTTCATCGGCCAAATTACGAACCCACGCTCGAGCACCCCATTTGCCATCTGAAGATTCGAAGATCACGGAGAGATTGAATTGATCCCAAGCCTCTATTAAGTCACCCGAGGTATTGAATTCCCGAGCATACATATCGTCCTGCCAGTAATAGTCAAGTCGCACGATCATTTCTCCATCGAGTCCTGGAGCATCAAAGGCATAGGCCATACCAAGCTTGAGAGTGCTTTCAGGAGAGTTCGGGAGCCTGTTTCCACCCAGATCTAGAGCAATACCATTAGAGGAGGTAACACCCAGTGCCGTGGCACCTGCGCGATTCAAATAAGCAGGCAAACCATTCGCTCGGACAGTACCTGGGATCGGTGCTGCGGCACCCGCGGCGGTCAGAGCTGCTAGGTTATCTGTAAACTCCTGCGTGTCCACTACGTAATTCACCCCTGCGGTAGGCCCGGGGACAAATTCATTAACAGTGGTCCACTGTGTAAGCCCGGCCGTACGGTTTGTAGGGTCCACCGAAGTGTTGCCTCCGTCTACTTCTGTATCCAGATAGGAATAAGACCCATCAAAAGAGACACCAGGCAACAAGTTCGGGTACCACTCAAATTCAAGCTCTACGCCCCAGATTTCGGCATCAATATTGTCATTTATAGAGGAGTTATTGGCAATACGTGTTATCTGCAGACCTTCGTAATCATAGAAGAACAGCGAGCCATTTAACTTCATTGTTCCATCAAGCAAAGTGTTCTTGCTGCCGATCTCAATCGAGCTTATTTCTTCCTGATCGAAGTCGAATTTAATATCTCCCTGAAACGCCTCGCTAATTGGTGGATTAAAACCTCCAGGCTTATAGCCTGTGCTGTAAAATGCGTACAGTAGGCTTTCGTCAGAAAGTTCATAGTCAATACCTATACGGCCTGTAGTTTGTTTCCAGGTAAAATCTTGAGGACTTCCCGTTAACTGACGTCGTTCGCCGGGTTGAGGCACAAGAGGAATAGCGGAAGATGCGGCCAGTCGCTCTGCGCTGAAGGGATCCGTGCCTATAGCAGATTCGAACAGGGCGGTGGCCCCGAATAGAGTCGCTCGAGCAGTGTTATATGTATCAGCGCCCTGAGCAAAGCCAGCCTCTCGAGAATAACCCAAAGTCGGGTCTGTCGGGTTAACGAAGGATGCGTCCAGAAATGCGTTAGAATCCGCAATAAACTTGTTATCTTCGTTTCTACGCAAACCTACGGTCAATTTCGTTCGGTCGTTAATATCATAGTAACCTTCCACAAAAATCGCGTTGCCATCTGCTTTCAGTCCTTCGTTGTCTGGTCCGCGCGTAGAGTTGAACGAACCAGGATACGCACCGGTTACTGTTCCCAGAAGATCTAGCGTATTTGCAAACACATAGTAATCTCCAGAATTGCCAGAATCGTAAGCGCTGGCACCAACAAGATAATTAAAGGGGCCATCCGAATCGCTTGCGATACGAAGTTCTGCAGTCCAGTACTCCGAGGTGCTGGCCGCTTGGTCATAAGCGAAAGACCTGTTCTGATCTGCATTTGCTATGCAACCTCCGGGAACGCCAGAGGTACCCGCATTGTAGTTGCAGTCGGCGTCAGTCCATTCCTCGCCTGCGCGACCTGCTGGAGCTGATGTTGGATAGCTGGTTATGCCAAGCAACCCCACTAAACTCGCGGGGTTAGTGGCTGCGGTGAGCAATACTGGCCCTACATCCATATTGTAATCTTGCTGAAACAGATTGTCCGTTTCCTGATATGCGCCTAGAAAGCTGACTTGATGACCACTGAATCTATAATCTACGCCGAACGACCAGACTTCTTCTTCTGCCTGATAGATCGGTTCAAAATCAGTGTGCATCGAACGAAAATCGACTTCTGGACGAGTGTAGTCATACTGGGTCAAAGTTCCAGGGGCTCTGTTTCCTCGGTCGCCAGTTACAAGGGCACCGAACGCACCACCAAAGATACCTCCAGTTGTTGACCCAAGATGCGGCCCTTCGAACCCAAAAGCACCAGGTACGCAACCTTGTATAGGCACTTCGTTCGTCACACAAACCTGATTCGTTATTCTCGCTCGGTCATCGTCCTCATCGAACTTGCTGTATTGGAGCCAAGCCTCTCCATTTTCAGAGAAAGCCCATGATGCCGTTATGCGTGCGGCCCACAGATCACGTCCATCAACGTCACCGTTAATACCGGGCAGGGTTTCGCCAGCGGCGTTTTGTTGACCATTAGCCAAGTTGTCTATGTACCCGTCACGGTCGAGAGCCATGCCAGCGGCACGAACAGCAAAAGTATCTGTTACAGGAACATTGACCATCCATTTCTTTCTTTGATGGTTGTAATCTCCTATTTCAAGGTCTACGGAACCTCGGAAAGTATCGATCTCTGGCATCGCTGTCACGAAATTGATAGCGCCGCCAGTTGCATTCCTCCCGTAGAGAGTTCCCTGGGGACCACGAAGAACTTCAACGCGCTCCATATCAAAAAACTCGACCGCAGTGAGGTTTGTGCCCAAAGGGATATCGTTAATGTGGGTTGAAACACCGTTCTCTCCGGAGGCAGCGATAACGAGCCGGCCTATGCCTCTGATACTAAAACTACTACCACCAAAATTTGTAGGAGTAAACGACACGTTTGGCGCGTTCATTTGTAAATCTGAAGCCCCAATGATCTGCCGGTCTTCGAGCATGGATCCACTAAGCGCAGTCAAAGCAATTGGCACCTCCTGAATGTTCTCGCTTGCACGCTGCGCCGTTACAATGACCTCTTCGATCTGTCGATCTGTAGCCTCTGCCGCAAGATTCGACGAGGCAAGTACTGTGATTGACGCACCTACGGCTTTCAACGCCTGTAGGAAACGTTTCGTCTGTCGAGTAAGCATATTTTTCTCCCCTCTATACTTTTTTGACTTTCTTTTATTTTCTTTTCTTTGATTTGCGTGCCTTAAAAAGAACATTATCGATACGTGTTGTCAACAACCTGTAACTTAAAGTATAAAAAAATAACTTTTGGTTAACTTAAAATTTAACAATTTTGGAATATCCTACGAAATGCAGTTTTTGATAAATCGCAGGGAACTAGGGTAACAACCTAATGCTTTTAGTGACTTAAATAGCTCTATTACTTAGATACTGTGATAAGGAGGGAAAAAGTGGTTCTAGTTTTAAAAATTGCCGTAGCAAAGTTCGCTGCGTATCTCGCCCAGCCTTTAAATTTTTCTAAGATGCATGAAGCAACGGCGACAGCCAAGCACCGCTCCGCCCGCAGTGCACCAGCTTGATGGCTAACCGCGTAGTTGATTTGCGCGACTCGCATTTATTTTTAACCTCCCAAGGTAAGTCAACCAAAACCGGCAGTCACTTTGGGAAGCGTTTTCCTAAGGCAGTAAAGCTGGCTGGAGTGAGGTATCGCAAGCCTTATGATACGCATCGCGAAGCTGCTTGCAGGATGTTGGCTGCGGGGATGCGACCCTGGTGGTGTGCTGAAAAGCTAGAGCGGTCTCTCGATTTTTTTACGACTTACGCTGCACGGATCAAGCAAAATGAGTATGAAGCACGATAAGAAGTCTTCTTTTCACAGAGCTAACTTGATAAAAAATAATGCCGAAATTTTTATTACTTAATCAAGCTCTGCTAAATATCTAGCAATTGCCTAATTCTAGTTTCTGATTCGCCCTACTCAGTAGCCGCCTGATCAAGCCCTCCTAACGTCTAGCAGCCCTTAAAATGGCTGTATGGCGTCTGTGTGCACCTAAATGGGTGTATTAATACGGTTTAGGTTTAACTCATCACGTTAACGTTCTTACTATTAAAAAAGAGAGCACGGGTTTATTTTGTTGCTGATAAGCACAGATAGTTGAAAAACAGATATAGAGGCGAGTGCGCAGGCTCTGAACTAGAACTGGAGGGTAACAGCTAGAGATTCTACGCTAAATGGAGAGACCTCTTAGTTCCCTTCCAACCTCACGACTAGCTTCGACGAATTTGACCCAAGACGCAAGCTAAATCCACCTTTTGGATTAAAAAATCAACTTAAAAGTTGAAGAGGATTACATTCCCAAAAGACTTTGTATTTTCAATTTCCGCGTTGCCTTCTTGGAATTCCGAAGATCTAGTTTCAAAAATTTCGCAATTCTCACGCGCCCAAAACATCAATGCACTTCTATCGTCAATAGCTATTTTTCTCACAAAATATTCGTTTGAATACTTTATTACGAAACTCGCCCCAAAATTATGGATATGCACTAAGTTTCCGGCTTGAGCTGATGTAAAAAGCGGGCACGATTCTGCCATTTGTTCCAAGATTTGTGGAATAACGACATTTTCTGTCATTATTTTTTTGTCTTTGTTTGTAAAATCTAAAATTGAGACATTTGGACGTTTAGAAAAAAGCTGTGCTTCTCCAGAGACAAACATTTCTAGAGTTTCAACAACCCATATTCCTCCCTCAGAAATTTTTTCTTCCTTACTTCTGTGCATCAGATGATCCTTTTTTTTTTATTTTTCTTGAACCTGCGGTCTGTCCACGCGCTAACGATGACTGACTTCACTTTTGAAAGCAACGTTTTGCGGAGAATTAAAATTGGACAACACAAGCCTTTCACGATTTTAGTAGCCTCACAACCTTCCATGCTCGGAGTAGACAAAAGGGTAGACACTTTTGCTCCCTTGACAGGCTTCTGGGGCTTTGAAAAGCTAAGAGTCACATGAGCTAAGGCTTTAAAATATTCCTAATGACGGTACCGACTAACTCTGTGGGTACCACTCTTCTACTCTAAATATTTTAGAGCCGTTGAGTTTGCTCATGTTTTCCAAAACATGCACAAAGGCGGAAGACAATCGTTCTTTTAGATAACTATCCTTCGCATTCACTTGCTCATGTTTTCTATGGCGTAACCGTTTCCATAGGACTAACCCATGCTCCGTAAGCTACATCCACCTAGCTGATCTATTAACTCAGACGGTGCTTCAACTACTCTCAATCTGTCTCTAAAGCTGTGTCTCAAACCGTTAAAAACAGTATCTTTGGCAACTATAGTCTTAATCCTTTTGTTCAGTGCTGAACTTTTTGAGTTGCTATTACGGACTTCCTTTCGACTCCTTTACTCTCGGGCTATGGCTTGGCTCTTCCCACCAATAAGGCAGTCGACTATTTCGTTTACTGCTGTGCGTTCTTTTATGCTTAACATTCTTATTTTTTCACTCAGAACATGTTCTTCAGTAGTTGGTTCTGCAATACCAAAAGCAATGTAACTTTTAGAAACGTTAAACATTTTACTAAGGTTTTCTAAATTTTCTCCTCGCATTGGCATGGCGGTTCCCATGAACCATTTACTAACCGTGTTGTTACTAACTTTGCAAAACTGCGCAACTTCTTTTGCTTTAACACCATTAGCCTTTGCCAAAGCGACTAGCCTGTCGCTGACTTCCATTTTTCCCCCTAGGTTTCTTTTCCCAATAATTACTCTACACGCTGCCACCACGTCAATACAAAAAAATTTTAACAATAAGATCCTTAAAGCAAAGGAAGGCAAAAAAAAGCCCAGATGCTTAATACTCCATCCAGGCGTCAGTGGCTGAAATCTCAGCCTATTTATTCACATACAGCTCTTGTGGCGACAATGATTTGGCACTCGGTACTGCGCAGCGCCAACACGAGGCGAAAAAAATTGCTTGTAACCATTAATGAGTTTCGGCTTGTGGTGTCATAAGAAAGGTATTTAAATCGTCAAAGAGTATGCCAGAATGCAACCAGCGCAAGGCATTAGGAGTGTTGAAAATGTTTAAGGGAAAATATATTTTGCCGGATGGCGCTCACTGTAAAACGTTTACACGCTTCATTTTTATAGGCCTATATTTGTGAAAAATTTGATCATCATTGCGCTGCTGAGTGTTCTGGCAGTAAAAGCACAGGCAAACCTTTCAAAATACGAGATAACTATTCTTACAACCAATATTGCAAACTACGGAGGTCTCGGCGAGTGGAGCTTTGGCGCTCTTTACGAAAGCGCAAGCGAATCCGTTTTGTTTGATACCGGGTTTGACGAAGAAACAATGCTTCATAATGCAAAACTACTGAATAAAGATTTATCAAAAGTAGAAAAGGTGGTGCTCAGCCACTTCCACTCTGACCACACCGGGGGACTTATGCGGCTGCGCCGGGAGTATCGCAATAAAAATTCCAAAGCATTTTCAAAAGTCTATGTCGCTAAAGGATTTTTCGCTCAGAGATACGATAAAAGTGGGCGCCCTTTAGCCAACGGATTAACCGGTCCTGGCTTCTACGGCAACCCTATTGAATTCA
>Ga0115564_10004554_pt1 | contig 11225 bp, 8 predicted proteins | sample COGITO_mtgs_1105_7_FD_88680 | JGI IMG/M metagenome (GOLD analysis project Ga0115564, IMG submission 88680) | Pelagic marine microbial communities from North Sea - COGITO_mtgs_110523 | ecosystem: Environmental > Aquatic > Marine > Epipelagic | place: Germany:Helgoland, sampling site Kabeltonne... | reverse complement strand
TGATCGGCTGCTGCTGACTGGAGATCTTGCCAGTGACTGTCAGCCTGAAGCTTATCAAATACTTAATCGCATTTTAAAATCCCATAACAAGCAAGCATTCTGGTTGCCCGGCAACCATGATGATGCCGGGATAATGGCTGAGCATTTAGTGGATTTTCCTGACCAAAAAATAGTCGACCTCGGCCCCTGGGGCCTGTTGACATTAGATAGCTCTCAGCCGCATAAGCCTGGCGGTCATATTAGTGACGAGCAGTTGCTGCATGTAGAGCAGGGCCTGCAAACACTGGAATGCAAACCACATATTCTGTTGGCGATGCATCACAGTCCAGTACTATTGAACTCAGCTTGGCTGGACAGCCAGCAAATTGACAACCGGGACAGGCTCTATGAACTGTTACAGTCATCGGGCAATGTTAAAGCGGTGATCACAGGTCATGTGCATCAGCAGTTTGAAGGTCGCTGGGGTGATATCCCGGTCTACTCTACCCCTTCAAGCTGTGTTCAGTTTAAAGCCCAGTCAGATGATTTTACCCTCTCCGATCAGCCCCCAGGTTACAGATGGCTGGATCTGCATCCCGATGGCCAGGTTGTGACAGGGGTAGAATTTTTGTCGGACTTTTCTCCGCGGCCAGATCTTGGCTGCGCCGGTTATTAAGCGCAAATCAGTCGCTGACAATACCGCTGCTTTGGCTATAATGGAGCTTGATTTTCAGGTTCTCTAAATATGCCAACGCTGCTTTATCTCCATGGGTTTAACAGCTCGCCTCAGTCGAAAAAGGCCTTGGAGACCCAGCGCTGGTGTACTGAGAATGCACCACAAATAAAATTTGTCTGCCCCGCGCTACCACCGTTTGCCAATCAGGCCATGGTCCTGCTGCAGAGGCTGGTTGAAGCAGAGCTGCCCGAGCAGGTTTATGTTGTGGGAAGCTCCATGGGCGGTTTTTTTGCCACCTGCCTGACAGAGCAGTACAACCTGCGGGCGGTGCTTATTAATCCGGCAGTCAGTCCCGGTCGAGGGCTGCACAATTGGCTGGGAGAAAACAGTAACTATATCACTGGCGAGAAATGGGTTTTTGAGCCACAGCATATAGAAGAGTATTTGGCATTGGACCCTGCCGAGATAGAGTATAAGAATAATTACAGAGTACTGTTGCAAACCGGGGATGAGGTTTTAGATTACCGCGACGCACAGAGGCGTTATCAGGGATGCGACGTTATTATTGAACAGCAGGGAGATCACAGCTTTATAAATTACCATCAGCATCTGGCATCTATGCACCAGTTTCTGATTTCCGCCTAGCGCAGCAAACAACTAAATTGATCTAAAGAGCAGATGAGCAACTACAACGCAAAAGATATCGAAGTCCTGACTGGCCTGGATCCGGTGCGCAAGCGCCCCGGCATGTATACAGATACCAGTCGCCCCAATCATCTGGCCCAGGAGGTCATAGATAACAGTGTCGATGAGGCCCTTGCTGGTCATGCCCGCCGTATCGATGTCACATTGCACAAAGATGGCTCATTGTCAGTGTGTGATGATGGCCGCGGTATGCCAGTTGACATTCACCCGGAACAGGGCCTGCCGGGGGTGGAGGTGATTCTCTCGACGCTGCATGCCGGAGGCAAGTTCTCCAATGACAATTATCAGTTTTCCGGTGGTCTGCACGGTGTAGGTGTGTCAGTGGTCAATGCATTGTCGAGCAAGCTGGATCTGATTGTTAAGCGCGAGGGCAAGGTCCATCAGATATTGTTTGCCGATGGCAACAAAACCTCTGATCTGGCGGTGATTGATAGCTGTGGTCAGCGCAATACCGGCACCATACTGCGCTTCTGGCCAGATGCATCCTATTTTGACTCAGCCAAGTTCAGCGTCTCGCGACTGCGCCATGTATTGCGCGCCAAAGCGGTACTCTGTGGCGGCCTGACCATGAGCTTTCATGATGAAAACACCAACGAGAGTGAAGAATGGTTCTATGAAGATGGCCTCAAGGACTATCTGGCAGGTTCATTACATGGCTGGGAAGTGCTGCCCGCAGAGCCATTTATAGGAGCCTTTAGTTCAGAAAATGAAGCGGCTGACTGGGCGGTGCAATGGCTGCCTGAAGGTGGTGAGCTGGTTCAGGAAAGCTACGTTAATCTGATTCCCACGCCCCAGGGCGGCACCCATGTGAATGGTCTGCGCAGTGGCCTGCTGGACGCGATGCGCGAGTTTTGTGAATTTAGAAATCTGCTGCCCAGGGGTGTCAAACTGACGCCGGACGATATCTGGGATCGCTGTAGTTTTGTGCTCTCATCCAAATTAGCTGACCCACAGTTTTCCGGTCAGACTAAAGATCGCCTGTCTTCAAGGGAAGTGGCGGCCTTTGTCTCCGGTGTGGTGAAAGATTCCTTTAGTCTGTGGCTGAACCAACATACAGAAGAAGCGGAGAAACTGGCCGAACTCTGTATCTTTAATGCCCAGCGCCGTATGCGCGCGAGCAAAAAAGTGGTGCGCAAAAAGATTACCCAGGGTCCCGCATTGCCAGGAAAGCTGGCGGACTGTTCCAGTGGTGAACCTGAGCAATGTGAAATATTTCTGGTCGAGGGTGATTCCGCTGGTGGTTCAGCCAAGCAGGCACGCAACCGCGAGAATCAGGCGATTATGCCCCTGCGCGGCAAGATTCTAAATACCTGGGAGGTTGAGTCCCAGGAAATTCTCGGCTCTCAGGAAGTTCATGATATCTCCGTAGCACTGGGTGTGGATCCAGGGCTGGAATCTGTTGATTCACTGCGCTATCACAAGATTTGTATTCTCGCCGATGCGGACTCCGACGGCCTGCATATCGCCACATTGCTCTGCGCGCTGTTTGTACGTCATTTCCGGCCACTGGTCAGTGCCGGTCATGTGTATGTGGCCATGCCGCCACTGTTTAGAATTGATGTGGGCAAAGAGGTTTACTACGCGCTGGATGATGCGGAGCGCCAGGGTATACTCGACCGCATTCAGGCCGAGGGCAAGCGTGGCAAGGTCAATGTGCAGCGCTTTAAAGGGCTGGGCGAGATGAATCCGCTGCAGTTGCGGGAAACCACAATGGATCCGGATACCCGCCGACTGGTGCAGCTCACCCTCGAACCCGGGGATGACACCAACAGTATCCTCGATATGTTACTGGCCAAAAAGCGTGCGCCGGATCGTCGTTCATGGCTGGAAAGTAAAGGCAACCTGGCTGATGCAGCCAATCTTTAATCAGAATTTATCACAGGAAAAACGATGAACGATATCGTCACCTTTAACGACCAGGGCAATGAGAGCCGATCCCTGAGTAGCTATGCCGAGCAAGCCTACCTGGATTATTCCATGTACGTTATTCTCGATCGCGCACTGCCCCATATTGGCGATGGCCTCAAGCCGGTACAGCGGCGTATTGTTTACGCCATGAGCGAACTGGGACTAAAAGCCAGTGCCAAGTACAAAAAATCCGCACGTACCGTGGGTGATGTGATTGGTAAATTCCATCCCCATGGCGACAGTGCCGCCTACGAAGCCATGGTGTTGATGGCTCAGCCATTCTCCTATCGCTATCCGCTGGTGGACGGACAGGGCAACTGGGGTTCCCCGGATGACCCCAAATCTTTTGCCGCCATGCGTTACACAGAATCCAAACTGTCAAAATATGCCGATGTACTGCTCTCTGAATTGGGACAGGGCACCGCCAACTGGCGTCCGAACTTTGATGCCACCATGGATGAGCCTGAGATACTGCCCGCCCGAGTGCCCAATGTGCTGCTCAATGGCACCACAGGTATTGCCGTGGGCATGGCCACGGATATTCCGCCCCACAATATCAATGAAGTGGTTAATGCCTGCCTGCATCTGCTGGATCATCCCAAGGCTACAGTGCCTGAGTTGATGGCGTATATTGCCGCTCCGGACTTCCCCACAGATGCAGAAATCATTACCTCCCAGAGCGATATTCTCAATACCTATGAGACCGGCCGTGGCTCGGTGAAGATGCGCGCCATCTGGACTAAAGAAGATGGCGATGTAATTGTCACCGCCCTGCCGTTTCAGTCCTCTGGATCGAAGATACTGGAGCAGATAGCGGCGCAGATGCGCAATAAAAAGCTGCCCATGGTGGAGGATCTGCGCGATGAATCAGATCATGAGAATCCCACCAGATTGGTTATTACTCCCCGTTCCAACCGAGTGGATATCAGTGCACTGATGGATCATCTGTTCGCCACCACAGATCTTGAGCGCAGCTACCGCATCAATATGAATATTATTGGTATTGATGGGCGGCCCGCAGTGATGAATCTGCGCCGTATCCTCAAGGACTGGCTGAGCTTCCGTATTGATGTGACTCGCCGCCGCCTCGACTACAGGCTGCAGAAAGTTGAGAAGCGGCTGCACCTGTTGGATGGTTTGTTGATTGCGTTTTTAAATATCGATGAAGTTATCCATATTATTCGCACGGAGGATGAACCCAAGCCTGCATTGATTGCCAGGTTTGATCTGTCGGACACTCAGGCAGAATATATTCTCGACACCAAGTTGCGTCAGCTGGCCCGTCTTGAAGAAGTCAAAATTCGTGCTGAGCAGGATGAGCTGGCACGGGAAAAGGCTGAGCTCGAACTGTTACTGGGCTCCGATGCGCGACTGAAAACACTGGTTAAAAAAGAACTCAAAGCCACCGCCGAAGAATTTGGTGATAAGCGTCGCTCGCCTCTGAATGAGCGCGGCGAAGCCCAGGCCTTTAATGAAAAAGACCTGATGACTGCCGAGCCAATCACAGCAGTGCTGTCAGACAAAGGCTGGCTGCGGGCAGCCAAGGGTCATGAGATTGACCCCGGCAGCCTAAGCTATAAATCCGGTGATAAATTCCTCTCCGCCGCCAAAGGCAAAAGTAACCAGAATGTCTTTTTGCAGGACACCACGGGCCGCTACTATGCGTTGCCCGGGCATACCCTGCCCTCAGCGCGAGGCCAGGGCGAGCCTGCCACCGGGCGTCTTAAAATAGCGCCCGGCGCACTGTTTACCGACGTGGTGATGGGAGCCGACGAGCAGAAAATTTTGCTGGGTACAGATGCGGGCTATGGGTTTATTGGCACCATTGGTGATCTGTTCACCAAGAATAAAGCCGGTAAAGCGGTGGTGTCGATTCCCAAGGGAGGACGCATCCTATCGCCGAAAATGCTCAGTGATGAAAACGCCCTGATCGCGGCAGTGAGCAATGAGGGCCGCATGCTGGTGTTCCCGGTTACTGAATTGCCACAACTGGCCCGAGGCAAAGGCAATAAGATCATTAATATTCCAGGCTCCAGACTGCAATCCCGCGAGGAATATGTGATCGACTTCGGCATTATCCCTGTCGGCGGCTCTCTTGTTGTGCATTCCGGCAAGCGCTATCTGGTGATGAAAGAAAAAGACCTCGAGCATTATCGCGGTGAGCGTGGACGGCGCGGGCACAAATTGCCCCGCGGCTTCCAGAAGGTCGACAAACTGGATGTCGAAGCCAACTAAATCGATCTTTCGAAAAAATCCTTTTAATCAACTACGCTTAATAAGAATGCTTGGTCGTCCAGATCAGGCAGTTTTATAACGATTAAAAGGATTTAGATATGGGTGAGACGATTGCAGTAATTCAGGATCTGGCACTGCTCTATGGTGTTAAGGTTATTACCGCGCTGGCGATTTTCATTATCGGCAAATGGGTGGCGAAGAAAATCTCCGCTGTGGTACAAAATTTGTTGGCTAAGAACGCCGTTGATCCGGCAATCCAGCATTTTGTTGGCAGTCTGGTGTCATGGGTACTGCTAATTTTTGTGGTGATTGCCGCACTCGGGCAGTTGGGTATTCAAACCGCTTCTTTTGTCGCTATTGTGGGTGCTGCTGGTCTGGCCGTAGGCTTGGCACTGCAGGGGTCACTGGCCAATTTTGCCGCCGGAGTGTTGATCCTTATTTTCCGCCCCTTCAAAGTCGGCGATTTTTTTGAGGTAGCCGGTGTCTCAGGTGTGGTGCAAAGGATTCAGATATTCACCACAGAGCTACATTCTCCAGACAATAAAAAAATTATCGTGCCCAATGGCGGCATTATCAGTGGCAATATCACAAACTATTCAGCCAATGACACCAGACGTGTGGATCTGGTGTTTGGTATTGGCTATGGCGATGATATAGATGCAGCCAAGGCAGTGCTTGAATCTGTGGTGGCTGCCGAGGCAAGAGTTCTTGCTGATCCAGCCCCCACCGTAGCTGTGGTCGAATTGGCTGACAGCAGTGTCAACCTGGTCTGTCGCCCCTGGGTCAATACTGCAGACTATTGGGATGTCTATTTCAATATCACAGAAGCGGCTAAAAAAGCCCTGGATGCCAAAGGTATTTCGATTCCATTTCCCCAGCGCGACCTGCATTTACACAATGTCGGGGCACTGGTTCAACAACCCCAGACTGAAACATCAATAGCCTGAATAGAAGAGACAACGACTAACTAACGAGGAGAGATAAGATGGGTATTTTTTCATGGATTTTGTTAGGCCTGCTTGCAGGTGTATTGGCTAAATATATAATGCCGGGCAAGGACGGCGGTGGCTTTGTAATGACCACATTACTGGGTATAGCTGGTGCCTTTATCGGCGGTTGGATTGGCTCATTGGTTGGTCTTGGCACCGTTGGTGAGTTTAGTCTGGGCAGCCTGCTGACCGCAGTGGTTGGTGCTCTCGTATTATTGTTTGCCTATCGCACCTTTAAAAAATAATGATTGAAAATGAAAAACGCCGCAGAGGCGGCGTTTTTTTTGCTTAATGACTATTGGTTACTGATGGTTGCTCAGGAGATGATAGCCTTTAAGCAGATTCACCGCTTCATAGAGCTGATTGTCGGCACTGTAATCTTCCCCTGCAGCTTCATCATTGTCTGAGTCTGATCCGCCCGCCGTTTCAAGGTGGCCTTCAAGATCGGCTTCGCGAACCCTTACACGTGTAGCATAGGGGCGGATCTCAGCTCGCTCAACCACTATATCCGGCACAATTCCCTCGGCTTGAATAGAGCGGCCATTGGGAGTGAAGTAGCGGGCGGTGGTGAGCTTGACTGCCCGGCCATCACCCAGTGGAATAACGGTTTGAACCGAGCCTTTGCCAAAGCTCTGGGTGCCCAGAATAGCGGCCCGTCCGTGATCCTGAAGGGCACCAGCTACAATTTCCGAGGCCGAGGCACTGCCCCCATTAATTAGCACTACCACCGGCAGACCATTGAGTAGATCCCCTGGGCTGGCTTCAAAGCTGCGGTTAGCACTGGGCAGTCGACCCTCGGTGTAGACCACTGTTCCACCATCCAGTAGTGCATCGGATATTTCAATCGAGGCTGGTACCAGCCCGCCAGGGTTATTGCGCAGGTCAATCACCAGACCTTTAATGGGCTGCTGTGCAATAAGCTCTTCAAGTGCGGCAATAAAGTCAGCGCCAGCCTTGGTTTGAAATTGGGAAACTCTAATATAGCCATAGCCTGGTTCCAGCAGGCGGCTGCGCACAGCACTGACCTGAATAATATCCCGCACCACTTCAATATCCAGTGGCCCTTTCTCACCTTCCCGGTACAGGGTAAGTTTAATGCTGGTGCCCTTTTCACCACGCAATTTATCCACGGCCTTTTGCAGGCTCATGCCACGCACCGGGTTGTCATTCATTTTGACAATCAGATCGCCAGCCTGAATGCCGGCCTTGGCGGCAGGGGTGTCATCTATGGGAGAGACTACCCTAATAGCGCCATTGTCGGTGCCTACCTCCAGACCCAGGCCGCCATACTCACCATTGGCATGTTCCTGCAGTTCACCATAGTCTTCTCTGTTGAGGTAGACCGAATGGGGGTCCAGCTCTGTTAGTAGCCCGGCAATGGCATTATCTAATAGCTCTGTATCGCTGACTTCTTCTACATAGCCCAGGCGTATTTGCTCAAAGACCTGGGTAAACAGGCGCAGCTCTCGCAGGGGCAGGCGCTGCTGCTCTATGTCCGCTTTTGGCTCAGTCTCCTGGGCCAGGGGTAACAGGCTGAGAGATAGAAGCCAGAGACTCAATATGACTTTCAACATAGGTCGGTTCCTTTTTTAAACCTAGCATTTAACCCTAGCTTGGATTGTTAAAACCCAGCTTGGTTGCACTGTGTCAGGTAGAGATTATCGCTTGCCTAACCAGGACTTAGGGTCGGCTGGTTTGCCCTGCTTGCGAATCTCAAAGTATAGAGCAGGTTTGTTGAGTCCGCCGGTGTCTCCGGCTCGAGAAACCACCTCATTGCTCTGTACCCAGTCGCCGGTTTCTCTCAGCAGTTCCTGATTATGGGCATACAATGTCATGTAGCCCTCACCATGATCGACAATAACGAGCAGGCCAAAGCCGCGAAGATAATTGGAAAACACCACGCGTCCATGATGCACTGTTTTCACATTGTCTCCGGCGCTGGCACTGATCAGCCAGCCCTCCCAGCGCAACGAGCCGCTGCGGGTGCTGCCAAAGCTATGGGCAACTCTGCCATTGATAGGCCAGGCTAGTCGGCCTTTGCGGGAGACAAAGGATTCGTAACTTGAGGGCAGTACCAGTTCAGCTGCCGCTTCTTCGACAGCCTTGATAATCTTTTCCAGCGCGGTGCGCTCTTTTTGCAGTTTATTGAGTTTTTTGGTGTCGCTGCGCAGAGACAGCTGCAGTTTGTCCAATGTCTTTTTACGCATTTCTGCGCGGCTGGACAATTTCTTTTTATCGGCTTCCAGTGCCGCTTTGGATTGGTTGAGGGCTAGTTTTTGGCTGCTGATCTCGGCAATAGTCTCATTCAGCTCATTGATATCCTGTTTGTATCGTTGAATCTTCTCCGCACGGGCCTTTAAAAAATAGTCGTAGTACTTAAAAACTCTGGCTAGTTGCTGGGGGTCTTCCTGATTTAATAGCAGCTTTACAGGCTCCTGGTCACCGAGCTTGTGGGCGGCGGAAATTTGCTCAGTAATGGCTTCGCTCTGCTGGCGAATATTTTGCTCTAACTTTTTTTCCCGCTGAGTAAGTTGTCCCAGAGTATTTTCCAGCTTATTGATTTTGCTGCGCAGGCGGCGCACATTTTTATTGATTGCGCTCCTTTCCAGCTCGACCTTTTTAAGGGCCGACTGCAGGCTATTGCGCTGTTTACCGCGGTCCTGAAGTTGCTTTTCCAGATTGGAAATTGAGCGTTTAAGACTATTCAGTTCCTTTTGCTGAATGTCATCGGCGCTACTGACATGGCCAAACAGCAGCAGCGCGCAGGTTAAAGCAAGATTGATCAGCTGGGTCTGTGTGCCGATAAATACCTGTCTTAACGCTCGGCCAATCATTAGATTATTAACGATCGGCCGGTCATCTCGGCTGGTTGTGGCAGATCCATCAGCGCCAACATGGTCGGGGCAATATCTGCCAGTGAGCCACCAGCATCCAGGCTTATCTGGCGGTGTCCGGCATAGACCAGAGGCACTGGCAATGTGGTGTGTTGGGTGTGGGGCTGGTTGCTCGACTCGTCGAACATTTCCTCGACATTACCGTGGTCTGCGGTGATCAACAGTTCGCCATTAGCTGCGGTAACCGCCTCCAGTATCTGGGCCAGACAGATATCAACGGCTTCCACAGCTTTTACCGAGGCGTCGAAATCCCCGGTATGGCCAACCTGGTCGCAATTGGCATAGTTGCAGATAATCGTATCGAACTGGCCACTGCCAATAGCGGCGACCAGTTTTTCTGTCACCTCTGGCGCACTCATCTCCGGCTGCTGATCATAGGTGCTCACATCAGGTGAGGGAATCAGCTGTCGCTCTTCGCCAGAATAGAGGGATTCGCGGCCACCACTAAAAAAGAAGGTGACATGGGCGTACTTCTCGGTTTCCGCAATACGCAGTTGCTGCTTGTTCTGTTTGGCCAGGTACTCTCCCAGAGAATTCACTAGGGTTTCCGGTGGATAGGCGCAGGGGACATCCAGATTGGCTTCGTACTCTGTGGTCATGACAAAGCATGCCAGCTTGGGCACTGAAGCCCGTTCAAACCCGGAAAAGTCTTCATCCACCAGGGCATGGCTGATTTCCCGAGCCCGATCCGGGCGGAAGTTCATGGAGATAACCACATCCCCATCCTCGATTGCGACTGCCTGCTGGCCATCGCCAACAATGCTGGTGGCCTGCACAAATTCATCATTCTCATCGCGCTCATAGGCAGCCTTAAGAGCCGCCTCTGCATCGCTGGCAGTAAATGCTGCTGCACCATCGGTCATCAATCTGTAGGCCTGCTCCACGCGGTCCCAGCGATTGTCCCGGTCCATGGAGTAAAAGCGGCCAATCACTGAGGCAATGCGTCCAACACCGAGTTGGCCGCACAGTGCTTGGGTCTTTTGCAGGGACGGCATGGCACTGCGCGGGGGGCAGTCGCGGCCATCCAGTGAGGCGTGGATATAGATTTTGCTGGCGCCCCGCTGAGCGGCCATTTCGAGCATGGCATTAATATGGTCTTCATGGCTGTGCACACCGCCTGGGGATAACAGGCCAATAATATGCACTGCTTTACCTGTGGCTACGGCTTTGTCTATAGCATCGCAGTAAACATTGTTGGTGAAGAAATCGCCATCTGTAATGGCCTTATTGATGCGGGTAAAGTTCTGATAGACCACGCGGCCGGCACCCAATGTCATATGACCTACTTCAGAGTTGCCCATCTGTCCCTTAGGCAGCCCGACAGCAAGGCCTGATGTATGAATCAATGTTTTGGGATTGTGGTTCCACAGCTTTTCCCATACTGGCGCTTTGGCGGTAGCAACAGCATTGTATTTTGCGTCATCGCTGTAGCCAAAACCATCAAGGATTAGCAGTACTAATGGAGATTTCTCTGTGCTCATAGGGCTCTGTGGATACTCAGTTGATTAAGTTGATGATTCTAAAGCTAAGTCAGGGTTTTCGCTATGCTGAGAGGACAATAAAAATATTGCACTATAGTGCATCCAGCTGTTCCCAGCGCTGGTAGCTGTGGCTGAGTTGCTGTTGCATATCAGCCAGCTGCTTTTCGATTTTCTCGATTTCGGCTCGCTCAGACTTATAAAAGTCCGGCTGGCTCATATGTTCGGAGATTTCCTCGATTTTAGTTTCCATATCTTCAATCTGTGCGGGCAGACTGTCCAGTTCCCGCTGGTCTTTGTAGGACAGCTTTTTTGCCGCAGGTTTTGGCTTGCTTGGCACTGCAGTCGCGGTCACATTCGC
>Ga0115564_10004552_pt1 | contig 11230 bp, 8 predicted proteins | sample COGITO_mtgs_1105_7_FD_88680 | JGI IMG/M metagenome (GOLD analysis project Ga0115564, IMG submission 88680) | Pelagic marine microbial communities from North Sea - COGITO_mtgs_110523 | ecosystem: Environmental > Aquatic > Marine > Epipelagic | place: Germany:Helgoland, sampling site Kabeltonne... | reverse complement strand
CAGACACAGTTGATTCAACGCGGCGAGGTCACCAACGTGAGTGCAACCGCCATCACGGTGGAAAGCTCTGATGGCTTTAGCCAGACGTACACCATCGACGCCGACACCACCCAGCAGCGGGATCGTGCCGAGGGCACCGCGCAGGTCGGTGACACCGTACATGTCCTCGCCCTCGATTCCGGCTCAGCCGTAATCGCGGAGAACATCAAGGCGATGAGCGCGCAAGCCCAAGCCGAGTTCGAGCAGCGCCGTGCGGACATGGAGCAGTGGATGGCCGACCGCCCCGAGGGTGCAGGCAAGCCCGGCAAGCCCGGCCAGCGCGGTGGCCCGGGTCAGGGTCAACCATCTGCAGACGCCGCCTAGAACATCCATCGTTAAGTCCAGCGCAGGTCGGGTCGCCAATGTCGGTGGCCCGACCTGCGCTAGCGTCGGACCGTGAATGCAGCCAGTGGCCTCGGCCTAGCGACCTACCGTGACGGCGCAGTCTTGGATGTCTGGTACCCCCAGCCTGTCCTGAACAAGCAGCCGTTACCGGTGCCCGCTATCGATGCGGCCATCCGCACCGACGACGTCCGCCAGGTTGACGTCCGCCCGCTGCGATGTGTTGTCGAAGATCTCACAGCGCCGCCGCGTGATGCCGCAGATGCATACCTCCGGTTGCACCTCATCTCCCACCGGCTGGTCCTCCCCCGCAGCATCAACCTGGATGGAATCTTCACCCTCCTGCCACTGAATGCCTGGACATCGCTGGGTCCGGTAGCAACTGATGACCTAGCCGACACAGTGTTGCGCGCACGCAGTCACGGACATCACGTGACAGTGTTCGGCGTCGACCGATTTCCTCGCATGGTCGACTACGTCGTGCCCTCCGGTGTCCGCATTGCCGACGCTGATCGCGTGCGACTGGGCGCCTACGTAGGCGTCGGCACTGTGGTGATGCATGAAGGATTCATCAATTTCAACGCCGGCACCCTGGGCACCTCAATGGTTGAGGGCCGCATCTCAGCCGGTGTCGTGGTGGGCGATGGCTCAGACATCGGAGGCGGGGCATCCATCATGGGCACTCTATCCGGGGGTGGACAAGAAATCATCACCGTCGGACAGGGCTGCCTGATCGGGGCTAACGCAGGCATCGGCATCCCACTCGGCGATCGATGTATCGTGGAGGCGGGCACCTACGTGACCGCCGGAGCCCAAATTTCTACGCCTGATGGCCAGGTCGTGAAAGCACGAGAACTCGCAGGTGTGCCTGATCTGCTCTTCCGACGACATTCACAAACTGGTGCGCTGCAGGTGCTTCCACGCGAAGGAGACTGGGGCGGGCTTAACGCCGCCCTGCACTCCTTCGACTAGTGAAAACGACCCGGCTTAATCAGCGTGAGGTCAACGGCGCGTAGTCGCGCAGTGGTTCGCCTACATACACCTGACGCGGGCGCCCAATTTTCGTTGCGGGGTCGTCGATCATTTCGCGCCACTGCGCGATCCAGCCGGGCAGACGCCCAAGAGCGAACAGCACTGTGAACATGCGGGGCGGGAAACCCATGGCCTTGTAGATCAGGCCGGTATAGAAGTCAACATTCGGGTACAACCGCCGCGATACGAAGAAGTCATCGGCAAGGGCAACCTCTTCGAGTCGAAGAGCAATATCTAGCAGCGGGTCCTTGACCTGCAACGCTTCGAACGTTTCGTAGGCGGCCTTCTTCACGATCGCTGCACGAGGGTCGTAGTTCTTATACACGCGATGGCCAAAGCCCATGAGCTTTACACCGTCTTCGCGGTTCTTTACCTGACGGATGAAGTGATTCACGCCGCCACCGGAAGCGTGAATGCCTTCGAGCATTTCCAACACGGCCTGGTTAGCTCCACCATGCAACGGCCCAAAGAGTGCATTCACGCCGGCAGACACCGATGCGAACAGGTTGGCGTGCGAGGAACCAACGAGTCGGACTGTGGACGTTGAACAGTTCTGTTCATGATCAGCGTGCAGCAGCAGCAGCATGTTGAGTGTCCTGGACACCACCGGATCAATCTGGTAATCCTCCGCCGGAACACCAAAGGTCATGCGCAAGAAGTTGTCGACGAAGCCCAGTGAGTTGTCCGGGTAAAGGAAGGGCTGACCCACCGACTTCTTATAGGCATAGGCCGCGATCGTGGGGAGCTTGGCGAGCAGACGAATGGTGGAAATCTCCACCTGTTCGGGATCGAAGGGATCAAGGGAATCCTGGTAGAACGTTGACAGCGCCGACACAGCCGAAGACAGCACCGGCATCGGGTGAGCATCGGGTGGGAAGCCGTCAAAAAAGCGACGCAGGTCTTCGTGCAACATGGTGTGTCGCTTGATGTTCGACTTGAAGTCGTTGAGCGCTTCCGGGCTCGGCAGGTCGCCATAGATGAGCAGGTAAGCGGTCTCTAGAAAGGTGGACTGCTCCGCTAACTGCTCAATCGGATATCCGCGATAGCGCAGGATCCCCTGGTCGCCGTCAATGTAGGTGACGGCCGACGAACACGACGCTGTGTTCACAAAACCGTGGTCGAGGGTGACGTGACCCGTTGTCGACAGGAGCGGGGCAATGTCGTAGCCAGACTCACCAATCGTGGCTGGGACTTCGGGGAACGAGAGTTCGCCGTCCGGGTAATGCAGCACGGCCTCGGTCACGTGGGACGACCTCCTTGGAGTGGCGCCCCGATCGGGGTGCCGACGAATGCCCGGGTCTGGGCGGTCAATAAGGGAACAGCGTTACCGTACCGAGATGTTGTCTCGGCCCCCGCTGAGACCCTACCTGCTGCGCGCTCGGACGGGACCGCCGGTGCGGCTTGCCTACCGGCCGCTAAAACTGGCGAGGCGGGCCTTAGTCCGACCGATCACATCGTCGGTTGCTGTTAACGCCACCCGCACATGCTCCACACCGGCATCGCCATAAAAATCCCCCGGGGTCACCAGCACGCCATGCTCAGCGAGTGCTCGTGCGGTGTCCCAGCAATTTTCCCCGCGCGTCGCCCAGAGGTAGAGGCCACCTTGGCTGTGGTCAATGCGAAAGCCTGCATCGGTGAGCGCTGGTGCCAGCACGCTACGGCGGCGCAAATAAATCTCGCGTTGCGCTTCGACATGAGCGTCATCGTCGAAAGCAACAGCCGCGGCAGCTTGGATCGGGATCGGCACCATCAAGCCGAGGTGCTTACGGACCTGCAGCACCCTGACGATTACCTCACCATCACCGGCGGTGAATCCATATCGATAACCGGCCATATTCGATCGCTTCGACAGCGAATGCAAACTCATGATGCCTCGATGGTCACCGCCGCTGACACTGTCGTGCAGCATCGATACAACCGCTGCATCCCAACCAAACTCCGCGTAGCACTCATCCGATGCGACGACAGCCCCGGCTTCCCGGGCCGCGGCCAAGAACTCCGCCTGCTCAGCAGCGCCGGCGATGTGCCCCGACGGGTTGCCAGGTGAGTTGTGCCAGACAAGGGCTGCCCCGGACAGATCCTCGGGCCGATCCGTGACCCGCACCTGGCAGCCGGCTATCCGGGCGCCTAGGTCGTAGGTCGGATAAGCCAACGTCGGAATCACCACCGTGTGCTCGGGGCCGAGCCCAAGCAGGGTGGGCAGCAGCGCCACCATCTCTTTCGACCCGATGCTGGGTATTACGTGGTCGTCCTTGGCCAGGGTCACATCACATCGGCGGCGCAACCACAAACGGGCAGCCTCTTCGACGCGAGCCGTGCCGGCGGTCGCCGGGTAGCCCGGTGCATCTGCTGCCGCCGCTAAGGCATCTTGAACGAGATCTGGCGTCGGATCCACTGGCGTGCCGATGGTCAGGTCGGCTATCCCGTCAGGATGCTGAGCGGCAAGTTGACTAATCGGTTCGAGTCGGTCCCAGGGGAAAACTGGGAGGGCAAATTTCAGTTTTCAGGTTCCTTACGCGCAACGGTCGCCACGATTGCCGCGTCGAAACCCTGAGGACCCAACTTCGCCGCGCCACCGGGTGAACCTAGCTCGCTGAAAAACTCGACATTCGCTGCGGTGTAGTCAGTCCACTCGTCAGGAACATCATCTTCATAGAAGATGGCCTCAACCGGACACACGGGCTCACAGGCACCGCAGTCAACACACTCATCTGGCTGTATGTAAAGCATGCGGTCGCCTTCGTAAATGCAGTCGACCGGGCATTCCTCAATGCAAGACTTGTCCTTGATATCAACACAGGGAAACGCGATGACGTAGGTCACCTTGACGAGTCCTTTCCACCGGGGTTACTCCGACGGACCGCCCGTCGCATGCCCAACGCTATAAGTACCACCTACGTGCGCACCGGTCAGGGCGTGAAAGGAAAACTAGCGACTGCGACCGGCAAGCACGGCAAGTACCTGCTCGACCTCGACCGCGACGTCGTCGGGACCGCCGTCGGGCTCGCTATCGCTGGTGGGTTCAGGCGTTGGGTCGGTGTCACCGCCCTCATCGGTGTTCTCGTCCTTCTCGTCCTTCTCGTCCTTCTCGTCCTTCTCACTGGGCTTTTCACCGCAGATCACGCGAGGTGAGGGGTTGTAATCGGTCGTGAAGGTTTCCCGATTGACCTCCTCATCGCCCTGGTAGAACACGCGATCCACATCGATGGCAAACCCCTGCGCACCAGATTGGGCGGCGCAGCGATCAGAACTGTTATAGATCGTAGAAAAATCAGTGACCGCGTATCGAGAACCGACCTCCGCATCGATTTCGGTGTATTCCTTGGTGCCGTACATCGTGACGGTCATGGATGTAGGCGTCGTTGTGGCCACGATGAACACCCCGTAGGGCGTGTTGTTGGCGAACTTCATGTCGAAGTAGTCCCAGGCAACGGTGGCTTCAAGGCCGGGCACATAGCGAGAAATATAGATGGAGTGGGCCCGCACCTCAACGGCTTCGAGTCCGCCATAAAAGGCCGCAGACCACAGCGTGGTCGTTGCTGCGGAGATACCGCCACCGAGGGCCTTGGCAAACACGCCACCGGAACCGATAACGTAACCTTCCATGTAGCCGTCCACCGGATCGCGATTTTCGGTGGTGTCGTTCATCGAAAAAATATCACCCGGAAGTAGCAGTGTTCCGTTGATGTATTCCGCAGCGAGCGACAGGTTGTGCTCCATGTAAGGCGCATACGAAACCTGCTGGGTGAAACTGGAAATCTCTTCCACCACACCAAGTTTACGGGCATCAGCAGTGGTGATGCTTGGATCACGGACGGTGATGGGCGCGCTCGTCACGCGCTCAGCACCGGAAAGACTGAGCACCCTGTCGACGGCTGCTCCCAGGTCTTCATCGGCCACACCCTCACCGACCTGGGATGGCACCACAACCGGGACACCGTCGACGATCTTGAATGTCGCGTTATTTCCTGGAGTTTCAATCGGGGCCAGTTGCTCTGCGATAGAGCGATATACCTTCGTGCCGTTCAGAACATGTCCGAACACTCCATCAACAGCTTCAAAATCTAAAGATTTGGCGATGATCTCCGGAGCCACCTCCGCGGTGACCGAACCAGCCTGCACAAAAATGGGAGCCGACACCGCGGCAGTGGCGATGCCATCTCGAATCTCAACGGCCTGTGCCTCATCGACGGTGGGGGGAACAACGACCTCGGGCAGCGCCACCGGCCCGCTATTAGTCAAATAGGCATCAGCAAGGAGGTCCACCGCGTCGTCGACGTTAATCGATCGACCATCCACCCCGGGAGTGAGTACCGGCTGTAGACCTTCGTAGACCAAAATGGGTTCAACCGGTGCAACCTCAACGGTGCTGGCGAACTCCGCCAGATTCTCCCCCAGGATCTTTTCGTCGACAACCACGATCGGATCGACCGGTACCGGGCCGAAAAGGCGCTGAACCATCGCTAACGGGTTGTAGAGACGCTCGCTGGCATTGGCGACGGTGGCGAAAGCGTCAAACCGAAGGCCAAAATCGGCCGGGGTCACATCAGTTGCAGACTCATAAGCGGTAACTTCGATATTTCTGGCAGCCCGCGGGCTGAGTTCGTCGTCGAGGACCGCGACAGCCTCGGCCTGGGACAACCCACCGATTTGAACGCCGAGCACCGTGGTGTTCGCTGGCACGTCGCCCGCAGATCCGACCAGCATGCCCGAGTAGAAGGCAGCAGCCCCGGCGAGGACCGCACCGGTAATGAGCAGCGCCCGCCGACCGTTTACTCCGCCCATGGACGACCGATCGGCGGTCACTTCGGCGTTCTCCGGTGTCTCCGGGTAACTCACAGGTCTCCTCTTAGTTTCCTCGCTACCGTGGTCTCAAGCGCGCACTTGTGGTGCACTCGGATCGCTCGAACGCGCTCGTACAGTCTTACGACTCTTAATGATAGGCGTTGGATCCCGCTATTTCCCATCTGAAACATTAAAGACGATTTTGTCTCACTCTGGGAGGAGCTGCTGTCTGCGTGGCTTCAATAGGAACAACGCCCTAGCGCGAAGACGTGACCGGCCCTTGGCCGGACAACTGGCCAGACAACTGGCCCGGGGCAGCCTTGATACTTGCCGCCGCGGAACCCAAAACAACACCCACGAGCAGGTAAACCAGTTGTCGACCACCGGAGCTGATGATCAGATCTGCCGACCATGGAGTCTTAGTGGCGAACCCGATCGTGGCAATGAGCCAACCGACAAATAGTGCTGAGCCTGCCCAACGGGTGCGTGTGACGTTAACGCCGAGGCGAATAATCAGCACCAGCAAGCCGAGAACGAATATCAGCCCCCACGGGATGGTGATGCCCACAACCTGACTGCGCGCGGCCTGGACGAACGCACCGACGGTGCCCAGGGCAAGGCCGAGGACCACGTAGACCGTCGCGATGAGGGTGGTAGCCCCCCTGCTACGCATCACCGTCATGCCACGCCGGTGAAAAAATCGGTTTCCATCTCCTCAGACGCCGGGGTCGGACCCTGCACTAGCCGGAAATACTCCGTGCCGAATGCCTGCATCCCCACGGCATCGGCAAGCGCGAAGAAGCCACCATCGGTGGTGACCTGCGTTGCATGTTCGCGTAAGGCAGCCATCTTCGCGTCGAGAAACGCTCCACCCTCGATGCTGGTGGACACCACGTCGTCATCAACAACGAAGGGCAAATCGTCGGGATCCATCTCGGCGAACTCTGAGGTGTCGCCGGCGGCACGCATCGCCTCAATGCCGGCAACAATGACCGAGCGAGGAAACGCCGTCCAGTAAAACTTGCTGATCTGCCATGGAGTCCCCAGATCTGGCCGAAAACCTGGTGCTCCCGCGAGGGACGCGGCATATGTCGTCACCCGATGAGCCTGAATATGGTCTGGATGCCCGTAGCCACCAAACTCATCGTAGGTCACCACCACCTGGGGTCGGCGATCTCGGATGATGCCCACCAGGTCGGCGGCTGCCGTGAGCAGATCTGCATTCATGAAGGCACGCTCATGGTTATTGCTTGGGGTGTCCACCATGCCCGAATCCCGGTACTTACCCGGTTCACCGAGCAGCTGCCAATCGGTGACTCCGAGTTCAGACATGGCCGAGCGGAGTTCGCCCTGGCGGTGTGGGCCGAGGCTGTCGGTGTGCTCGGCGGCCAGGTGGGTCAGGTCAGGAACCAGCACTTCGCCCTCTTCACCCAGGGTGCATGTCACCAGGGTGACCGAGGCGCCTTCGGCGACGTATTTTGCCATCGTGATCCCGGTTCCGATGGTTTCGTCGTCCGGATGGGCGTGGACGATCAAAAGTCGGCGACTGCTCATGGTGCGCCAGACTACCGGCTCTGGTGCACCATGAGCGCTGAGCGGCTACCCAGTGACGCTGACCCCCGCCCGATTGACCTCAATGAAAGGGTGCTCTGGTGACCGAACTCGAAGCGTCCGTGCATCACGGTATGACTTACCCGCGCCACCGGGCCCGCACACGTGGATTTCGATCCGGTGCTCCCCGTCAGCCAAGCATTTCACCAGAGGGCACCCGTGTCGTTTTTTGCCGCAGTGAGGCTGGTGACAACGCATCTGAAGACCTCTGGGTGCTCGATCTTTCGATTCCGGAAAGCCCCACAGAACGGTGCGTGGTGCGGACCGCAGACCTGATGGACGCAGACGGGGACGCCATCCCTGCCGCCGAAGCAGCACGACGTGAGCGCATGCGTGAATCAAGCGAAGGCATAACGTCATACACGGTGAACTCAGACGTAACATTTGCGGTATTTACGCTGCACGGCAGTATCTTTTTCGCTTCGCTCACCGACCTCAATGGCAACGTCAGGAAACTCAACGCCCGCTCAGGTGCTGTTGACGCGCGGATTAGCCCAGATGGCGCCCGGGTGGGATATGTCGCCGACCGTGCCCTGCATGTCATCACGCTCGCCGATGATTCACACGAAACACTCGCGGTCGCTGCTCACGAATTTGACTCCTGGGGTCTCGCGGATTTCATCGCTGCAGAAGAATTTTCGCGAGTCCGCGGATGGTGGTGGTCTGCAGACAGTCATGGCATCTTTGCCCAACACGTTGACGAAAGTGACGTACACACCTGGTGGATAGCCAACCCTGCTCAGCCCGAACAACCTGCCCGACCGCACAGATACCCATCAGCTGGCACACCCAATCCGCAGGCACGCCTTTGGTACTTCTCCCTGGATGGGCAGCGACAAGAACTGTCGTGGAATCACGAAGAGTACGAGTACCTTGTTTCGGTTCAGGTAGCGCGAAGTGGGCCGATCATCATCGAGGTGCTATCCCGTGATCAACGCAGCTCACAAGTTCTGTGCTGGGACGATACGGCTGCGATCCCTATCCTCATGGCGCAACGCCAGGACCGGCATTGGATTGATGTCTTTCCCGGCGCGCCGAGGATTGACGCGAGTGGCGAACTCCTGCAGATCACCGCAGACCTCGAAACCGACACGAATCGACTGATCTGCAAAGACCGCTATCTCACACCTCCCGGTCTTCAGGTGCGGGCGATCTCAGCGATGGACGGCGACCGTTGCCTGGTAACTGGATCACTCGATCCCACCGAAGAACTGCCCTATCTCGTTTCTGGTGACCGCGTTGTCGCACTCGCCACACACGGCGTCGCTACGGCAACGGTGCGAGGCAGCATCGCCGTGGTCAGTGCGACCAACGCTGACACTTTCCGGACCCGGATGACGGTGTATCGGCTCGGTGCAGAACTGAGCAGTGCATCTGATCTCGTTCCCATCGCCGAAATCACCTCATTCGCGCACAGCCCCGAACTTGAGCTGAACGTATCCATCCAGCGACTCGATGAAGACGCATTGCCTGTAGCGATCGTGTGGCCACGCGGACACGTTCCCGGATCCACTCGGCTCCCGATCTTGCTCGCGCCCTATGGCGGTCCGCATGCGCGGCGGGTTATTGCGGCTGGCCTGGCCTATGCCAGTGATCAGTGGTGGGCAGACCAGGGCTACTGCGTTGTGGTGATTGATGGTCGCGGTACGCCAGGACGCGGCCCAGCCTGGGAACGCATGGTCTCTGGCGATCTCGCTACGCCCGTTCTCACCGATCAAATGCGCGGACTTGCAGCCGTCATTGCAGCCCACCCGCACGACGTGGATCCCCAGCGAGTAGGCATCCACGGCTGGTCTTTCGGTGGTTACCTTGCCGCCCTCTCCGCCATGCGTGCGTCTGGCCGTATTCATGCAGCCGTAGCAGGCGCTCCTGTCACCGAATGGCGACTCTACGACACCGCTTACACCGAGCGGTATCTCGGCGACCCGCACCAAAACCCTGATGCCTACGAAGGCAGTTCGCTACTCTCCCTTGCGCCGCAACTGCAATGCCCACTACTTCTCATCCACGGGCTCGCCGATGACAATGTGGCCGTCGCCCACACCCTGCAACTTTCCTCAGCTCTTCTGGCTGCGGGAAAACCACACAGCGTGCTGCCACTCACCGGCGTAAGCCATATGACCCCGCAGGAAATCGTTGCAGAAAACCTGCTGCTGGCACAGCGCGACTTCTTCGCCACCCACCTGCAAGGCTGATTTCACAACCCAGCGGAACTACTTTCGGCGCGATCGCACCTTAGCCCGATCTGTTGCCGGTAGAACCGTGGTGCGGATACGCACCACTGCTGGTGTCACCTCAACACACTCTTCCTCGCGGCAGAACTCCAGCGCCTGCTCCAGCGATACCTGACGGTGGGGAATGAGCGGGATCAATACGTCGCCGGTCGCCGAGCGCATATTGGTCAGTTTCTTTTCCTTGGTGGGGTTGACGTCAAGATCGTCTGAGCGAGAGTTTTCGCCGACGATCATGCCTTCATAAACTTCGGTACCAGGCCCAACGAACATCGTGCCGCGTTCCTGCAGATTGGACAGGGCGAAACCCGTTGTCATGCCCCGACGATCCGCCACCAAAGAACCGGTCGGACGGGTACGAAGCTCGCCGTACCAGGGCTCATAGCGGTCGAATACATGGTGTAGCAGACCGGTGCCGCGAGTTTCGGTGAGGAACTCTGTACGAAATCCGATAAGACCCCGAGCTGGCACAAGGTATTCCATTCGCACCCAACCGGTTCCATGATTGACCATCTGTTCCAATCGGCCCTTGCGCAGAGCCATGAGTTGGGTAATCACGCCCAGATAGTCCTCGGGCACATCAATGCTGAGGCGCTCGATGGGTTCATGAATCGATCCGTCCACGATGCGGGTGACCACCTGGGGCTTACCTACGGTGAGTTCGAAACCTTCGCGGCGCATGATCTCCACCAGGATCGCCAGTTGCAACTCACCGCGACCCTGCACCTCCCAGGTGTCGGGTCGTTCGGTCGGCAACATGCGAATGCTGACGTTGCCAATGAGTTCAGCCTCAAGTCGGGCCTTCACCTGTCGCGCAGTGAGTTTAGTACCGCTCTTTCCGGCCAGCGGCGACGTATTGATACCCAGTGTCATCGAAATACTGGGCTCATCAACGGTGATCACCGGCAGTGGAATGGGGTTGTCCGGATCCGCGAGAGTCTCCCCGATCGTAATGTCGGGTAGTCCGGCCACCGCAATAATGTCGCCAGGGCCGGCCTCGTCGGTGGGCACTCGATCCAGTGCCACGGTGATGAGTAGTTCTGCGATCTTGGCTCGCTGGATGGTTCCATCCGCGCGACACCACGCCACCGACTGCCCTTTGCGGATGGTTCCTTCGCGTACTCGGCATAGCGCGAGGCGGCCCAAATACGGCGATGCGTCCAGGTTCGTGACATGCGCCTGCAGGGGTG
>Ga0115564_10004549_pt1 | contig 11236 bp, 9 predicted proteins | sample COGITO_mtgs_1105_7_FD_88680 | JGI IMG/M metagenome (GOLD analysis project Ga0115564, IMG submission 88680) | Pelagic marine microbial communities from North Sea - COGITO_mtgs_110523 | ecosystem: Environmental > Aquatic > Marine > Epipelagic | place: Germany:Helgoland, sampling site Kabeltonne... | reverse complement strand
GTTGAATTTGTCATAATATTTAAAATTTGTAGTTGTTAAGTATACAAGTCGATTATAATGCTGGAATCTATAAAAAAATAGTAATTTTATGGCAGAAAAACTAAAAATTTTAAAATTTCCTGACCCAAGGCTTAGGACAGTTGCGAAAAAAGTAACAAAATTCGACAAAAGTCTAAAAAAACTATCAGAAGATATGCTTTTTACAATGTATGAAGGTAATGGTATTGGACTTGCTGCCTCGCAAGTAGATAGACATATAAGGCTTATAGTTATGGATCTAAGCGAAGATAGAAATGAGCCGCGTGTATTTATTAACCCTGAATATGAAATCATTGATAATGAATCGTTAGCCTCATTTGAAGAGGGCTGTCTTTCTATTCCAGGGTTTAGTGAGGAAATAATTAGACCGGACAAAATTAGTCTTACGTGGCAAGACTTAGATGGAAAAATCCATAAAGATAACCCAGAAGGACTTCTAACAATATGCATACAACATGAAATGGATCATTTAGAGGGAAAGCTTATGGTTGATTATATAAGCCCCATAAAAAGGGATAGGATTAGAAAAAAACTTTCCAAATAGTATTTATAACAGATTTTAAAAGATTTTAAGAGAAAATAACAGATTTTATGAACATTTTGTTTGCTGGAACTCCGCAACCGTCTGCAAAGATATTAAGAGCCCTTTGCAACGAAGCCTCTCTTAATGTTGTTGGGGTTATTACTAAGCCTGATAAAGCCCAAAAAAGAGGTAATAAAATAGAACGGTCTCCTGTTTGTATTGAGGCAATAAGACAAAAACTAAATGTATTTAAACCAGACTGTCTTAATAATCAGGAACTAAGAAAATCAATTGAGGCTTTGAATATTGATTACATTGTTGTTGCAGCTTATGGAAAAATACTTCCTAAGTGGCTTTTAGAATTTCCAAATATAATGCCAATTAATATTCATTATTCGTTATTGCCTAAATACAGAGGGGCTTCGCCAATTCAAAGCAGCTTATTAAATAATGACTCAAAGTCGGGCATAACCTTTATGAAAATGTCAGAAGGTTTAGATGATGGAGACTGCATTGAACAATATGAAATTGATATAGAAAATAATCATAATAAGATCACTCTTGAAAATGACTTATGTGATCTTTCTATATCTAAAATCTTAGGCATATTACATGGAGTTAAAAATCATAAGTACGATCTGATAAAGCAAGATGACAGGGCAGCATCATATTGCAGCAAGATAGAAAAATCAGATTCTTTAGTTAATTTTACCGAAACGGCAAACCAGATATATAACAAGTTTAAAGCATATTATGAATGGCCTGGGGTATCTTTTAAACATAAAAATACTTTGATAAAAATCAAAGATATGTACTTAGCAAATGATAATGACATTGATCTGCTGGGAAAAGAAATTTTTTTATCAAAACATGGTTTGTATATAAAAACAAGCAGTAAAACAATAGTGATTACTTACTTACAATTTCCAAATAAGAATATTATAAGCGCTTCAGATGCATTTAATTCCTATAAAGATTTTTTTAATGGATAATTTAATTTCAGCAGAGGTCTTTTAATTAGACCAAAAGAGGTTTAATTTATCATTTATGAAAATAGTAATTTTGGGTGCTGGAAGAATCGGCGGCAGCCTGGCTAGAAATTTATCAAAAAGTAACTATGAGGTATGCATAGTTGATCAAAATAAAAACAGGTTATCTGGCCTAGATGATAAGCTTGATATTATGACTGTCGAGGGACATGCCTCACATCTTAACACTCTAAAAAAATCAGGTCTTGATCAAGAAACAATAATTATCGCTGTTACATCAAATGATGAGGTAAACATTGTTGCGTGCCAGATAGCTAAAAAAGTTTTTAATGTTAAAAAGACTATTTGTCGTTTTAAAGATAATTCTTATTTTGAACAATTGGATATTTTTGGAGATGGAATAATTGATATACCCTTTAGTCCAGAGGATGAAGTTACGTCATATTTAAAAGAATTAATAGATCATCCTGGGGCTGGGCAAATAGCAAGTTTTGCAAATGGGAAAGTTAAGCTTGTATGTGTTAAAGCTAAAAAGAAAGGTAAGCTGGTTGGCAGAGAGCTTAAGGGCATAAAAGATGATATGCCAGATGTTGATGCTTTTATCGCATCTATTTATAGAAAAGGCCGCCCTTTTATACCTTCAGGCGATACTGTTATAAAAGAAAACGATGAAATATATTTTATTTCCTCAGAATCTGATATCGGGCCTATAGTTGACGAATTTAGAGATCATGAAGACCAATACTCAAGAATTATGATAGTTGGTGGTGGTAAGGTAGGTTTTTCTTTAGCAAAACACCTTGAGAGGTCCTATAACGTAAAATTAATAGATTCAAATGCTGAAAGGTGTATGACTTTATCTAAAGAGCTAGATAGAACTATAGTACTAAATGGCTCAGCAACAGATGAAGCCCTATTAAAAAGCGAAAATATTTCAAATATTGATATATTTTGTGCCTTAACTAATGATGATGAGACAAATGTCATGTCTTCATTGCTTGCAAAAAAGATGGGAGCCAAGAAAACTATGATTATTCTTAATAATCCATCATATTTAGGCCTTGTGCCAGGATTTATAGATATATATATAGCTCCTTATAGGCTTACTGTTTCGTCTATTCTTCAAGACTTAAGAGAAAGCGATGTGGCTCAAGATGTTATTTTAAAGGTAGATACTGGTGCTGAAGCCATTGAGGGCATTGTTCATGCAAATGAGTTTACATCGCCGCTATTTGGCAAACCAATTAAAGAAATACCCCTTCCTGAGGGATCTGCAATTGCAGCCATTATAAGGCATGGAGAATTAATTATGCCAAGCTCAACGGTTGAGCTTACATTAAACGATCATTTAATTATTTTCCTCTCAGACAAGAACAAAATTGGTGAAATAGAGGTCCTTTTTAAATAAAAAATGAACTTTAAGCCCTTATTAAACCTATTTAGTATCTTGGTGATGTTTTTTAGCTTGTCTTTTGTGCTGCCAATAATAATATCTTTGATATATAAAGACTCAGCTTTGAATATATTTATTATTACTTTTATAAGTATTTTTACTCTTGGTTTGATTGGTTGGTTTATTTCTAAAGATGCTGAAGATGATTTGAGTCATAAAGATGGTTTTATAATAATTACATTTTTTTGGCTCGTGCTTTCTGTTGCCGGCTCTGTGCCATTTATTTTGATTGGAATGCCTTTAATTGATGCTTTTTTTGAGTCAATGTCAGGTATTACTACGACTGGCGCGACAGTAATTTCTAATTTAGGTGCGCTTCCTGAATCTATTTTGTTTTACAGACAACTGCTTCAGTGGATGGGGGGTATGGGATTAATTGTTCTTGCAATAGCAGTAATGCCACTTTTGGGAATTGGTGGAGGGCAGCTTTATAAAACAGAGATTCCAGGCGCAATGAATGATCAAAAGCTAACACCAAGAATAAAAGAAACAGCCCGCGCATTATGGTTAATATATTTATTATTAACTGTTTTATGTGCAATTTTCTATTATTTTGCTGGAATGTCATGGTTTGACGCTATTTCGCATAGTCTTAGCACGGTTTCCATTGGGGGTTTCTCAACACATAATGAGAGCATTGGTTACTTTAATAATGGCCTTGTAGAGGCTGTTTGCATAACATTTATGCTACTTTCTGCTCTCAGCTTTACGCTGCATTATTTTGCTTTTTATATGAAAAAGCCATTCAAGTATTTTCAAGATCCTGAATTAAAGTTTTTTATTTCAATACTCTTGGTTATTTTCTCTATTTCGGTGATGGTTAACCTGTTTTCATCAAGCGGTGAAGCAAGTATAAGAGAGCTGCTGTTTCATACTGTATCTATAGTTACAACTACTGGTTTTGCTATTGGTGATACATCTCAATGGAATCCATCAATTGGATTTCTTTTGCTAATTGGTGCATTTATTGGGGCTTGCTCAGGATCAGTTGGTGGAGGAATTAAATCCTGGAGAGTATTAATCATGATTAATTATGCATATATTAATTTACAAAAAATGATACACCCCAATGCTGTAATATCTCTTAAAATCGGAACTAAACACGTTGAAAATGATGTTGCATCATCTGTTTGGGGATTTTTTTCTATATATGTAATATCTTTTATTATTTTATTGTTAGGGTTGGTTGTAACTGGCTTAGATTTTGAATCATCTTTTTCTGCTATAGGAGCATGTTTAAATAATCTTGGTCCTGGTCTTGGGGAGGTTTCACAAACCTATGAATCGCTTTCGCCTGCAGGTAAAGGCATTCTTTCTTTTGCAATGATTCTTGGAAGATTGGAAATATTTACACTACTTGTTTTGCTTACTCCAGTGTTCTGGAGGGGGTAATTAAATATCGCCATATGGGTCTATGCCTGATGGCGATCTTCTGAATCTTTTGTATTCCCAAGAATAATCTTTTAGGTTTATTTTAATTAATTCTTCTATGCTTTGATTTAATGATAGTTTGTGCTCACTATCGCTATAAATATTATTTTTACTAGGTCTTATTGTAATACCTAGATAGTTATTCTGAAATGAATTTATGCACATATATATAGCTGGCTTTCTAGTTTTGTAGACCATAGATGCTGCTAGTGTTGTTGTATATGCTTCTATATTAAATAATTTAATGTACTCACCCATGCCTCTTTGTGGTACCTGGTCTGCTGCTAAGCAAATGACTTTATTATCTTTGAAAGCTTTAAAAATTTTACGAACGCCGTACATATCTGTTTCATAAACTTCATTATTATTTTGTTCTCTTTGTTTTCTTACAAATTTATCTAATGATTTAATTTTTACTTTTTTATATATGGTTGTTGTGGTTGTGGTTGCGTTAATCCATTTCAATAACATATCGACACTTCTGTTATGAATGGCAATAATTGCTAACCCGTTAGCTTGATTAATTTCTTGTCTAAATAAAAAATTGTTTTCAACCCTGAATATTTTTTTTCCTGATAAATGAATTGGTCGCGACCAAGATTGTAATGTTTCGTAAACACTAATTATTGTTTCTTCAAAGCTTTGGGTGGCTAATATTTTTCTATCGCCCTCTAACATTCGTGGAAAAGATATTTCCAGATTTCGAAGAGTAAGCTTATAGATTTTAGAAATCGTATGCAGACTAAATCTGGTATATATGTTTACAGCAGATCTAACCAAAGATATGGGTATTAATGTGATTAAGTAAAATAAAGGCTTCATAGTGATTACTTATTCTATGTTTGTTATATAATCTTAATTGATTTTAGCAATTAAATATTAATTAATTACAAATAATAAAAGTAAACATTTGTTGCTTTTAAGTTGTTGGAGACTGCTGTGACTGCAAAAAACATGGATCATCTTGTATCTTTATGCAAAAGAAGGGGTTTTATCTTCCAGTCAGGTGAAATATATGGCGGAATGCAGGGTATGTATGACTATGGCCCCTTAGGTGTTGAGTTAAAAAATAACCTGAAGCACTCATGGTGGAAATCCATGATATATGAGAATGATAATATAGAGGGCTTGGATGCTTCTATACTATCAAATCCAATAGTTCTTAAGTATTCTGGTCATGAAGATACCTTTTCAGATCCTATGGTTGATTGTCGGTCGTGTAATGCCAGATCAAGAGATGACCAGCTAGATGGTGGAAAATGTCCAGAATGTGGCTCATCAGATCTGACTGAGCCAAGACCTTTTAATTTAATGTTTAAAACTAATGTAGGGCCTATCGATGACGGCTCCTCTTTTGCTTACCTAAGACCAGAAACAGCGCAACAAATATTTACAAACTTTAAAAATGTTGTTGACTCATCATCCAAATCTTTACCTTTTGGAATAGCTCAGATTGGCAAGGCCTTTAGAAATGAAATTACGCCAAGAAATTTTATATTTAGGGTTAGAGAGTTTGAGCAAATGGAGCTTGAGTTTTTTGTGGAGCCTGGTTCAGACGAAGAGTGGCACAAAAAATGGGTTCAGAAGAGACTTGATTGGTGGGAAGAGCAAGGAATACCTGCGGATAGTATCGAACTGTATAACGTGCCAGATGAAGAGCTCGCACATTACTCTAAAGGAACTGTTGATATTATGTATAAGTTTCCACATGGGCTTGAGGAACTTGAAGGAGTTGCTAATAGAACAGATTTTGATTTGGGCTCTCATACAAAAAATCAAGATGAGCTTAATATATCTGCAAATGTTATGAAAAATAAGTCATCAAACACAAGACTTGCCATTCAGAATATTGAAACTAAAGAGTGGGTCGTCCCTTATGTTATAGAGCCCTCTGCTGGGGTTGATAGGGGCGTTCTTGCAATAATGAATGAAGCATATAATGTAGAAGATTTAGGAGAAGGCAAGGAAAGAACTGTTTTAAAACTTAAACCACATCTTTCACCTGTGAAGGCTGCTGTAATACCCCTGAAAAAAAATAATGAAGAATTGGTAAAGATTGCTTCTGATTTAAAATCAAAGCTACAAAAGCTTAACCTTGGAAGAATTATATTAGAAAACACTGGAAACATAGGAAAGGGTTATAGAAGGCACGATGAAATAGGAACACCTTTATGCATAACCATAGACTTTGATAGCATAGAGGATAATACAGCAACTGTTAGGGATCGTGACAGCATGAACCAAGAAAGAATATCAATTGAGAAACTGCCAGAGTATCTTACACAAATTATTAATGGATAATATATGCCTTTAATTGGCAGCATTGTTTTCAATACTTTTTTTTATATAAGTCTTATTCCAATAACGCTGATAATAGTATCTTTATATTTTTTTATATCAACTAAAAATCTTCAATATATTGGATCTTTATGGATCAAAATAGTTTTAAAGGCTTTACGCATATTTTGTAGAGTAAGGTGGAGGGTAGAGGGGATTGAAAATATTCCAAAAGGTCCCTGCATAGTTGTATCAAATCATCAAGGTCAATGGGAGTCTTTATTTTTACAAACATTATTTATACCATCTACAACTATAATTAAAAAAGAATTACTTTACATACCGCTTTTTGGGTGGGCATTAAGATGCATGAAACCGATAACATTGAATAGATTAAATAAAATAAGTAGCTTAAAAAAGGTCATAAAAAAGGGTGTTTTAAAGCTTGAAAATGGTTTTTCAATCATACTTTTTCCTGAGGGAACCAGAAATAGTCCAGAAAAAGGCATACAACCCTTTGCTGCTAGCTGCGGCCTTTTGTCGGTGAGAAGCGGGCTTCCTTTATTGCCAATATGTCATAACTCTGGAAAATATTGGAGGAATAAAAAATTTATTAAGTCTTCAGGTGAGGTTATATTAAAAATTGGTAATCCTATATCAGGAAATGACCCAAAAATAATTACTGAGCAAGCTTTTAACTGGACCAAAGAAACATATCAACAAATGGGCTAAATATCTAAATCGGTAACTGATAAAGCGTTTGCATCAATAAACTCTCTTCGCGGTTCAACATCGTCGCCCATAAGGATTTCAAATGATTCATTTGCGTCTCTAACATCATTGATATTTACTCTCATCATTCTTCTATGCTCAGGGTTCATTGTTGTTGTCCAAAGCTGTTCTGGATTCATTTCTCCCAAACCCTTATATCTTTGAACCTCAAGGCCCCTATTACCCGCTTTTGAAAGATCTTTAATTGCTGTATCTTTTTGTTCTTCGTCTGATGCATAAATAAACTCTTTGCCTTTGGTGATCTTATACAGGGGTGGTAAGGCTATATAAATATGTCCTCTATCTACAATTTCAAACATCTGTCTATAAAAAAATGTTAAAAGAAGGGTTCTTATGTGTGATCCATCAACATCAGCATCCGTCATGATAATGATTCTATGGTATCTCAGTTTATCAATATCAAACTCTTCGCCTATTCCGCAACCAAGAGCCTTGATCAGGGTACCAACCTCTTGTGAACCAAGCACTTTGTCAATTCTAGCCTTTTCAACATTAATAATTTTGCCTTTGAGAGGAAGAATTGCTTGATTCTTGCGATTTCTGCCTTGTTTTGCAGAGCCTCCAGCAGAATCACCCTCAACGATATATATTTCAGATAGGGTTGGGTCTTTCTCTTGGCAGTCTGCTAATTTTCCAGGAAGACCTGCTATTTCTAGAACCCCTTTTCTTCTGGTCATCTCTCTAGCTTTTCTTGCAGCTTCTCTTGCAAGAGCTGCTTCAGCAACTTTGCCATAGATTGCCATTGCATCTTTTGGGTTTTCTAATAAATACTCATTAAAATATTTACTAAAAACAGTGCTGACAACGCTTTCAACCTCTGACGAAACTAATTTTTCTTTAGTTTGTGATGAGAATTTAGGGTCGGGAACTTTAACTGAAATAATGGCTGTTATACCTTCACGAACATCTTCTCCCAAAAGGTCGGTTGGTGTTTTCTTGGCATTTTCTTTTTTTATGAAAGCCTTTAATACCCTTGTAAGACTTCCTCTAAAACCTGCTAAATGGGTTCCTCCGTCTTTTTGTGGAATATTGTTTGTATAACACAGCACACTTTCAGAATAGGAGTCTGTCCATTGCAGGGCTATTTCAACCCCAACTTCATTTTCAGTTGCTGAACATTCAAATATTTCTGAAACTTGTTGTTTGCGCCCCCTAAGATAGGTTACATAACTTGAGAGGCCGCCAGTGTTTTTAAACTTCTTAGATTTGCCAGTTCTATCGTCGAGCACATTAATCGAGACCCCCGCGTTAAGAAATGATAACTCTTGTATTCTTTTATGAATCCTTTCAATTTCAAAATTGATAGAAGTAAAAATAGAATCAGAAGGATAGAATGTTATTTCCGTTCCAGTTTCTTTGGAGTCCTTAACTTTTTTTAACTTAGCCTTGGGTTTGCCTTGAATATATTCTTGTAAATACTCCCCGCCATCTCTACAAACCCTAAGTAGAAGCTTGTCAGAAAGAGCATTAACAACAGACACGCCAACACCATGCAGACCGCCTGAAACTTTATAACTGTTGTCGTCAAATTTTCCGCCAGAATGTAGGGTGGTAAGAATTAGTTCTGCGGCAGATATACCTTCTTTTTTATGAACATCTACAGGTATTCCCCTTCCGTTATCCTTTACAGTTACTGATCCATCTTTATTTACTATTACATTTATGTCCGAACAATGTCCCGCCATAGCCTCATCAATACAATTGTCCAAAACCTCGAAAACCATATGATGAAGTCCAGACCCATCATCTGTATCTCCAATGTACATCCCTGGTCTTTTTTTAACTGCTTCTAGGCCTTTAAGAACTTGAATATTTGAGGAATCGTAGGTCTTTTCTTCTGCTTTTTTTGGCATATTTCCTATCTTAATTGTTCCACGTGGAACTTTTTGAATTCTTTATATTTGTCCTTTATTTTACTACTAAAATGATCATCTATACAGGAAAAAATTATTTGATTATTCAAGAAATCTAAAAGGTTTATAAATACATTAAAAGTATTGTCATCTAGCTCTGATTTAATATCGTCAACTATAAGTGTTGCTTTGATATTATAGATTTTTCGAAGCACTTCATGCTGAGCGCAACACCAGAGAATAGATAGAATTTTTTGCTCACCCCTCGAAAGAATTTGTTTGGCATCATTTTCACCAATAAAAATTTTTACGTCTGCTTTGTGAGGACCTTCTGTGGTAGTTTTTCTTATCAGATCTTTTTGTTCGTTTTCTACAAGAACATCGTATAGCTCTTTACGCGAATCCCATCCTGAAAAAAACTCTATTCTAATCTTATCTAGGTATTCTGTGGTGGTGCAGGTGTCTAAGATTGAAAGTATATTTTTAAATTCTAAAAGAGATTTATTAAAAAAGTTTACCCTTTTTTTGTCTAAGCTCTTTGCTTCTTGTGAAACTTTTTTGTTCCAGGCATCAATATATTTAATGTCCCTATTTTTTAATAGGCTATTTCTTTGTTTAAGGCATCTATAAAAACCAAACCATGTTTTGGAAAAGCTTTCATCTGAAACAAAAAGCGATCTATCTATTATTTTTCTTCTAAAGTCCGGGGATGCGTTAGCAAAAGAAAATGTGTTGTTGTGGATTGCAGTTGATGGAAACTCTTTTATAAGGCTGCTTGTTGTTGTTTTGGTATTGTTTATCTTGATAGATATTGGTTTAGATATTTCTTTAGATAAAGATAGTGTAAACCCTCTATTAGAGTCATAGCCATTGATGCTAAAAAAGTTTTTTTCAAAAGCAATTAAAGATTGAATGTTTGAGCTTTTAAAAGATCTTCCGCTTGAGCACATATAAATAGCCTCAAGAATGGTGGTCTTGCCCGACCCATTGTTGCCATAGAAAAAATTGATCCCCGGTGAAAGGTTTATGGTAGACGAATTAAAGCATCTAAAATTATGCAGCTTTAACTCGGTAATCATTTTAGCTTAAAGAATTAATTTGTTGGGCAATATCAAACCTATATTAGGAGCGGCATTACCACATACTTGTAACTTTCAGATCCAGGATTTGTTATTAAGCAGCTTTTGTCAGGGCCAAAAAAATGAATTTCTACGAGCTCGCCCTCAATAGATGAAAGTATTTCTTGTATATAATTAACATTGAATGCTATATCTATATTGTCTCCACCATATGAGCATTCAACAGACTCTTCGCCCTGTTCTTTTTCTGGGTTATTTGCTGAAATATTTATAGAGTTATCAGAAGTTACAAGCCTAACACCTCTAAACTTTTCACTTGAGAGAACGCTTACCCTGCTTAAACTTTCAGAAAGACTTTTTTTGTTAATTGATAGTGTTGAGCTTTCTCCTGTGGGAATTACTTGCTCATAATCTGGGAATTTACCCTCAATCAGCTTGCTTGAAAATGTTGTGCCTGCAACATTTACGTTAATAGAGTTTTGACTAAGTTGAAGAAGAATGTTTTCAGTGCTATCACTTACAAGCTTTCCTATTTCATTAATTGATTTTCTTGGAACGATGCCTGTTATTTTGTCAGACACTCCCTCATTTAAACTGAGGGTCGCCATTGCCAATCTGTGGGCGTCGGTTGCAACACTTGTAATTTTTGTGTCTTCTACAGATAAAAATAAGCCGTTTAAATAGTGCCTCCAATCCTGATTCCCCATTGCGAATGAGGTCTTCGAAATTAAGGATTTTAGGTTTTGGGCAGTAATGTTTACAGCGTTTCCTCCCTCCTCTTTTTCAAACACGGGGAAATC
>Ga0115564_10004542_pt1 | contig 11251 bp, 8 predicted proteins | sample COGITO_mtgs_1105_7_FD_88680 | JGI IMG/M metagenome (GOLD analysis project Ga0115564, IMG submission 88680) | Pelagic marine microbial communities from North Sea - COGITO_mtgs_110523 | ecosystem: Environmental > Aquatic > Marine > Epipelagic | place: Germany:Helgoland, sampling site Kabeltonne... | reverse complement strand
GAGGAAAACATCGTCATTACCCGCTCCGGTGCCGAGTTCCTGTCACCGCGCGCTTCACGGACGTTCAAGGTCTTTTAGTCTCCTCCTGCTCCTCCGGTTTATGCCAGATTGAAATATGGCTGGTGCTGGTGTTGGTAAACGGTGCCTGGCTCCAATCCGCCCAGCGCGCCTCCAACGCCAAACCGGCCATCTGCGCCATGAGGTCCAGCTCAGCGGGCCAAGCGTAGCGGAACGGGATCGACAGCCGCTCGACCTCACCGTCTTTCTCAAAGCGAACGTGGGTCGAGGTGTATTGCTGGCTCACCGTGTCAAAAACGTCGATGCCCCAGTGATCGTCCTCCGCCGCGAAGGCCAGCTTGGTCTCGCCAAAGGGCAGCCGTTGCAGGGGCGGGACCAGCGTTTCAATCAGGAACCGACCTCCGGGCTTGAGGTGGCGCGCAGCGTTGCGAAAACAGGCGCTTTGCAGCGCCTGTGTGGTCAGGTTGTCTATGCTGTTATAGACCAGAAAAACCAATGAGAATTGCGCGTTCACCGTCGCCGAGGCCATGTCGCCAATGGTGATGGCCATATCCTTGCCGCCGTCTTTGGCGCGCAGCTGCTTGATCATGGAGCCGGAATAGTCGATCCCGGCGACCTCCACCCCACGTGCGACCAAGGGCAGCGCCACGCGACCCGTGCCGATGGCGAACTCAAGCGCGGTCCGGTCTGTGGCCAGCGCCTCCAACTGATCCACCATCTCCGACAAAGCGCCCGGCGCGTCCTGACCGTGCAGGCGGTCGTAGCTGGCGGCGACGCGTGCGTCGAAAAAGCCGTCACTGATCATGGCGTCTGAACCTCGTTTTGGAGTGCCTGGACGGCGTGCAAATAGATATCGACCGCTTGTTCAACCTGCGTCACGTCCACCCATTCATTGAGGGAATGACATTGCGCCAAAGCTCCAGGGCCACAAATGACCGCTTCACAGCGAAAATTGGGAGCGTCGGTCGAGCCGCTGAAGGAACGGATTTCCGCGCTCTGACCCAGAACAGCCGTTGTTGCAGCTTGCAGTGTCTGCACCGTTGGCGCGCTGTTGGGCGTGCCCAGTGCTGGCACGTCGAGATCGGCGATGATGAACTCGTAATCCATCTGCGGTATCGCCGCCGCAACCGCCGCGACAACGGCGCGGATTTCATCCATGACGGCGCCGTGGTCTTCGCCGGGAATGGTTCGTCGGTCGATATCGATCATGCACCAGTCCGCGACCGAGCTGACGCTGTTGCCGCCCCGGATGGTGCCAATGTTCAGTGTGGGCAGTCCGGCCATGGGATGAGGCGTGCGGGTGGCAAGCTCGGCGGCGTAGTCCTCCAGCGCCACCACCACGCGGCACATATGGTTGACCGCGTTGATGCCCTTGTGAGGCAAGGACGAGTGCACGGACACGCCCTTGGTTCGCAGCGAGAAGCACATTTGTCCCTTGTGCACCGGGCAGATCGCCAACTCAGAGGGTTCGGCAATGATGGCATGATCGATTTTTGGACCCTGCAGACCAAAGTGGTTCGAGCCACGCATGGCGTGCTCTTCATCGACCACGGCGGCAAGGATCAGATCGCCCTTGAGTGTGGTTCCTGTGTCCTGCAAGCGGCGGACGACTTCGAGATAAGCCGCCAAGCCTGCTTTCATGTCACAGGATCCCCGGCCATAGATCTTGCCGTCCCGTATCACGGGGTCAAAGGGACTGTCATAGCCTTCAACCCCCACGGTATCCATGTGCCCGGCAAGCATGACCGTTGGCCCAGACCCGCTGCCCCGTAGAACGCCCCAGACATTGCGGCGGCCCTGGCTCACGGGCTGGGAATGAACCTCCAGACCCAGCGCAGCCAGTTTGGTTTCATAGAGCTGCGCCATCGCTTCTTCGGGTGCGGGAACCGGCATTTCGCCCTCGAAAGGGTTCACGCTGGGGGTTCGGATCATGTCTGCGAGGTCATCGAGCAGCTGGCTCTTCATGCCGACAGTCCTTCCCGGTACAACCGGCCCCGGTTCTGGATCAGGTCATCAACGCCAGAGAGGCGCATCAGATGCCAAACAAGGGCGTGGTTGCTGGCCGTAACGGGCTTTCCGATGGCGGCTTCGGCCGCTTCGATAATGTCCGCAGCGCGCAGGCTGGTGCACGATACGAAGACGCTGTCGCAGTCATCCGAAGAGCCAACATCAATGATGGCTTGCAGGATCGAGTCAGGCGAAATTCGGCCGACTACCAAATCACTGTCCTCATAGAACGAGCCAATTAAGTTTACCGTCAAACCAGCGGCGGAAAAATTGGCCTGCATGGCGAGGGTGACATCCGGGGTGTAGGGTGTCAGCAAAGCTGGACGCTGTACCCCGAGCTGCGTCAAAGCGGCCTTGGCGGCAGTCAGAGGATTACTGGTCGGGATGCCCGGATGCGCGCCGTTCATGATCGCCGCAACCCGGTCTTCGCCGATGATGGTAGAACCGGAGGTGCAGCCGTAGCCGATCGCGCTCAGGCCCATGTATTCGGGGATCAGGCCGGCTGCGATGGGGAGCTCATTTTCCATGTTGGCCAGCGTTTCCGGTGTGACCACCACGTCGTTCGCCAGACGCGCGTGGTAGAGCGCGACGCCATCCACAACAGCCGTCAACGCTCGCGCCTCGTCTTCCATGGTCTGGTCCGACTCAAGCACCAGCAGACCGATCCGCGCCCGCGCCCCTGCGCCGCTGTCGCTGCTGTAGGTGAGCTTGCGGATTGTGGGTTGCGGCGTTGGGGACGCAGCAGATTGTGACGTTGGCGTGGGTGAAGATCCATCGGGCATGACCGTCTCCTCTGGGTTGGCTCGGTGATACATCTTCTGCCACAAGCCAGTTCGGTGCAACGCCTTCATTCGCGACGTCGCGTGCTTGGCAGGCTTGAATAAGCTGGTTAACCTGAAGTTCAGCCCGATGCGCGGCACGGGTCTTTTGCAGGGAACAGGCACCATATCCATGACCAAAAAGCTCAGCGCTCTGACCTCTAGCCATTGGGGCGCCGGTGTCGTGGAAAGCGACGGCAACCGGATCACCGCCGTGCGCCCATACCCCGGCGACCCCGCGCCCAATAGGATCAACGAGAATATCCCCGGCAGCCTCTACAGCGACAGCCGCATCCGGCGACCGGCGGTTCGGGCCTCCTGGCTGGAACAGGGGCCGGAGGCGCGCGCAGGGGCGCGCGTTGGCGTGCGAGGGCGGGATGCCTTTGTCGAGGTGGAGTGGGATCATGCGCTGGACCTGATCGCCGGAGAAATCCGCCGGGTCCGCGATCAGCACGGCAATGGATCGATCTTTGCCGGATCATACGGCTGGTCGAGCGCGGGCCGCGTGCACCATGCCCAATCCCAACTCAAGCGCTTCCTGAACACTCAGGGGGGCTTTGTCGGCTCAGAGGGGAATTACAGCTACAACGCTGCGCTGGTGCTGATGCCCTATATCAGCGAAAATTATCGGCTGAGCATCATCGGTTCAACGCGCTGGTCTGTCGTGGAGAAGCACAGTGATCTGGTGCTCGCCTTTGGTGGACTGGCGGAGAGGAATACGGCGGTGTGTGATGGCGGCGTGACCTTCCATCGCTTTCCCGATGCGATCCGTGCCTGCGCACAGGCGGGGGTATCGTTCATCAATATCAGCCCGCTGCGCACTGACATGAGCGACGACGTTCAGTCCGAATGGCTCGCGCCCAAACCTGGCTCAGACACGGCACTGATGATGGGCTTGGCTTATGTGCTGCTGGAGGAGGGGCTGCACGATGCCGCGTTTCTGGCGCGCTACACCGTAGGGTTCGAGCGCGTCGCGGCGGCCTTGCGCGGGCAGGGGTCGGACCGGACGGTCAAGACCCCGCAATGGGCCGAGACACAGACCGGTATACCCGCCGAGCGCATTATCGCGCTGGCCCGAGAAATGGCGGCTAAGCGCACCCTTATCACCCTTGCTGCCGGGCTTCAGCGTGCAGACTTTGGCGAACAACCGCTGTGGATGTGTGTCACGCTCGCGGCCATGCTGGGACAGATTGGGCTGCCCGGTGGGGGCTATATCATCGGCGCGGCGGTCAACGGCAACATTGGGACCAAAGAGCGGCTTTTCAGCTCTGGCGCCATGCGACAGTTGACCAACCCTGTGACCGACTTTTTGCCCGTTGCGATGATTGCGGAAATGCTGCTCCATCCCGGCGCGCCCTATGAGTATAACGGCGCACAGCGGCGCTTTCCGGATGCGCGGCTGGTCTGGTGGGCAGGCGGCAATCCGTTTCACCACCACCAGGACCTCACCAGGCTGCACAAGGCGTTTCAGACCCCGGAAACCGTCATTGTCAACGAGATCAGCTGGACCGCTGCGGCGCGCCATGCGGACATTGTGCTGCCGGTCGCTGCTGCGCAGGAGCGGCTTGATTTCGGGGCGGGCAAGTCAGACGATTCCCTCGTACCCATGCCAGCGCATGCGCCCCCGCCGTTTGAGGCGCGGCTGGAATACGACATTTATGCCGATCTTGCCGACCGGCTGGGCTCGCGCGAAGCCTTTACCGAAGGCCGCACGGCGGAGCAATGGGCCCAGGCCCTGTGGGATGTCACGCGTGGCTTTTCCAGCCGGGCAGGGGTGACTTTGCCGGACTGGGAAACCTTTATCACCGGAGACGCCATCGCCGTCCCCGATCCAAGCCCTGAGCAAGTCTACCTCGCTGACTTTCGTGCAGATCCAGAAGCCCATCCCTTGCCAACGCCAAGCGGACGGCTGGAACTGTATTCAGAGACCATCGCAGGGTTTGAACTGGCTGATTGCCCCGGTCAGGCGACATGGTTCCCGCCACGCGATGACCCCGCCGAGCACGGCGCGCTGTATCTGATCTCCGGCCAACCCAAGAGCCGCTTGCACAGTCAGCTCGATGACGGTGCCTACAGCCGGTCCTACAAGGTCCGCGACCGCGAGCCGGTGCTGATCCATCCCGATGATGCCGCATCGCGGGGGATTGCAGAGGGAGACGTGGTGGAGTTGTTTAACCGGCGCGGGCGATGCCTTGCCGGCGCTGTGATCACCGAAGACGTGCGGCGAGGGTGCCTGTTTCTGTGGACAGGGGCCTGGTACGACCCGGATTTCAGCCAAAGCCCGCCATTGGATCGCCACGGCAACCCCAACGCGCTGACCCACGACCGCCGCACTTCGAGCCTGTCACAGTCCCCGGCCGCCCATTCGGTGCGGCTGGAAATGCGCAAATGGACAGACGGCGAGCCGCCAGCGGTTCAGGCCTTTTCTCCGCCTGCGTTCAAGCGGTAAGGGGCTGGGCTCAGCCGTCTTTCTTGGGTGGAAACTCAACTGGCCCGCCGTGCTTTTCCCAGGTGCCGAAGCCTTCTTTGAGGTGCGCTGCCTCAAAGCCCATGTCCTGCAAGGTCGCCACACTCAAGGCAGAGCGCCAACCTGAGGCACAGTGGAACACGTAGCGCTTGCCCTCCTGGGCAAAGACTTCCTTGTGGTAGGGGCTTTCCGGATCGATCCAAAATTCAAGCATGCCGCGCGGGGCGTGGATGCTGCCAGGAATGAACCCAACCCGCTGGCGCTCGCGTACGTCGCGGATATCGACGATGACGGTATCGGGATCATCCAGACGCGCGATCAGGTCAGGCGTCTCGATTTCTTCGATCCGGTCTCGGGCCCGTTTGACCATATCGGCGGCGGTTGTTTTCAGTTGAGGCACGGGGTAACTCCTGCGATGTCTTTGTGCGCTTTCACATGGGCGCCTGCGGTTAAATTGACACCTCACAAACCGTAGAGCAACATCCGCTTCACACTCGAACTCAAGGAACAGAACATGTCTTCAAAACCCATTGCTTTGGTAACTGGTGGCGCGCAGGGGATTGGCGCTGCGTGCGGAAAAGCGCTGGCGGCGGACGGCTATCACGTGGTGCTTGCGGACGTGCAGGACAGCGTGATGGACACCGCCGCAGCGCTGGGCGGAACCGGCATGATCTGTGACATGTCCGACGCAGATGCCATTCTTGCGCTCTTTGACACCATTGAAGCTGACCTCGGCCCGGTTAGCGCGCTGGTCAACAACGCCGGTGTGGCCATGCCCGGTGATTTCATGAGCTACGACCTGGCAGCCTTTGACAAGGTGATCAGCATCAACCTGCGTGGGGTGTTCGTGGCCTTGCAGCGAGCGGCGAAGACCATGCTGGACAAGGGTATCGAGGGCGCAATCGTCAATATGTCTTCGATCAACGCAGTGGTCGCTATTCCCACCATCCCGGCCTACTGCGCCTCCAAGGGTGGCGTGAACCAGATCACCAAATCCGCTGCGCTGGCGCTGGCCGCTTCCAACATTCGCGTCAATGCCGTCGGACCGGGTTCGATTGACACGGAAATGATGGCGGGCGTGAACGCTGACCCGACGGCCATGGCGCGCGTGATGAGCCGGACTCCTCTCAAGCGTGTCGGCACAGTCGAAGAAATCGCAGACGTTGTGGCCTTTCTGTGTTCGTCCAAATCCAGCTACATCACCGGCGAGACTATCTATGTCGATGGTGGTCGGATCGGGATGAATTACACCTGCTAGCGATCGCCTTGGCCCGGCGCATCTCCGGCATCAGGCTCGAAAACCACGGGGCGCTCGCGCCTGAAAATGCGGTCTTCGGGTTCGGTGCCGAGCAGCTCGCGGGCGTGGCGGTGACCGGAATAGACGGCTGCCTGCACCGGGCCGGGGGCTTCCGCGTCTCCCAAGACGCGGTGCGCAATGCCGCGTGCCGTCAAGGCCGCTGAAAGCCTGAGATCAGGCTCGCGGAATGTCACTGAAATTAACTGCTCGGCCGGGATCATCGGCAGCGCTGCGCCGCTGTCGGATCGGATCACCTCAAGCCCTGCGTCCGTCCAGCGAACGGCGGTCGAATTTGGGTGCATTGTTACGCCCAGACGGATCAATTCCGCCAGCACGCGCGGGTATTCGAGCGTGTTCAAGCTCCAGCCGCCAATCACCGCTGACGGCGATACTAGATGCACCGAGAGGCCCCGCATGGCCAGATCAGCTGCCAGCGCGTGGCCCATGTAGTAATGGTCATCGTCATAGATCACGATTGACCCCTCCAACGCCTCCAAGCCCTTGCCGCTGTCTTCAAGCAGGTCATCGGGGGTGAGCGCGGTGGCTTCAAAACCGTCGATGGGGTCAAAGCGGGTGCGGCCTCTGCCCGAGCGAAGCCAGCGCGCGCCCGTCGCAAGCAGCACGTGATCAGCATTCATTTCTGCGACCCCGTCTGCGTCCAGAGCGCTTTTCAGATAGAGGCTGGCGTTGCTGAGTTGTCCCAGCTGATAGGTGCGGTGATCACTGACCCGGCCATAGGAAGACAAGTTGGCGAGCCGGCTCTCCCGCGCTACCCGTCCACCCCAGGTGTCACCTGCCTCAGCCACCGTCACCGCGTGACCCGCCCGCGCCAGTGTCAGCGCTGCTTCAAGCCCCGCAGGACCGCCACCGATTATCAGTACCGTCTGAGCCTGTTTGGCCTTGGGAACGCGTTCCGGGTGCCAACCGCGACGCCATTCCTCAGACATGGTTGGGTTTTGGGTGCAGCGTACCACCACGCCATCCATCTCGACCCCGACGCAGACATTGCAGCCGATGCACTCGCGGATGTCCTCCACCCGGCCTTCGCGGATTTTGTTGGGCAGAAACGGGTCTGCGATCGAAGCGCGCGCGCTACCGATCATGTCCAAAACTCCGCGACGCAGTTGGCTGACCATGGTGTCGGGCGAGGTGAACCGTCCAACGCCCACGACTGGGCGCTGGGTGACGCGTTTGACGAAGCTGGTAAATTCTTCTTGGAAGCCCTCGGCGTCATAGCGGGCTGTGCCACTGTCTCGCGACCAGCCTGAGATGTTCACGTCCCATAAATCAGGCAGGTCAGCCAGCGCTTCAACCGCCGCGCGGCCCTCGCCATCATACAAGATGCGCCGGGGTCCACCCGCTTCGTGAACGGCAAAGCGCAGCGCAATGGCCATGTCGTCCCCAGCCTCTTCCTTGGCCTCTTCGAGCACCTCACGCAGTAGGCGCAGCCTGTTCTCGAAACGACCGCCGTAGGAGTCCGTGCGCTGGTTGTAAGCAGGGGAGAGGAAGTGCCAGAGCAACGAGGCGTCATGCGCGGCGTAAACGTACGCGATGTCATAGCCCGCTTGCACAGCCCGGCGCACGGCGGCGCGGTGACTGGCACGGAACGCACGAATGTCGGCAGCGTCCATGGCTTTTCCCATGTACGGCAATTCCGCGCGCAGAGTGGACGCGCTGGATGGGCCCATGACCGGGTAGCCTGTCGAAATCCCACGAGAGCGCAACCCCGTATGTGCCAGCTCAATCGACGCCAATGCGCCATGGGCCTGTATCCGCTCCACTGACTTTGCGTGCACGGCAACATCGCCGCTGTCCCATAGCCGCTCATAGGGCAATCCAGCCAGATCAGAGGTTGGATCAATCTCCGAGAGTTGCATCCCGACAATGCCCCAGCCACCCTCTGCCCGCATTGCGCGGACCCCCATAGCCCCATTGGGCATGAGGTAGGAGTGACCGTTGGCGTAGGGCATCACGGCAAACCGGTTGGGCGCTGTGACGGGGCCGATTTTCAGCGGCTCAAACAGGGGGGCAAAGCGGGTGTCCATTGGGCTGGGCTTAAGCTGCGTTCATCGAGAGCGAACCGTCTGCGATCCAACCGTCGATGATGGTAAGAACCGCGTCTGCGAAGGCTTCGTCGTTGATATGTGCATCAACTTCTGTAGTTGGGACGGTGATCGAAATGCGTACTTCGTCAATCATGGCTTCGAGCGCTTCGGGGTCATAGGCGGGCTGGCCCTCCTTGTCCCACTCTTCGACACCGTGCAATGGCATCACGAAATGGACCGGACCCTTGGCCAGCTCCAGCCGTTTGGCGATCATGCGGATCAGGGCCCGACGTTCGTCACCGGACAGCCCGGAAGACTTCACGAGCCGATTATGGGCGTGGAAAGGGCGGTCCTGATAGGCGGGTGGGATGTCCTGCCAGCCTGCAAAATCGATCAGATCGGCACAGCCGGGGGAAATGATCTGCGGTATGCCCGCCGCGCCGGCATTGGTCATGCGATCCGGTCCTGAGTTGACCACAGACCCCACCATCAGGTTGCCCAGCTCTGGCAGGGCCAGATCCAGCGCAGCAGCGAAATAGCCCTGCCGGGCCAGCGCTTCAAAGGCCATGCCGCCCATGCCCGTGGCATGGAAAACAGCGACTTCGAACCCGCGCTCAAGCAGCGGTTCGCGCAGGCGTTTCATGTACATCAGGCACGAAGACCCGAGGCTCGTCATACCAATCACGGGCCGATCGCGAACCGGCGGTTCAACCGCCCGTGCCGCGCCCAGAACGGCACCGGCCGCCTGGCTGAGCGAAGACTTACACACGGAATTGAGCCCATAGAGCCCGCCGGCCCATAGGATCATCTGAATATCAGGCGAAAGCCGGTCGGCTGGAATGAGCGGGGAGAAGGAGACCGTGGAAACCACAAACTTCGGCACCCCCATGGGCAGGGCCTGTGCGCAGTCGAGCACCAGATCGGTTCCCATGGTGCCACCCAGCCCGATCATGCCGTCGATTTTCCCTTGCGCGTAAAGCTGCGCGCACAGGCTGGCCGCTCCCTTGGCCATGATTTGCATGGCGTGGTTTTCGTCACCCGCGTCGATGGCATCCTGGATGGTCTTATCGGCGGCCGCGGCGACATCGTGTTTGGAAATGTCCGTGGGCGTGCTGGGGTCGCCCAATACGCTAACGTCCATCGATAGCACGGCCCCGCCCTGACCCCTGATGGTCTCGCAGACGTACAGCAGTTCTGCGTCCTTGGTATCGTATGTGCCAATCACGAGAATGGTCTTGGTCATGATGGTCTCCCTCCTCTCTTGGTGCGGACTTCAGCCGCGCATGCGTCCGCCTGATGGATCGTAAAATCCCTTAAGCCTCAGGTCAGCGGCGTAGCTTTGACCGGCGATCTGGACTTCAAAGCCGCCACTGTGGACCCAGTCCCGGGTTACGCCCTGGTCGCGGTGCAGCGTCGCCAAACCGTAAACCCCTTCGAGCCGAAAACCAAAATCTCCCGATGTAACGTGGCCCACGATCACGCCGTCGCGCCAGATGGGTTCATTATGGATCAGGTAGGGGCCGGTTTCTGCATGCAGGCCGGGAACGTGGATGCACACCGTCCGATGAACGGTTGCGCCCTTGGTACGCTGCATGAGGTCGTGCTGCTGAAGCAAAGCCTCTCGCCCCAGAAAATCGCCCTTGTTCCAGTCCACCGCGAAGCCCATACCGACCTCCAGGGGCGTATCATCTTCGCCGATGTCATGGCCAAAGTGCAGAAAGCCCTTCTCGATGCGGCATGCGTTGAGTGCAAACATGCCCATGTGACGTAAGCCCAATGGCTCCCCCGCTTGCAGTAGGCTTTGGTAGACACCGTCGGCAAATTCAGTCGAAACCAGCACTTCGAAACCCAGTTCACCGACGAACGAGCGCCGAATCACCCAAGCGCGAGCATGCGCCAAATCCACTTCTTTCGCGGCGCCAAAGGGCAGGGACGGGGCGGATAGATCATCGTGACCGGACAGGGCTTGCAGGATAGTGCGGGACTGTGGGCCGTGCAGGGACAGCAGCGCGAACCCGGCCGTTGCGTCAAAGACCTCAAACCGCCAATCTGGGTCAGCGTGGCGGGTGATGTAGCGACAATCACGGATCTGGCTGGGATGGCCCGAAATCACCAGAAAGCGGTCCTCGGCCAGACGGGTTACAGTCAAGTCGGCCTCGATGCCGCCGCGTTCGTTTAGGAATGGGGTGTAGACAGAGGTTCCCACCGGCACATCCGTTTGCGCGCTGCTGACCCGGTTCAGCGCACGCACGGCATCCGGCCCCTGAATGATGAACTTGGCGTACATGGACTGATCCACCAGCGCCGCAGTATCACGCGCGGCCAATGACTCCTTGCGGACTTGGGCGGACCAAGGCTTCCACGCCAGCGAGGGCTGATCCTGCCACGGCGCTCCGTAGACCATGGGAACTTCCCAGCCAATCCGCTCGGCGAAGGCTGCGCCAGCGGCTTCCAGACGCCCATGCAAGGGCACACGCCGCACGCCGCGTGCGCTTTGCACCTGTCGTCCGGCCCAGTGGAGGCCATAGTGAAACCCCACGCTCTCAGCGGTGCGTTCGATGTTATAGGCGGTGTTTTGCTGAAATGGGTGCGCGCGCGT
>Ga0115564_10004541_pt1 | contig 11252 bp, 10 predicted proteins | sample COGITO_mtgs_1105_7_FD_88680 | JGI IMG/M metagenome (GOLD analysis project Ga0115564, IMG submission 88680) | Pelagic marine microbial communities from North Sea - COGITO_mtgs_110523 | ecosystem: Environmental > Aquatic > Marine > Epipelagic | place: Germany:Helgoland, sampling site Kabeltonne... | reverse complement strand
GTCCAAATGATGAACCCCATGACCATTAGGATCACCACGAATAACGTTCCGGAGACTGGGCGATTAATTAAGTCTAACGCCGTTTTTATTTGCCCAGCTCCTGCAGTGAGGCGCTCCAATATAATAGAGCCTAAGACCAATCCCAAGACAATAGGCACAAGCGGCCAGTCCAAGCGTCGCAAGATAAACCCAATATACCCAAAAATGACTGCAAAAATACAATCTACGAAACTGTTGCGGATTGAGTAGACACCGATAAACGACAAAATCATGATCATCGCCCCCAAAAAGCGATTGGGAATATATATCATTTTCGCGATGAATTTGGTGGAAAAAAGCAAAGTTATGAGGACAAAGATGTTGACCAAAAACAAAGCCGAAAACAGGCTGAATAAAAAATCTGGGTTGGTGTCAAAAATATCTGGTCCGGGCTTAATCCCAGCGTCAAAAAAAACAACCATCATCATAGCCGTGAGCGCTTCACCCGGCACGCCCAGCGCTAAAAGCGGTATCATAGCTGCCGCCGGCACTGCATTGTTTGATGTCTCTGAGGCCAATAATCCCTCTGGAGACCCATGCCCAAATCTTGCCGGATCTTTTGAAATAGCCCGCGCCGTGGAGTAGCTGAAAAACTGGGCGACAAACTCACCAACGCCTGGGATAATCCCCATAACCGTTCCATAGCAGGCCGATATAACCGTAATGAGCTTATTGGAGATTAGATCCCGGAATCCAGTAAATAACCCCCCGGATACCCGAGCCTCTGGCGGATCATCATCTTTGCCGACCATCAGGTTCAGAGCTTGGCTCAGAGCAAAAATACCGACGATCACAACAATGAGATTAAACCCGGAATAAAGATACTCAATGTCAAAGGTAAATCGATCGATTTTCCGTGTCGTCTGGCGACCGATCATTGCAGTCAAAAACCCGAAACCGAACAGCATTGCCGCGATCACCATGGTTTTTCGATGTGCGGCAATCAACAAGACGGCCCCCAGTATCGCGGCCATTAGAATATCACGTTGGCCAAACAAAGCCCCCAAATCGCGCAGATAGGGCCCAAAGGCAAACAACGCGATCAAAGCCGCTGCTATAGAAAAACACCCACCAAAAAACGATGCTGAATAGGCCAATGACAGCGCGCGCGATGGGGCACCTCGTCGGGTCATAGCATAGCCGTCATAGGTTGTGAGGGCATTCACGGGTGTGCCGGGCGTGTTGATTAAAATCGCAGGTATAGCACCGCCATACATGGACGAACCATATATCCCCAGAAGCAGCACAAGACTCACCAAATCATCCAAGAAAACTGTTGCTGGCAACAATATAGCGATCGCTATGGCCGGACCAATCCCGGGTATGGCGCCGATCACAACGCCCCCGACCGAGCCGATCACAATAGCCAGCAGCACTGTCGGTTGCAGCAAGCTTTCAAGTCCGAGAAGAAATGCATCCAAGCGCTTGGTCCTAAAAATAAGTCAACATGAAGCCGCGCAGGGGTGTCGGCATCAGATCATAAAGCCAAATTGATACGGGCGTTTTAATCTGGAGCAATGTGCGAAACACGATCACCACTGCAACGCTGCAAGAAAAGCTGCGCAGCAACCACACGCGGCCACGGTAGCCAAGGCGCCATGGCAGAAATACGCCTAGGAGCACCGTTGCAAGTAAATACCCAAAGATTGGGACGAGCATTGTGTAAGCAATGAAATAGATGACAAATTCAAATGCCTCGATGTATTTTACAACCTCAAAACTGGCTTTGGTTGGAAGCAAAAACCTTTTGCGCCAAAAATGCTCTTTGCAAGAGGCACGCAGATTCCAAAGCGCCGTTGGCACCAAGACCGTCAGACAGAACATTGGTGCAACCCAAGATTGCTTGAGAATACGGCCAAACCTTGTGATTTTGCCGTCCAAATCTATGAACCCAAATTGATGCGCAAGGTAGCTGGAAAAGCCATTGGGCAGCTTGCGATTATCCCAGCCTGTCTGGGTGAAAAACATTGCGAAAAAGAACAGGGCAAGACAGGCTACAATGATGGAGATATGTAAATCTCCACGTCCCCGCGAGAATTCAAACAGGTCTTCTGCCTTTGTTTTTTTATCTGGCGGGCACTCACTGCGAAATTGTTCTGCTTGCGTGCATGGCAGTCCCTCTGCAAACAAAAGCAGGTCATTATTTTTATCTACTGGCGCTCTCATAGCTTAATCCATGCCGTTTTTTTGTTTATGTATTTGTCCAAGGCATGCAGAGATTTGTCCTGACCATTTCCCGATTGTTTATATCCCCCCAAAGGCACTGTGTTGTCGGCTCCGCCATATGTATTCACATGAACCACTCCGGCGCGCAGCGCTGAAATCATCCGATGTGCGCGGCTCAAATTAGATGTCCAGACACCGGCCGATAGGCCAAGCTCCGTTGCATTGGCTAAATCAACGGCATTCTCTTCCGAAGTAAAGCGCGTTACGGTCAATACGGGTCCAAACACCTCATCTTGCACCAGCTGATCTTTGGGCCCCATGTTGGTGACGATTGCCGGGCGCATGTAATAGCCTCCGGTTTCTGTCAGAATTCTGTCACCACCCGCGACAATGGACTTTACAGGCTTGAGCGATTGTAAAACCCGATTTAAATGTGCCTCCGAACTCATAGCACCAATCTGTGTTTCGAGATTGAGTGGATCTCCGACCCGCATTGCCTGAGTTATAGCAACGATTTTCTCGACGAAGGCATCATGAATACTGTCTTGGACCAGCAACCGCGAGCCGGCGATGCATACTTGTCCAGAATTTCGAAAAATTCCTGCGACGACGGCCTGTGCCGCCGCCTCTAAGTCAGCCGTGTCATCAAAAACCACATGCGGCGATTTACCCCCAAGCTCCAAATAGACACGCTTAAGATTGGTCTGTGCGGCATGTTTCAATAACAGTCGCCCAACGCGGCCGGATCCTGTGAACACCAAAGAATCAACATCCATAGACCTTGCCAACGCCTGTCCTACGATAGCGCCTTGCCCGGTCACCACATTTAAAACACCATCCGGCAGACCGGCCTCATGCGCTAATTCCACCAAGCGCAGAACGGAGAGTGAAGCAATCTCTGAAGGCTTCAATACAACACTATTTCCCATTGCCAACGCGGGCGCGATCTTCCAGGCGGATATCATCAACGGGAAATTCCATGGCACAATTGCCCCCACGACACCGATGGGTTCTTTTAGGATCATTGCTAACGTAGAGGCATCGGTCGGTGCAACCTCACCATAGATCTTATCGATGGCTTCAGCATAATAGCGGATTGTATTTGCGGCGGACATTGGTTCCGCCTTAATCGCCATGGAAATTTCAGTGCCATTATCGCGCACGCCTAACACTGCCAATTCAAGCGCGTGATCATCAATCAACTGCGCCCAATCCAGCAAGATTTTCTTCCGGGCATTCGGAGCCAATTTCGCCCAAGCACCCGTTTCAAACGCTATGCGCGCAGCTTGGACTGCATGAGCCACATCCGCCTCGGAGGCATCTGGTAACTTTGTCAAAAGCGAGCCATCAATTGGGGAAAACACATCCAAAATAGCCTCGGAAACAGCATCAACACTGGTGCCACCAATTATCATTCCAGGAGGTGAAACGAGACGAACCCGTAAATTATCTATCTCATTCTGGCGCATTCTATCGTCCATCACATGAGTTAACCCGTGGCCCACTGCGCCATGAATTCCACAATGACGCATGTTCCTTCACAGTCAAGTATTTCGGAATTGACAGCCGGAGCAATTAACCGTTCCCATCTGAACCGGCCCTAACTTTCTCAAACTTAGCGCCGGAAAAGTGCATTTAGCGAGGATCACAGCGGAATATTCCGCTGACAGTGGTTCACAAACTGGGATGGATTCTTGCTTAAGTTGGCGGATCAGCGATGGTTGGGAAACGAGAGAAACCGGGAGCACCTTGTATAGAAGCTTTGGCAAGATGAAGTTAGCAAGGTTAGGCTAATAATCCCCCCGAACATTCATGGTGTTCAAAAGTAGCGTTTTTCTAGCAGAAATGACCAAGCAGAATTCGGATGAAGAACGCAAAATTCAGCGGTGCAAAAATCATGGTAATATTACGCCAAGCGGAGAACGGTGTGCCTGTTGCTGATCTGTGCTGCGAACATGGGAGTAAAGAGGGTCAGAAAATGATCTAGTCAATCATTTTGCCTACGAACGAGCGCCAGTTTTCATAAATGGCGGGCAAAATTTGGGGAAATGGACGCGTCGATGATTTCTGAGACGAGCATTCAGAAGGATTTGCTTAAGGATGCGCTTTGAGAGTGAGAGCGTGATCGCCATGTGTTCGAGTGAGCGATCGAATCGCTAAGGCTGTCTCAGCGCAAAGAGATGCCCGAAGAAGCTGTATCGAAACAAGGCGTCAGTCATTATTCAAAGTAGTAGGGATGCTTATTATGGATGAATGCGATAGTCTGATCAAGGCGGGAGAGGTGCTTGCGAACAGAGGCTTGCGCCTGTTCAACACTACTCGCTGACATGCCCGCGGCAATGTCGCGGTGATCCTTCAAGATCGAATTTGCTTCGCTGGATTTTTCGAGGCTGAGCAAGCAAAGGCGATCTACTTTTTGTTTGCAATCGAGCATCACTTCAAAAGCCATAGGATTGCCCCCGAGCACGTAGATTAGTTTATGAAAATCGTAGTCAAGCGCATGAAAGGCAGACAAGTCGCCATCCTTGATTGCCGTTTCTTGCAGTGCTAGGTTCTGCGCGAGTTTGGCATCGCATTCACTGTCCCACATCTTGATAGCGCGATGTACGACCTCCAACTCGACCGCCATGCGTACCAATCGCGCAAGCTCGATCCGCTCTATGGAAAAGCCGCGCACGATAGTCGCTTTTTGTGGGCGTATTAAAAGCAAATCTTCATTTTCAAGCTTTGAAAACGCGTTGCGAACGGGTTGCCGAGATACTCCAAAACGCTGCGCGACTTCCGTTTCAGACAGCTTTGTGCCGGGCAGAATTGCAAGGGAAACAATCTCTTTATGTACCGTTTCGTAGACAGCGTCTGTTGTGGTTCGTCTTATAAAATCATCCACTGGATCTCTTTCTTGTCCTCAAATGTACGCGTCATCTTTTCGCGATTATTTGAATCTAAAACAGTGCAGTCAAACTGTCAAAAGTCAAATATTGACAAAACTTGGATACTAGTCTCCATATGGAGCGCAGGCAGCGATTCTAAGCTCTGGGAGGCCGCGATGATATATTTAAAATTCGGTACCCGTACCTTTGCAATCGAACAAGCTGTCACATAAAACTAGGGAGAAGACGACATGACTATTACTAAATCGCTTTTTGCCGCGGCGACCACATTGGCGCTCGTGGCTGGCTCCGTATCCGCCGATAAATGGCGTGCTTGGAATATTCACAACGATGGCCATCCAAATACAGCAGCAATGGATAAATTTGCAGAGCTGATCGACGCAGCCACTGGTGGCGAAATCACGCTTGATGTATTTCACGGCGGTGTTCTTGGCTCACAGCCAGACGCGCTTGAGCAGGTACGCATTGGCGCGATCGAAATTGGCAACTTCAACCTTGGTCCAATCGGTCCGATGGTGAAGGAAGCCAACCTTGTGTCTTTGCCTTTCATCTTCAAAAGTGTGCCGCACATGTTTCGCGTGCTTGAAGGCGAAGCAGGTCAGACCGTCGCGGCGGCGATGGGAGAAGCTGGTGTTCTGCCGCTCGCATGGTTCGACGCTGGTGCGCGTTCCTTCTACAGCCAAAAGCCTATTAATGCCCCTGCAGACGTAGAAGGTTTGAAGATCCGTGTGATGAATAACGATCTTTATACCTCCATGATTTCTGCAATGGGTGGAAACCCGTCCCCAATGGCCTTTTCTGAAGTTCAGCAGGCTTTGAAAACGGGTGTTGTAGACGGCGCGGAAAACAACTTCCCATCCTTCAAGAATGTTGGCCACTATGAAGTAACAACGCACTACTCCTTGTCTGAGCACTTGATCATTCCTGAATGCATCTGCGTAAATACGGAGAAATTCAACGCTTTATCTGCAGACATGCAAGCCGCAGTTCGTGGTGCAGCGGAAGACGCTGCATTGCTTCAGCGCGAGCTGTGGGCTGTTGGTTCCGAACAAGCGCGCAAAGACGTTGAAGCCGCAGGCATCAAAGTTAACGAGATCGCTGATAAAGGTCCGTTCCAGACAGCTATGGACTCTGTATATGCTGATTATCTAGCAGCTAACCCTGATATGAAAATGTTAGTAGAAATGGCGCAAGCGACAGAGTAATCTTTTGATAAGGGCAAGAGAAAGCGCCATTTTTGCATAAAAAGTGGCGCTTTCTACTGGAGGAATAAATTTGCCTAACACTAAATACCCACCCAGATACATCACGAAAATGAACGCTGTTGCAGATTCCATATCGCGCATTTGCATTACTCTAGCGGCGATTTCCTTGGTTGCTATGACTGTTTTCTATGTGTGGCTTGTTTACGGGCGGTATGTTTTGAACGACACGCCTACATGGGTCGAACAGGTATCGTTGCTTTTGGTGATGGTCATTACATTCTTGGGCTCAGCCGTAGGGGTACATCAACATTCACACCTCTCTGTGGTCGTGTTTCGCAATATAGTTCCAACGTCCGTTCGAAACGTTTTTGTTGTCATCACTGATCTGCTCATGATCGGTTTTGCTAGCATGATGTTCTGGTACGGCATCCAACTTACAAAATTTAAATGGAACACGTTGATCCCGCTGATCCAAGTGTCAGAGGGCCTAAGATCGCTTCCTTTGACTATATGTGGCGCACTATTGTTCCTATTCTCAATCGGTCATTTGATCCGCCTGCTGACAGGCTGGGACGAACGCCAAGATAACATTGATGAAGGTTGATTATGGGACTTTTCTTACTCTTGGGCGTGTTTGCTCTTTGCGTGATACTCGGCGCACCGGTCGCGTTCGCCCTTGGTATTTCTGCGGTTGCTGCATTCTGGTTTGAGGGTCTGCCAATAATGATTGGCTTTCAGAGGATTGTGGCCGGCATTAGCCTTCAGGCTTATCTTGCAATTCCGTTTTTCATCTTTGCGGGTGACTTAATGTTCCATGGTGGCATCGCCCAGAGACTTGTGCGCTTTGCGCAAGCGGCTGTTGGCGCGGTGCGGGGTGGATTGGGCATTGTGAATGTCTTTTCCTCCATGTTGTTTGGTGGCATTTCCGGTTCTGCCATTGCAGATATTTCTGCTTTGGGATCAATTTTGATCCCTGCGATGAAAGAAAAAGGCTATGATGCGGACTACGCGGTCAATGTTACAGTCACATCCTCTATCGCGGGCATTATTATTCCCCCCAGTCATAATATGATCATCTTTGCGCTGGCGGCTGGCGGCGGTGTCTCGATTTCCAAACTATTTCTTGCGGGTGTTATCCCCGGCATTTTGATGTGTGTGTGTTTGGCGCTCGCGGCATATTTAGTTGCCATAAAACGTGGCTACCGTTCGGAGAAATTCCCTGGCTTTGCCGCACTGGGATGGGCCTTTGCGGGTGCCCTTCCTGGATTATTTACCGCAGTGATTATCGTTGGTGGCGTGTTGAGTGGCATCTTTACTGCAACTGAATCTGGGGCAATTGGTGCAATCTATGCCTTTCTCATTACCTTGTTCGTGTATCAAACCCTTACATGGGAAAATTTCAAGACAACTGTAGTTTCGTCTGTTCGCACAACATCCATGGTGTTGGTCCTGATCGCCTGTGCGGGTGCTTTTGCATATATGCTCACATTCTATCGCGTTCCAACCAAAACTGTCGATCTGCTGCTGGGTATCTCTGACAACGTCATCCTGATTTTGTTGATGATTAATTTGATGCTCTTGTTCTTGGGAATGATCATGGACATGGCTGCATTAATCCTCATCTGCACTCCAATTTTCTTACCGCTGATGACTGTTCTTGGAATTGATCCCGTTCAATTTGGAATCATCCTGCTAGTGAACCTTGGCCTTGGCCTGTGTACCCCACCCGTTGGGACCTGCCTTTTTGCGGGGTGTGTAGTCGGTAAATTACCAATGGAGAAAGCTATCAAGACGATCTGGCCATTTTACTTGGCAATCTTGGCAGCGCTCATGTTGATCACATTTGTGCCGGCAATTTCCCTAGCGTTGCCAAACTTGCTCATGGGAAATTAGAGGGGGCAGGATATTATAATGCTAAACATCAAACGACTGGACATAAACGACGCGAGTATACTGATCGCTGGGGCGCGGACCAAAGCCACTGAGATTGGTGTCCCTATGTGCATTGCCGTCACGGATGAGAGCGGCAATCTGATTGCATTCGAGCGTATGGACGGGGGCAAGATCACCAGCATCAACCTTGCAATCGACAAAAGTTTTACAGCAGTGGGTATTCAAAAAGGCACCGACGTACTTGGCGATGTTAATCAACCGGGGATGCCTGCACATGGAATTTCCTCCGCTTTGGGCGGGCGTATGGTGACCGTGGCTGGAGGCTTGCCTGTCTCGTTTAAAGGGCAAGTTGTTGGTGGCGTCGGAGTAAGTTCAGGTTCACCTGCACAGGACCATGAAGTCGCAGAGGCTGGCGTCGCCGCTTTCGAGTAAATAGAAGATTAAAAATTTAAGGAGAATGACATGGCTACACCAACTATTGGTTTCATTGGACTTGGCCTCATGGGTGGTAACATGGCCGAATGTTTGCAAAACAACGGCTTTGACTTGGTAGTGATGGGCCGCAATAAGGTTTCCGTCGCCAAAACCGTTGCACGCGGGGCTGTTGCAGTTGCTACGCCTAAAGAATTGGCAGAGGCGAGCGACATTATCATGATCTGCGTCACCACATCCGAGGTTGTTGAGAGCCTGGTGTTTGGCAATGATGGTATCATGGCAGGTATCAAGGAGGGCACAACCCTCATTGATTTTGGCACATCTATCCCGGCGTCCACTCGTAAAATCGGTGCTGCATTGGTGGATAAAGGCGCTGGTATGCTTGATGCTCCGCTTGGGCGCACGCCTGCGCATGCGAAAGATGGTTTACTCAACATCATGGCGGCGGGTGATATAGAGACCTACAAAAAGATGAAACCCATTTTGGATGTCTTGGGTGAAAACGTCTTCCACCTTGGTGCGCTCGGTTCGGGGCATGTCACAAAGCTGATCAATAATTTCATGGGCATGACTACCGTCGTCACAATGAGCCAGGCTTTCGCGGTCGCGGGTCGCGCAGGCGTGGATCGCCAGCAATTGTTCGACATCATGTCCACAGGTCCGTCCAACTCGCCTTTCATGCAGTTTGCCAAGAAATACGCAGTAGACGGTGTCAGTGATCTGGGTTTCTCAATTGCAAACGCGAGCAAAGATGTGGGATATTTCCTCGCGATGGTGGAAGAAATGGGCACGCGCGCGGAAATTGCAGAGGGCACATCTGCCAACCTGCAAGCCGCTTTGGATGCGGGCCTAGGTGATGGTAATGTTCCCGAAATCTTTGATTTTTTCCTAAACCACGAACGCTAAACACTTAGGAAAATCACTGATCTTGAAACGCACAGGAAAACTGTAATCGTTACAGGCGGTAGACGTGAGATCGGCGCTGCTGTTGCTGTCGAACTGGCATCCGATGGTGCGAATGCAGTTGGCGCTGAGATTACGGCGAACGTTTGTAAAGCTTGTCCACTGCAAGGGGATATGACGCAACCGAAAGATAACGCCAATTGCCAAGCCTCCCCTCCATAATATAGCGTCATTTGCGCCCAGGTGTTCCGTCAAAGTGTTTTTTGAGGGTGCTCCAACAGTCTGCATAGCTTTCTTGCAGCGGAGCCTCGCTGGCTGCAAAGGATGTCAGATGCTGTGGAAAGCGCGTTTCAAACATAAAGGACATCGTGTTTTTCAGCTTCTCGGCCTTCAGGTCGCTATTGGATGCGGCTTCGAAAGCATCCCGATCTGGCCCGTGCGGCAGCATCATATTATGCAGGCTTATTCCGCCAGGCACAAAACCCTCTGGCTTGGCATCATAAACGCCGTAAATGTTGCCCATAAGTTCCGACATGATGTTTTTGTGATACCATGGCGGGCGGAAGGTATCTTCAGCAACCATCCAACGCTCCCGGAACAGAACAAAATCAATGTTGGCAGTTCCTGGACTGCCAGATGGTGCTGTTAGAACGGTAAAAATTGAGGGGTCTGGATGGTCAAATAATACCGCTCCCACGGGGCAATAGTTGCGCAAATCATATTTATACGGCGCGTAGTTGCCGTGCCATGCAACCACATCCAATGGGCTTTGGGCAATCTTGGTCACATGAAATTGCCCGCACCATTTGATTGTTACGGTTGAAGGGACCTCGTGATCTTCAAACGCAGCTATTGGCGCTTTGAAATCCCGTGGATTTGCAAGACAATTCGCACCAATAGGGCCGCGCGCGGGCAGCTCAAACTTCTCGCCATAGTTTTCGCACACAAAACCCCGCGCGGGTCCGTCAATTAATTCGACGCGGTAAACAAGGCCCCGCGGTATGACAGCAATTTCCTTGGGTTCTAGATCAATAATCCCCAGTTCCGTATAGAATCGTATCCGGCCTTGTTGGGGGACCACCAACAGTTCGCTGTCGGCAGAATAAAAATAATCGTCTACCATGCTTTCTGTCACAAGATAGACATGTGTTGCCATGCCTATTTGTGTGTTTACGTCACCTGCGGTTGTCATCGTGCGCATGCCAGTTACCCAGGTCAGTGGCATATCTGACACCTCAATCGGGCCCCAGCGATATTGGCCCAAACTGATTACGTCGTGGTTGATGCAGGGCGCAGTTTTCCAATAAGGTGTTTCGATCTTCGTATATTGGGTCGAATGCTTAACTGATGGTCGAATGCGATAACACCATGTGCGTTCTGGCGGATGTTTCGTAAATGCGGTCCCAGACAACTGTTCTGCGTAGAGGCCATAATCACATTTTTGTGGGCTGTTGCGCCCTTGAGGCAAAGCACCTTCAAGGGCCTCCGTCTCATGGGCATTACCAAAACCAGACATATATCCAGGGGAAATATTATTGGATTTGGCTTGTTGTACTATTTTGCCGCGTTCACGGATCGTCATAATGGATCTCCAAAGCCAGTAGAGGGCCTACTCGAACTATACACGACAAGCTGGTAGTGGTGTACGATTTTGTGAAAAAATTATGTACTATAAAATAATATTTGGTGCTATCAAACAAATGAAAATTTGCATCAGTTT
>Ga0115564_10004539_pt1 | contig 11254 bp, 25 predicted proteins | sample COGITO_mtgs_1105_7_FD_88680 | JGI IMG/M metagenome (GOLD analysis project Ga0115564, IMG submission 88680) | Pelagic marine microbial communities from North Sea - COGITO_mtgs_110523 | ecosystem: Environmental > Aquatic > Marine > Epipelagic | place: Germany:Helgoland, sampling site Kabeltonne... | reverse complement strand
TAATCTTAAGCAACGTAGAACTATTCTTTGCGAAATTAGACCCGGCAAACCCTAACTCTCGCTTCGACAAAGAGTTCCCAACATGGGAAGTTCAAATTCGGACTAAAGACAAAGCAGTAGCTAAAGGATGGAAGGAACAGAACTTACGTGTTACTCCAGACGAAAACGACGATGGTGTATTCTATCGTGCAAACTTAAAGAAGAAATCAAAGAAGCGTGACGGAACTGACATGGCTCCTGTTAATGTAGTTGCTGGTGACTTATCTCCAGTAGACCCTGCAACAGTAGGTAACGGTTCTATTGCTAACCTTTCAGTATTCCAGTACGACTATAACATGGCTGGAAAAGAAGGTATCGCATCTATGTTGATGGGTGTACAAATTACTACACTTAATGAATATAAAGCTCGACCTAATCAAGGTGGCTTCGCTCCAACAGAGTTCAAAGTAAACAAAGTAGCAGACAACCAAGATGTTGATGCTGACATGGTTGCTGGTGATACTCCTGACGACGATTTAGACTTCTAAACAAATTAACAACATCGGTCATCCCTTAGGGGGTGGCCTTTTTAACCAAAAAGGAAAGTATTATGACTGAAGAAGAATTAAAGAAGATTGTTATAAAGAATGTCCTTGATTGGGCGCAAGAAGAATATGATGTTAATGATGATGACTGGTCTTGGAGTGACAGGTTTAATCATAACTTAGAAACATTTATAGAACTATTACAGGAAGAAGTATTATGAAAAGTAAAGAATTTTACGAATGGTTACACACATCTGACGCTGACTACTATGACACTGAAGTAGTAGGTGATGGTGTAGTAGTAGTAACTTTTGCCGATATCGAATTCCCATCAGAGGAAGAAATTGAAGCAGAAGAACGCAAAGATGCACTAAAGCAATCTATTAAAGCATTAGAAGACATACTAGAAGAGCCTTATGTATCACAAGGTAACGCTGTTCAAACGTCAGGTATGTTATACGGAGACACACGTATTGGCTTAATGAATGCACTAGAAATAATTAAAGGAGAGACTATATGAAAGACCAAGTATATTTAGCCGGTCCAATGGAGGACTGCACAGAAGACCACATGACTAGTTGGAGACAGCTCGTATCAGACACATTAGACTTGTCGGATATTGCTTGTTTAGACCCAACACGTCGTGTATCATTCCATGACCAACTAGGTGAGAACCTACAAGACTTAACTAAGACTATGAACACTTGTAAGCGTATCTTTAAACAAGATTTACAAGACATAGCTGAGTCTAAAGTTGTTCTTGCTGATGTTAGACGTGACTCAGGTAGAGGCACAGGTACATCTATGGAACTAATGTTCGCACACATGAAGAATAAGATTATCATCTTGTGGGCTAACGAAGGAGACTTTATCCATCCTTTCTATGAGGCGATGGCTACAGAGAAACATTACAGCTTACAAGAAGCAGTAGATTCAGTGAGGTTATACTACTAATGATGACAGAACAATGGGATAAATACTACGCCGTAACTTATGACGGTGAAATATTTTGTGAAGGTGACTTTACCGAGTGTCAAGAAGCCATGTTAAGAGCGTTAGACGATGACTGCGCTCAAATGTTTGAAGTAACAGTAGAAGCAAAGGAAATAATGCTATGATTACCGAAGAACAATTCTTAGCTTGGGTGGGTAGTGATGCCCGCTATGAAGACTTAACACTATTAATCGTTGAACTAGTTAATGGGGATTACCCTCTTAACATATTAAAATCAGATATAGAAGGATATGAAGTATGAAAAAGTTTATGGTAGCAGTACACTACGAAGAAGGTTTATTATTCGCAGTAGAAGCAGAAACTGCAGATGAAGCTAAAGGTAAAGTCATGGAAATAATTGATGGCGATGCTGAAGTTGTTATTGAAAACAACGAGTTAATCAGACAAAAAGTTGTGCATAGAGATGTAATGCACGTTGAAACTAAGGAAATATAATATGAGACAATTCCAAAACAAAGAAACATTAGAGTTCCATGACCTAACTGGCGAGATGTTTGTTAGGTTCTTTGAAAACAGAGACCCTGCTATGTTTAGGGAAGTAAGCGAAAATGAACAAGAATACAACAAATTGTTTACTCGTTTGTCAGGTCATTTCTTATGTGCTCACCTTCCTGATGACTTCTTTACTTATGAAGATGAAGACCAGATGCAGTTTATAGAAGACTCTGCATGGGAGCCTTTAGAACATAACTCACCAGAAGATGTATACAGTTTAATAGACTCATTAACTTATGACGTACAACTTATAATGAAAAAAGGAATATAATATGACAGAAAGAACATTAGGGGAAATCTTAGCGGACGCTTTAGTAGAAGAAACAAAGCGTACTTACAGCTACGAAGAAGAAGGTGGTTTATTTTTCCTTCCATCTATAATCGAAAGATATGCGGCTTTCGGTAGTGCTACTGTATTAGGTCGTGGTAAAGACTTAGACTACTTACTATGGGCATCAGACACAGGTGAAGCAATTAAGTACTTGTTAATGAATGGTTGGCAGTATACAGGAACAGAGCAACATTACTGTGCTGTGCATACTGATATAGCGTTTACAACTTTCAGAGACGAAAAGAATATCTACAACTTAGTACTAACTGAAGACTATACTGACTTCAAACGTATGATGAAAGCTAATGACTTATGCGTAAAGCTTAAGCTCAAAAACAAAGTCGATAGAATAGCAGTATTCGACGCAATAACTAGAAAATGTGCTTACAGAGGAGTGTAACATGATGGTACTATTTAATAACATTGAAGAAGCGTTAGAAGGCGTTAAGGACGGACACATCACTTGGGAAAGGCTTATAGAGCTTAAAGAAGTGTATGATGAAGCCTACATGGTTTCTAAAGAGTATGGGTATGTAGGTGTTGGTTGTATTACTTGGGCTTGTAGAGCTTTACAGGAATATCAAGGTATGCAGACACCAGAAATAGAAGTACCAATGCTCTACACAGACGAGGACTTCACATGAAGGTAGCGGTTTACTTTAACCTACATAAGAACATCTTTAGTGTTCAGTCCCGTGAAAAAGAATCATATGGTCGAGTGATTGACCATGTGGAATCAGTAGTGCTAGAAGCACCAACGTTTGTCGTAAGGCAAGCAGGACGTAAGAAAGTAATAGAAGAAAAGAAGAAGAATGTACATGCCTTTGTTGTAGGAACTATAGCACAAGGTGTAGAGACATTAAGTAAAGAAGAAATCGTCACTTACAACCCTTATAAGTACACGAGCTTTGTTAAAGAAGATACTAGAGAAGAAGTATCATCAGCAGAGTATTCGGTAATTAGATTTGGTGTAGATGGCAAACCTTTAATTTCAGCATATGGAGCTTAACATGACAAATTATATTTACGAAGTAATTGAGAACGGCTACTATGAAGAAACAGAGAACTGGCAACATGCCATTGATTTGTTCAATCATGCCGGACCTTTAAAGGGTCAAGAAAAACGTGTACGTATTGAAGTGTACAATCTATTAGAAACAGGAAGTCGCTACTTTACTACTACTTTAAGAACACATACTGACATACATGAGTGGTCAGAAAAGCTTATAGACAATCTACAGGCTAACAGAATCGAAAGGCGATTAATGAAAGAATCACTACCAAAGCCAATGTCGTGGCAATTTGAAGAAGCGGCAATAAGAGAAGAAGAAGAACGAACTCTAGAGAACCACAAGTATCTAAGCAACAACGTTCCTTGTACTAGGGACGAAGATGGAGAGATAGTTCCTTCTCCTAGAGCGCAAGTTATTCTAGATGAGATTAAATGTCTAGAAGAGTCTATTGAAGACGAGCGTGAAGCACTATCAGCTCAATTAAACAAGATATATGACGAAGATGGTCTATACCCTTGTAGTGAGAATGTATGCTTCTGTGATGATGAAGCTTGTCTGAAGGACGACATGCTTTGTTCTTTGGAAGAGTGTTCAACAGAGCTAGACTTCCACGGCGACTTCTCAGGAATGTCTGATGAAGTTAAAGACTCAATCATCAATCCTAAACACTACAAGATATTTGCCCCAGAGGACTACGCTAAGTATCCTGATGGTATAGAGTATATGGACTTGTGCGACAATGCCCTAGCCCACCTCTCTGGTGTAGAGAGCCACCTTGTAGGTCAAATCCTTAAGTACACCCTTCGTATCGGTAAGAAAGATGCGATGGAACAAGATGCCACTAAGATTGAGTGGTATGCATCACGTTTAGTTAACACTGTGAAAGGTAAATAAATGTTTATATCAAGACACAACATGAAGAAGTTACAAGACAACCAATGTACTTGTCACGATGACTCAGCAACAAAGATTAAAGAGGACTTGATTGATATCTCTAATCTTATTGCTAAAGCTTATCTAAGACTAAGCAAGACTAAGTACTGGGTGAGTGAAGACTTAGACGACATTTCAACACGCCTTGAAGACATAATGTATGAACTATCAACTAATGAGGTATTCAATGACTGAACGAGAAATGACAGAAGTACAATTTAAGAAGATGACTCAGCTATATGTTGAGTTATTAGGTGTTGATGAAGATATAGCTTATACTATGTCTGTTAATGCACACAATATTAGCTATGCCGGTGAGATAGCCGCACAAGAAGCCTTCTACGAGTCTAAGTACGGTAGTTGGCATTTATAAACAATAAAGGAAAATAAAATGAAAACATTAATTACAGCAATAGCATTACTTTTACCTACAACTTTATTTGCACATATCAACACTACTGATGCGCTTAAGGTGCATAAGGTTAGCTCTGCATCAGGCTATGTTAGCATAATAGTAGACAGCTCTCACCTTAAGCCTGACACAGAAATTGAGTGCGTAGCGCTTGACAACGGAGTACCTGTTGGCACTGGCTTTGGTTATTCAAATCGTATAGCAACTACTGTAATAGTAGTAGCAAAAGATGAAACACCGACATCGGCAATTTGCTACGCAGTATAAATAGAAACACAAACTAATAAGCTAGGAGATTTTATGAAATTAGTTTTCGATATTGAGGCCAATGGTCTCTTACCTACAGTGAGTAAGTTTCACTGTGCTGGTGCTCTTGATGTAGACACTGGCGATGAGTATTGGTTTCGTCCAGAGGAGTTTAAGTCTTTCTTAGACCTTCTAGACAAAGCTGATACTATCATAGCACACAACGCATATGGTTACGATATTCCCGCTTTGGACATATTATCTAAAACACTCTTGGGTGTTGGATGGTATCCTAAAGCAACAGTACAATGTACTAAGGTAATGTCACAACTACTTAACTACAGACGCTTCGGCTTCGGTCATTCCCTAAAACAATGGGGCGTGGCTTTCGGAGACCAGAAGGGTGACTATACTGGTGGTTGGGAAGAGTTCAATGAAGATATGTTTACATACATGAAACAAGACGTAAGACTTGGTACTCGTGTTTATAAAGCATTGATGCAAGAAGTAAAGAACTATGTGACAGCTAGTAACTCTAAAACAATACTTAAAGCATTACGCTCTGAAATGAGAATGGATGAGATAATGGTTAAGCAAAGCCGTAATGGTTGGTTGTTTAATAAAGAAGAAGCTATTTCCCTTATGGGTGATATAGAAGATAAAATGAAAGCCACAGAAGATTTCATTAATCCTAAACTACCTCCACGATTGAAAAGGACGGATGGAAATGACAAAACAAAGAAACCGGCTTTCACGAAAGCAGGAAAGCCACTTGCATGGATGCGTAATTGGTTTCAGCTTGGCGATGAGTGCACTGTTGATGGTTGTGCTATCTGGGGCGAGTTCACCCGGATTGAATTCATTGATGGTGATGTGGGCAACACTGACACTGTTAAGAGGCACCTTTATACTCTTGGATGGCAACCTGACGAGTGGAACTGGAAGAAAATCAACGGACAGTTCATCAAGACAGGAGCCAAACTCTCAGACAGTTCCTTGGAGCGACTCGGAGATGTAGGTCAAGCCTTAATGGAATACTATACTTTAAGGTCTAGACTTTCTATTATGAAGGGTTGGTTCGAACACATCGATGACGACTCAAGACTACATGGTGATGTATTTAATATTGGTACACCAACATTCAGACAGACTCACAAGATTATTGCTAACTTACCTTCTGGTAAAGCGGCATATGGTAAAGAGATACGTCAGTTGTTTATAGCCAAAGAAGGTTATACACTCGTATCTGCTGACTCTGCGGGTTGTCAGTTAAGACTTCTTGCTCACTACATGGGAGATGCAAGTTATACTAGAGAAGTTCTTGAAGGTGATATCCACCAGAAGAACGCAGACATTCTAGGTAGCTCTCGTGCTGATGCTAAACCTTTTATCTTCGCCTACCTCTATGGTGCCGGTGGTAAGAAGCTAGGCTCTATCTTAGGTGTCTCTGATGCACAAGGTAATAAGCTAAAGAAGAAGTTCACAGCGGCTTTCCCTGCATTGGGTAAGCTAATCGCTAAAGTAGAGAACATCTCTGAACATACTGGATTCATTCCGGGTTTAGATGACAGACCTATTTATGTTGATAGTAAACACAAGGCTCTTAATTACCTTATTCAAGGTGCAGAGGCGGTGGTTATGAAGGCTACTGTAATTATGATTGATGAGAAGCTAACAGAGGCGGGGATAGATTACACCCACTTGTTGTTCTATCATGACGAGCATACAGTAGAAGTAAGAGAAGACCAAGCGGAACAGGCTCGTGATATCATCATGGAATGTTTCAGAGAAGCCCCGAAGCAATTCGGAGTAAACATAATGGATTGTGGCGATTGCATCATTGGTGACAATTTCTACGCTGTACACTAAAGGAAAATACTATGACACCTGAAGAAGTTTATAATGAAACATTAGACATGGCAAAAACCATAATCAAACATAACGAAGCACTAGATTCCTTAGACATAATTCAAAAAAATACACTTACTGAAGCGCAAAACATTTTGTTAGAAAATCATAAGGTAGCTAGGTTATGTTATGAAGCAGAAGAATGGGAAGAAACCCCTGAAGAAAAGGAAATTTTCGAAAAAGCGGTAAAGCTATCTAAACCCATTTATATTGAAAGACTTAAAATAGTTCAATTAATGGGCGTGCTATTGCCTTATGCGATGGTAGCCGGAATTGTTGCAATAGCTTACTTTATATTTACTTAGGAGAATACTATGGAAAAATTAATTAACAACCACGTTATCTTTGCTATAGACACAGGACACGACTTACATCAACATGCTAAGTTTATGCGTTACCTTGACACTAAGAATGTTCTTGAGCCTTTACGGTACCAACCAAAGTTATGTGTAGGTGCTTGGGACAACCAAGTAGAATACTCCTTTATGATGGACTACAACGACTACTATACATGGGTACATGATAGTGGTTGGGTAGACCGTCAAGAATGTGTTATGATTATGAATCCTGTTAATCCTCGTCACACTACTCGTTATCAAGCAACATTCAGAACTCGTTTTGATTGGGAAGAAGATGACTATGCGGGCGAGCTAATTGTTAAAGACTTATCTGAAATCCTTCGTGATAAAGATGAGAACTTTACAGCAGTAATGGGTACTAACCAATTCTATGTACTCAAATGATTAACAAAGAAATACAAAACAGGATTAGGCTGTCAGTAGCCGCCTTTTCCTATGAATATCAATCTGACTCCATTATGTCTGATGCTGAGTTCGACGCACTAGCTAAACAAATAAATCCCAAGGAATCAACTGGGAATGATGTTATGGATAGGTTCTTTAGAGAACAGTTTAACCCAGACACAGGCATGTGGATACACAATCACCCTAACCTAAGAGGGTTAGAAATAATCTACAACAAGTATTATAAAGGATTTTAACATGATAATAGAAGTAGGAAAAACATACAACGTCACTAACGCTAATAAGAAATGTGTTGTTGAAATTGAAATGTATCGACACAAAGATGAAGACTTAAAAGGTGTTAATACAGAGATTGTCTGGAGAACAGGCGAGTTTAATATCGAAATAACAAGTGAAGAAGAAGCAGAATCATTACAAGACATGATGGGCGAACATGGTTCAGAGTTTTGTACAGACTGCTTTGATACCTTTGAAATGGAATCTTGTTGGGACGGTCAAGGTGAGGACTTAGAGCCTTGGACTTGCGGTTGGTCTTCAGGAGAGTTCGAAGATTTCTTAAACGAATACTATGATGCAGACGAAGGTGGTTATGATTTCTTAATGGAAAGAGACTTTGAACCATTTGAATGTCTATGGTATATATCTAACGGAATAATAGTAGAGGAAGTAGAAGTATGAATGAAGAATTAACACAAATGTTTGACGTATTCTATGCTAACATTAAGTTTGGTTTAGTGCCACTTAGTGGCGAGATGCAAGACCATCTTAGAGAGCTAGAAGACAAAGTAGTTCGCTTTAAGTATGACATCGATGAAGCTGATGAAGAGTATCATTGGGGTCAAGGTTTTGATTCTGGGTTCTCAGAGGGCTATGACAAAGGCACAGAAGAAGGCTATGATGATGGCTATAATAAAGGTGTTGAAGAAGTAGACGACTTAAAGATTCAAATAGAAGAGTACCGAGATATGGTAGATAACATGAGAACATGGTACGAGGAGAACCACCGATGACATTCCAAGTAACTAAAGCACACAAACTATCAGACCAAATGGAAGCACTAGCTTACGACTGGGTATTTGAAGACGTATGTCGATACTTCGGTGTAGAAGACTTATCAGAGCTAACAGAGATGCAAGCAGACGCTCTCTATGAGTATGCTGAAGACTTACCAGACCACACTGACCCAATAATTGGTACGGTGTTAAGAACAATGCATTGGCAATGGGAAGAGGAGAACCTTTAATGTTTACAGTAGACCAAGAAGGTAGTAGCACAATAATTACTACACTAGATTCGACAGGTGAAAATTCAGACATAGAAGTAATTCTAGACCCTGAAGAGGTTGTCATTAGGCAATGGGATGAAGACTGGCAACAGTATCAAGTCATGTTTATGTCTCATCAACAATTAAACGACATTAAAACAGCAATGGAGAATAAATGAATACAGAGAAATTTCAAAATGAAATAGCAAAGTTCTATGAGCCGGGAACTACAGAAGAAACACTATTCCTTGGGCTAGCGTCTGAGGTTGGTGAAGTAATGCAGTCTAGAGTAAAAGAAACCCGTAAGGGACTAGAGTGTACCGCAGAGATAGCAGACGAGCTAGGTGATGTACTCTGGTATATCTCTACTATAGCTCAGTCTAGAGGCTACTCTCTGGCTGACATTATGCAAGACGTTGTAGACAAATTAAAGCTACGACAAGAAATGGCGGGCTACGATAGCCATGGCTTTTATAAAACAGGACCAAGGTAAATATTATGAACTATCAAAAACAACACAACTTAATTATCAAAAACGGAAGCAAAGACAAACCTTCCGATGGAAGATACTATGAAAGACATCACATACTTCCTATTTGTTTAGGCGGTGGTGATAGTGACAACAACTTAATATACTTAACAGGTCGTGAACACTTTGTTATTCATTGGCTATTATACAAAATAAACAAAGGAAACAAAGACTTAGAAAGGGCTTTTAAAGCTATGGGCATTACCTCTCGTTCTTTTGAAAAGAAAAGAATAAAAAAGGCAGACAAGTTATCTAATCTTTACTTAGATGGGAAGATTAATTTAAGCAACTTCAAAGCAACTGTTCAAAGTTATGAAGCTCTGTCGTCTGTGACTAAATCAAAAGAATATCGAGAAAGCGTATCAGGATTAACAAGCCCTGTGGCAAAATTCTTATTTGACTTCTATAACGAAAAAGGTGAGATTGTACATGAGGGAACTTATGCGACTTTTGCCAAATCGTTTAATTTTACGTATGGTCCAGTGTATCAATCTTTTAAACACAAAGGCTTTTACAAAGAATGGACTGTAGGAAACAAAAGAGATAACCCTTACAGAACAAAAGCACATCTTATAGATATGTTTGACGCAAAAACAGGAGAGCTTGAGTTAGCTAGGTTTAAGGCGCATGAGCAAAGTGACTATTTAAGAGAAGCTTATGGGATATTTCCATCAAAAGTTTCTGCAATTTTAAATGGAAAACAAAGACAAACTAAAGGATATACATTCAGAAAAAGTGTATAAAAACAAGGGACAAAAATGGGGTCCCCTTATGACCAAAGGTCTCCCTATCTATTAGGGATTTTAACTAAAGGAATAATTATGACATTAGCTATTATTGATGGTGATGTTCTCTTATATATGAGTATATGGGGTTCAGAAACATTAGAACAAGGTAAGACTAAATTTAAATCAACTATGAGTGATGTTACTAACTCACTGTTCACCAAAGACTATGTTATGGCCATGGGTGGCCCTGACAACTATAGATGTGACTTGTATGTAGACTATAAAAGGTCTGCTAGTCGTGTTAAGTCGAAATCTACTAAACCAGAGTGGTTTGATGATTTGAAGTCTTGGACAGAAGAATACTATGACGGATGTATTATCACTGACAACTGTGAAGCTGATGATATGGTTCGTGTATGGGCTGTAGAAGCTAAGAAAGCAGGAATACAGCACTGTGTAGTAACAATCGATAAGGACTTAGATTGTATCGAGGGTAATCACTATAACCCTAGACTCAAGACTCTTTATCAAGTATCAGATGAATGGGCTGGTTACTTTTACTGGAAACAGTTATTGATGGGTGATTCCACTGATAACATTCCCGGTATTGCAGGTATCGGTCCGAAGAAAGCAGAGAAGATTCTAGAAGGCTCTAAGAATAAAGAAGAGCATATAGAACGAATCTGTCGTGAATATCATAACGCTTACGGTGACAATGGTTTTGACCATATGTTACTGAACGGTAAATTGTTACACATCTGGAGGCATATCAATGACCACTTCGTCATCAAAAAAGAAGTATACGAAGCCGCTCTTAAAGGCTGAACTAGGACACTGGAAGACTAAGGTTAAAGTAAACCCTAGTAAAGCTTTCGGTTTCCTATACTGTATACATAACACAGAAACAAACCAATACTACTGGGGTAAGAAACAATTCTTCCACGGTGGTAAAAAGAAATCAAAGACTTACGGTAAAGAAATGACTTGGAGAACCTATACAGGCTCTTCTGTCCACTTAAAGAAAGATATAGCACTAATCGGTCATGACAAGTTTACATTTGAAATAGTAGACGTATACAAGACTAAAGGTGGG
>Ga0115564_10004538_pt1 | contig 11254 bp, 7 predicted proteins | sample COGITO_mtgs_1105_7_FD_88680 | JGI IMG/M metagenome (GOLD analysis project Ga0115564, IMG submission 88680) | Pelagic marine microbial communities from North Sea - COGITO_mtgs_110523 | ecosystem: Environmental > Aquatic > Marine > Epipelagic | place: Germany:Helgoland, sampling site Kabeltonne... | reverse complement strand
GACCGCCGTTAAGGCGGCTTCCCGTACTTTTCGGGGAAAATTCCTCAACTCATTTGGTGAAGGAGAAACCAAAGTGAATATCAAATTAACTCTCAAGGCATCTGTTGCTGCTGCTGCTCTTTTCGCAGTTGCTGTTCCAGTTGCAGAAGCTGGCACAGTCAGCAACGGAAATGGTAACTCAGTAACTCTTTCTGGTCAGATCAACAAAGCATTTGCATATCATGATGACGGTAAAGCATCCGATACAGCAATTGTTGACAACGATAACTCAGGCTCACGTTTCCGTATTCTAGGTAGCGGCAAAGTAAATGAAGCTGTTTCTGTTGGTACAGCTATGGAAATCGAATTCCAAGACGCAGCCATGAATGACTGGAAAGTAAACGACTCAAACTCAAACGGTAACCCAGCTGACGCAGAAGGTTCAGGTGCAGACACATTTGGTCAGACACACTTCAATCAGCGTCGTATGGAAGCATTCATCAGCCACAAGCAGTTTGGCAAAGTCTCTATTGGCCAAGGCCCAACAGCTTCTGACGGTACTGCTGAAACATCACTTAGTGGTGCAGGCATTGCTGCCGGTGGTGGTTTTAACTTCAACGATACATCACAAAACGTTCGTACAGTTAACCAAGCAAACAATACATTTGGTACAGATACTTGGGGTACTAAGTTTACTAACCTCGACGGCTTGAGCCGTAATGATCGTATTCGTTACGACACACCAACATTTGCTGGTTTCCAGGTTTCTGGTTCAGCACTTGGTAACGGTGCTGCTGACGTTGCTCTTCGTTATAGTGGTAAATTTGGTGGCATTGCAGTTAAAGCAGCAACATCATATGTAAATACGAGTGGATCTAGCACAACAGTTGACAACACGTATGTTGTTTCTGCTGCAGCTGAGCATGATAGCGGGATCAACGTTCGTGGTACGTATGGCAAGGCAATGAAAAAAGCTGCTGCTACTGATGACACAAAATCTTATTCTTTGGGCATTGGTTATGATGCATCATTGACTAGCATGGGCACGACTTCTTTTGCAGTAGGTTATTTTAAAACTGATGATTTGCAAACAAACGACGACGAAGCAACGCAGGTTGACTTCGGAGTTGTTCAGTCAATCAAAGATGCTGGCACAGAGCTTTATGTCGGTGTTGCATTGCTTGAATTCGAAGACTCTTCTGTTGTGAACTATGAAGATGCTACTTCAATCATTGCTGGTACACGCATCAAGTTCTAAAGAACTCGATGTTATCTAGTCAGAATTGATTAGTTCTGATATTGAAAGGCCAAGTCTTCAGACTTGGCCTTTCTTTTTTGCGTAGTTCGTTGACATTAAAAGCATGAAACCTGATCAACACCCAGCAAACACACCTTCAATTAACAATATTGAGCTGTATCGACAGGGCATAGTGGCAAATAATGCCGGGGACTATGCAAAAGCTTTTACATGCTTTGATCAGGCCATCAAAGGATCCGAGTTAACTACATCGCACAAACTTGAAATTGGCCAATTTTTCTTAAATACGGCTCAACCGTGGCGCGCTTTAGATATTTTCGAAGCTCTTAATCGAAATGCCGGTCGAGATATCGATATTCTTGTACCTCTTGCTACGGCTTTACGGGAAACTGGCAAGTATCGCGAAAGTTATCGCATTGCTCAAAAAATCTATAAGCAGACAGGAGACCGGGACTGGTTCTTTCAGATGATCGTTGCCGTTGCGCTGGCGAAAGATAAGCGGACTGTCTTTAAACTGTTGAATGACCAACCCGCTTTGTACCAAGCCATTATTCCACATCTTTACTCGGTCAATGCATTAGATGCTGCGGCAGATATCGCCAAGCGAGCAACAGAGCTATGGCCAAATGAGGCGAGCACATGGAATTACCTTGGTGTCGTTAACTCTGCTCGTGGCCATGCCAATGATGCATTAACCGCTTACCGTAAGGCTTTAGTAATTGCCCCCAACGATCACAATATTAGATTTAACCTAGGCAATACTCTTGGGAGCATTGGCCAGGCAGAAGAAGCACTCGATCATTATCGTAACGCTTTAAAGGGTTCCCCAAAAAATATTCAAGTTCTGCGGAATCTTGCGGAACATACTCAGTTTCAAGGTGAAGAGCCTGAGTTAGATATTTTGATTGGTTTGTCTAAACAGGCAGATCTTGATAATACTGACCGGTCAACGGTGCTCTATACACTAGGTAAAGCGTATGATGATCTGAAACGATATCCAGAGGCTATGAACTGTTACCTTGAAGGCGGTGAAATTAAGCTGCATGCACGTCAATATGCTGTTGAGGAAGAGATTAAATTATTATCGCGTATCAGAAATTTGTTTCATAACGTTCCTACACGCCAGGTGAACCAAGCGTCAAAAAAACCAGTTTTTATTGTTGGTTTACCGCGGAGTGGAACCACACTTGTTGAGCAAATATTGGGAGCCCACCCTAGCGTCCATGGCGCAGGTGAATTATCTGATCTCAGAAATATAGTTCTTGAAAAGTTTGATGGACGAAATGCGCTCCATACACCGGTATTCAGTGAGTTTCTCGGGAAAACAGGATTGCCCTCATCTGAAGTTACGTCAGAAATTGCTCAACGCTATCTTAATCAGATATCAAAACACGCTCCAAATGCACTCAGAATTATTGATAAGCAGCCTTTAAATGACTGCTATCTTGGCTTTGCAGCACTCGCATTTCCACATGCCACCTTTATTCATTGTGTGCGCGATCTGCGAGATACGAGTGTTTCGTGTTTATCAAAAAATTTTGAAGCTAACTTTGGGTTTACAGACACGATGGACACAATGGCGACGTATGCAAAAGCACAGCGAGAACACATGGCATTCTGGGAACAAGCTTTTCCCGGCCGTATCTACACAGTGAATTACGAAGATGTCGTTGGCGATATGGAAAAACAGGCCCGACTTATTGTAAATATCGTTGGGCTAGAGTGGTCAGATGAGTGCCTAAACTATCAAAATACAAATCGAACTGTTCGCACTGCTAGTGCGCAGCAAGTCCGACAAGATGTGTACCAAACGTCAGTCAAAAGATGGGAGAGGTATCTACCAAAGATTCAGCCTCTGATCGACGCGTTGGGTTAACCCATCTTATCAAACGTTAAATACTTTTATCTGTTGGTGCAGGCTCTTCGGGAGGGTCTTTTTTGAGGTTCTCTAAAAGATCATCAAAAAACTTTTTGGATTTTTTAGCCTGTTCTTCGATCCAGGGTTTGGCCTGATCATAAGCAACGCCTGCATCACATGCTGCGTAGCGCCCTGAGCATTGAGGCACGCATGTCGCTTTCCCGCCCGCATCATCTGCAAATTTTGTATCACATTTGGATAAGCATAATTCGAAGGTATCTGCACATTGCTGCTGCGCTGTGGATTGTGCGTTCAATCCAGATGGGACCAGAGCCAACATTGCGACAATAGGTAAGAAACGCCAATTCATGATATCACTCCACAGTTACACTTTTAGCCAAGTTGCGTGGTTGATCCACGTCAGTGCCTTTAATGATAGCAACATGATATGCCAACAACTGTACAGGAATGGCATACAATATAGGCGAAACAAAGGCATTCACGGAAGGCAGGGCAATGACGGCTTCGGCATGTTCGCTTAAACGTTCAGCCCCTGCACTATCAGAAAACACAATGACACGGCCGCCTCGGGCCCGGACTTCCATAATATTTGATGCAGTTTTCTCAAATAATTTGTCTGCGGGGGCGATGCAAATGATTGGCACGTCTTTATCAATCAACGCGATGGGGCCGTGCTTCATTTCGCCTGCTGCATATCCTTCGGCATGGATATAAGAAATCTCTTTGAGCTTGAGTGCGCCTTCGAGGGCGATGGGGTAATTTGTGCCACGACCCAGATAAAGTACATCACGGGCTTCAGCTATGCTGACAGCTAACGCGCGAATGGCATCGTCATGATTGAGGACTTCTGCGGCGCGTGCAGGGATTTCGGTTAAGGCGCCAACAATGTCCCCAACTTCTTTTGTTGTAATGGTGCCACGTGCTTCAGCCGTTGCAACGGCCAGGCATGCAAGAACAGTTAATTGTGTTGTGAATGCCTTAGTTGAGGCGACGCCGATTTCTGGACCTGCCAAAGTTTGCAGGACCGCATCGGACTCTCGTGCGATGGCGCTTTCAGGTGCATTCACAATCGATAGGATTTTTTGGCCCATTGATTTGGCGTGGCGTAGTGCAGCCAATGTATCGATGGTCTCGCCTGATTGAGAAATGAACACCGCAACGCCATTTTCTGGCGGGACGGTGTCGCGGTACCGATACTCAGACGCGATATCAACCTCAACCGGGATCCGCGCCAAACTTTCAAACCAGTACTTTGCCGTCATGCAGGCGTAATAAGATGTACCGCATGCGATCAATGTCAATTTCTCGGCTTTAGATAAATCAACGTCTGTGTCAGGCATGATGATGCGGCGCTCGACCGGATTTACCAAGGAATGCAACGTGTCACCGATAACTTGCGGCTGCTCATAAATTTCCTTGAGCATGAAGTGCTCATATCCGCCTTTACCGATGGCAGCACCTGATAACTCGGTCAGGCGGATCGGTCGCTCAACGGCGTTCCCCTCTGCGTCATAAACGTCGGCAGAGTTTGACGTCAACACAGCCCAATCGCCGTCTTCCATATAAAGAATACGATTGGTCAGTGGGGCCAACGCCAATGCGTCTGAGCCCAAATACATTTCATCATCACCAAAGCCAAGCGCAAGCGGGCTGCCTTGGCGCGCGGCAATCATCAAATCGTGTTCGCCGGCAAAGATGAACCCAAGTCCGAATGCACCTTGTAGGCATTGGAGCGTATGAAAAACCGCATCCTTTGGGGTCAGGCCTTTGTTGAGTTGCAGTGTGACTAAATGCGCGATGACTTCAGTGTCTGTTTCTGATGCAAGGTCACATCCTGCTGCTGCAGCTTCTGCTCTTAGTTCAGCAAAATTTTCGATGATACCATTATGAACAATGGCAACTTTATCCGTTGCGTGCGGGTGCGCGTTTTGCTCGTTCGGAATGCCGTGTGTTGCCCAGCGTGTGTGGCCAATACCTGTGGTGCCAGAAAGGGGCGTTTCCTTAATACGCGCATCCAGGTTGACGAGTTTTCCCTCGGCACGGCGGCGATCAATGCTGCCGTTTACAAGCGTCGCGATCCCAGCAGAATCGTAGCCTCGGTATTCGAGCCGCTTTAAGGCTTCGAGCAGACGTGGTGTTGCAGGGTTGTTGCCAACGATGCCAATAATGCCGCACATTAGCCTTTTTTCCCTTTGGCTTTGAGAGCTTTCTTTTTCTCGAAAGTTTGCCGGCCCCAGTCTTTAATTTCGCGTTGAGGCGCGCGTGTCACGGCAAGTGCATCGCCGGTGACATCTTTGGCAATCGTGCTCCCAGCACCCACAACCGCGCCATCGCCGATCTTTACTGGTGCAACGAGGGCTGAGTTTGATCCAATAAAAGCACCTTCACCTATCGTTGTGCGCCATTTGAATACGCCATCATAATTACAGGTAATTGTGCCGGCGCCGATATTGGCATTCTGACCGACATCACTATCCCCAACATAGCTAAGATGGTTCGCCTTGGCACCTGTGCCGAAGGTTGCATTCTTTACTTCGACGAAGTTACCAATTTTTACATCTTCACCAAGATCGGTGCCTGGGCGCAGGCGGGCAAACGGGCCCACAATTGCGCCAGATGCAACGGTTGCGCCTTCAAGGTTACAGAAACTCTTTATTGTGACGTTATCTGCGATTTGGACACCTGGGCCAAATACGACATTGGGCTCGATCACGACATCCAGACCGATAAGCGTGTCAAAGCTGAAGAAAACAGTCTCGGGAGCAACCAATGTCGCTCCACCTGCCATCGAGGATAGTCTGAACTGCGATTGCACATAGGCTTCTGCTCGCGCCAGCTCAGCTCTGGAATTGATGCCCTGTAAATCAGCTTCATTGCCTTCAATCGCAGTGCATGTGCGTTCCATCGATTGCGCGACAGAGATTACGTCCGGGAGGTAGTATTCCCCTGCAGCATTTTTATTATCAATCTTGGCCAGCATATCGAACGCAATACGGCCATCTAGTGCCATCATGCCAGAACTACACAATGTGATTTTTAACTCTTCAGGCTTTGCATCCTTGGCTTCGACAATGCGTGCCAATGCACCGTCTGCGTCGCACACCATGCGGCCGTAAGGGCCAGGATCAACGGCGTTAAAACCAAGGACCACGACAGCAGGGTCATTCTTGTCCTGACGGGCATCCAAAAGAGCTGTAATCTCATTTTCAGGAATTAGCGGATTGTCGCCGTTTAGCACTAAAATGTCGTCAAAATCGCCTAAAAAGGCCTCTTTTGCGCATAAAGCTGCATGTGCAGTCCCGAGGCGATCTATTTGTACGACAGTTTTATGTGGCGCGACGGTGCTGGCGAGATCGTCCATATCGGGGCCAATCACAACACATATCTGATCGATTCCAGCGCGCTCGAGCGTCGCTAATACGCGCAAAACCATGGGCTGCCCAGCAATCGAATGCATAACCTTCGGTTTGGTCGATTTCATTCGCGTGCCGTGACCGGCGGCAAGAACGATGGCGGCTGTGCGTCGTGCTGTCATGGTGAAACGATTACATCCTGATCGCGTAAGAATATGGCAATCCGTTTGCCACATAGGGCCCGGACAGCCAAGTTAAAGATTGTTTCCAGAGGTTTCATGCTTCTGCTTGTCAATGTATACAATTATATCTTGGTGGCCAATGGCCGGGAAACTCAATGGCCAAACGATAGCGGATATTATATCCTCGATAAAGGTTAACACCTCAGAACCTAAACTCATTCTATCAATTAATGGCGATTATTACCGACAATGAACAAGACTGAAAACAGAGCCGTTATTGACCGTGTCGCTGAGATGTATGAGCGCCACCCATATCCACAGGTCGACGAAGATATTAAAGCATATGCCAGCGGCGAAGCATGGCTGTTAGAATCTCCCAACCCGAGTTTCCATTTATATTGGCCTCATGATGAGATGACCGATGATCTGGATATATTGATCGCGGGCTGTGGCACTCAGCAAGCTGCACAGGTTGCCGCGAGCATACCGAATGTAAGGATCGTTGCGACGGATATCTCAGACAATAGCCTGGCAGAGACGAAGTGGTTGGCTGATCGTGTTGATGCAAAAAACCTGACACTTAAAAAATGTGCCATTGAAGACATTGAGATACTTAAGCAAGACTTTGATCTCGTCATCTGCACGGGGGTGCTGCACCATCTTGAAAACCCTGAAGTCGGATTGTCGGCGCTTAAAAATGTGCTAAGGCCAGATGGTGCAATGCATCTGATGTTGTATGGCAGGCACGGTCGCACTGGCGTTTACATGCTGCAGGCCTTGTTTCAAAAGATGCAGATTGATCCCCTTAAAGTAACACGCTCAGATATCCATAAAATCCGCAATCTGGTTGAAAATATTCCTGCCTTGCACCCGTTTCATGGGGTGCGTCATTTGAATCCCGATTGGCAAGATGATGTGGGCCTTGTTGATTTACTCCTGCATCTTCAGGACCGTGCGTATTCCCTTGATGAAGTAGATGAATTTCTGACAAACGCTGATTTAAAGCTTCAGATGTTGTTGTTTGCGGGGCGGACGGATCCGATGTTTACGCCACTGGAAACCATCTCTCCAGCAACGTTCAATAAGCTCCCAGATATCCAGCAACGATCAGCTGTAGAGCTGTATCGTGCTTCTGTAAAAAAGCATACATTCATTGCATGTCATGCGTTGAAAGATCGGTCACGCTATGAAATCGATTTGGGTTTAAAGGCATGGGATACGACAATTCCGGTGCTCTCATACGGCCTTGCTGTTGAGCGTCCGAACGCTGATCGAAAGACATTCCGCATTACCTGGCCCGTTCATGGAGAGCGTGCCATTCACGTCGAGACAACAGAAATGGGCATGAAATTTCTAGAAGCTTTTGACGACAAGCGTACTTTAAGCGATGCCCACGCATTCGTTGGGTTCAAGAAGTCTGACATGGCGTTAAAGCGCCAATTGGCTTCATTTGTTGAACGTTGCTCGAGGGCGGATTTTATAACTTTCCGCAGCCTTACATCGTAATATTAAAGGCAATACTGATACGTTCTTCCTTGCTGCGGGTTGGTTTTACACTGTGTCGTAGCCAACTGCGAAAAAGAACCATCTCGCCTGCTTGAGGTTGGAGTGCGACGAGAGGTGTATTGAAGTTATTAGGGCCAGTCGTCGGTGGCTCTAACATTGTATCACTCATGGGTGCGTGAAAAAGAAGCTCTCCACACCCTTCTGGAGCAGCAACGTAATAGATCCCACTAATTACTGAATTAGCATGGTTGTGCGCTTCTTGAGAATCACCTTGGCCATAGACGTTCACCCAGCACTCTGTAATACGGGGTGGATAGCTGGCGAAGTCGAGGCCATAAACTTCTGCGAATGCAGCGGCTTCGGTAAGTATATGCTGTTGAAGGGATGCAAATGCAGGCTGATCGAGCAAATTAATGCCACTTGAAATTGTTGTGTATAGGTTGCAACTCCAGGCTTCAGGTAGACTGTTTGGTACAGTCCCTCGAATCTTCGTGATCTCTTCAATGATGCTTTTGTTTAACTTCGCTCCATCTTCGATCTCGCTTGTTTGAACAGCGACTGGGAAAAACTTATGGACTCCGCGTTTATTCATGACTTTGACCTCGTGCCCTTTTGAGGCGGTTTAAGAATAGGCTCTATTAAATCCGTACTCACCCTGGATCATGATATTAAAGCTTAGGCTAATACGTTCAGATTTGCTGCGGTTCACAGCAACCCTGTGTGCCAGCCAGGATGGGAACATGACAAGCTGGCCTGCTTCGGGTGTGACAGAATAACTATGACTGTTGAAGGTTGTCACTTCTTTGGCATCAGGGAGCAAGACGTTGGCTTGTGGTCGCGGGTCATCAAAGACGATGTCACCACAATCAGGTGACGTTTTGAGATAATAGACACCGCTCAGGATATTGTTGGGATGCACGTGATTTCTATGTGAATAACCCGGCCTTGAGACGTTGAACCAAAAGCTTGTCATCTGCACGTCTTCGAATTTATAGCGAAGAAAATCGAGAACTTCATGCGTTGCCGCCATACCAACATCGACAAAGCGCTTTGCGTCTTTGCGATGGTGAAGTTGATCTGCACTCTGGAGGTGCTCTAGCGTCTCATCTTTGCCCGCCAAGCTTTCTTCATCCCAACCTTCTTCTTTTCGAACGCTCTCAACGAAGTCCAACACATAGGCATTAAAGCCATCTTTGTCTTCAACTTGATAGCTGAATAAGGGGGTTGGAAAAATATCAGCGACGTTGCGATCAGAAAACATAAACATGATCCAGCTTGGTTGATGTGATGGTGGTCAAATTAAACCTCGGCGATCACCGAGGCAACCCGCGTCTCTATATCGTTATTAATCATTCTTACCTTTGTGATGATTAATTTCTCATCAATATATAAAGCTGTATGATGTCCAAAATAATAATCGGCTATTTTTAATCGTTGTGTTTTGAGGGTTTAATAATGAGATAGGGCACTGAGGATATGTCTGGTCTGATATCTATGCTGAAATGCTTTTGACGCACTTTTAGTCGTCCTGCGGTTCATCTCAGCCTTGGTGGGTTTGTGGCAGGTGTGTTGTTTTGGGGTGGCTTCAATACGGCACTTGAAGTAACGAACACAGAACCCTTCTGTATCAGTTGCCATGAAATGCATGATAACGTTTACCAGGAACTTAAAAGCACTGTGCACTTCACAAACAATGCGGGGGTTCGTGCGACGTGCCCAGATTGTTACGTGCCGCACAATTGGACTGATAAAATTGCTCGAAAAATGTAGGCGTCAAAAGAAGTCTGGGGCACGATATTTGGAATAATTAATACACGCGAAAAGTTTTTAGAGAAGCGCCTTGAGCTTGCCAAGCACGAATGGACGCGATTGAAATCCAATGACACGCTGGAATGCCGGAATTGCCATAGTGAAGAATATATGGACTTCTCGCGTCAGTCACCGCGTGCAGCTGTCGCGCACCAGAAATACCTGGTGACGGGCGAAAAGACCTGCATTGATTGTCACAAGGGTATTGCCCACGAACTTCCAAATATGTCTGGTGTCGAAGGCTGGAACTAAGGCCAGATTTGAGACCTGAGGCGATATAAGCCTTCTGAAAGTATCCATTAATGACGGTTTCGATGGCGATGATTGTTGGCATCATCAGCACATAAAATCGTTCTGTTCAGACCCGTGAATGAAAGTACGTATGGGCGTGACACTTTTTTTGATGTGACACTTTTTTTGTTATATCGTCGAGGGAGATGACTTTATTTGAAGGATATGTCCCATGACACAAAGTGACTTAATCGCTCGCGCTAAGAAGGTTTTGCCCGGTGGTGGATTTGGTAATTTTGATCCAGGTATGATCATTCGTGAGGGCAAGGGTTCGCGCGTTTGGGATATGGATGGGAATGAGTATATTGATTACTTAATCGGGTCAGGTCCGATGATGCTTGGGCATGGTCATCCAGAAGTCCTCGACGCAGTTCATGAACAACTCGACAAAGGCATGACGTTCTTTGCGAATAACCCACATGGCATCGAGCTTGCTGAAGAAATCTGCAATGCCATGGCGTGTGCAGAACAAGTCCGTTTTGTCTCTACGGGCGGCGAAGCCGATATGTACGCGATGCGTTTAGCGCGTGCGTTCACGGGCAGAGACAAAATTGTTAAGTTCGAAGGTGGGTATCACGGTATGTCGGCCGAAGCCCAAATGAGCCTGGCACCAGAAAAGCTCGTCAATTTTCCGGTTGCGGTCCCTGACTCAGCCGGTATTCCAGATGGCGTGCGTGATGAAATGTTAATCGCGCCATACAACGATCTCGAATTCGCCAGTTCGCTGTTGAATGAACATGCAACGGATATAGCGGCAATCATCGTTGAGCCCTTGCAGCGTATAATTCCGCCAGCGCCTGGATTCCTGCAAGGTCTAAGGGATTTATGCAACAAACATAGCATCGTTTTGATTTTTGACGAGGTTGTTACAGGCTTCCGTTTGGCCTATGGCGGCGCACAGGAACTTTACGGTGTGACGCCTGATCTATGCACCTTGGGCAAGGTGATTGGTGGTGGGTTTCCGCTCGCTGCGATCGCGGGGAACGCGGATATGATG
>Ga0115564_10004530_pt1 | contig 11260 bp, 10 predicted proteins | sample COGITO_mtgs_1105_7_FD_88680 | JGI IMG/M metagenome (GOLD analysis project Ga0115564, IMG submission 88680) | Pelagic marine microbial communities from North Sea - COGITO_mtgs_110523 | ecosystem: Environmental > Aquatic > Marine > Epipelagic | place: Germany:Helgoland, sampling site Kabeltonne... | reverse complement strand
TTCGGCTGCTCCTTCGGCTGCTCCTTCGGCTGCTCCTTCGGCTGCTCCTTCGGCTGCTCCTTCTTTGTTTGTTTGCTACCCATGTTGGATGGAAGCAGAAAAAGTAGGGTGGAGTAGAAAAGTAGAAAAAGTAGAAAAAACGAAAGACCGCACACTCACAAAATTAATTTTAATATAATAAAAAAACCTAAGTTATTTTTGCATCAATTTTTTTTATAAATTTGCCGCCACGTTCCGTTAATAAAGATATTTTTTTACAAGAAGTTTTTTTTAACAGAATTGTTTCAAATATTCTTTTATTACATTTACGAACATTGTTGGGATAATTATTATGAGGTATTTAATGGATATTTATAAAGTAGTTGCCCACACTCAGGCAGATGAAACGGCAGTAGCTGCAGCATCATACGCAGCCTTCACAGCAGCAGCATGCGCAGCATCAGCAGCCTCCGCAGCCTCCGCAGCCTTCGCAGCAGCAGCATACGCCTTCACAGCAGCAGCATACGCAGCATCATACGCAGCAGAATACTTAGCAGCAGCCGCAGCCTCCGCAGCCTTCGTAGCTATACGTAAGCTGTTCAAAATCGCGAGTGCTCTCAATGCACCACTCGTGGGAGCTTTGGATTTTGCCTGTAGTGCTTTTTCAGACAAAAGATTCCCAAATCTTGCAATGTCGGCAGCACGCTTTTTAGCGAGGTCGGCAGAAGGCTTTTTAGCGTGGTTGGCAAAAGTCGTCGCAATTTCGCAAGCTGCATTCTTGGCAGCATCACGCTCGGCAGCAGCACGCTCGGCAGCAGCAAGCTCGGCAGCACGCTCGGCAGCACGCTCGGCAGATGCAAGCTTGGCAGCACGCTCGGCAGCTGCAGCTTCCGAAGATCCACACGCACCCATCGTGCGCGGAGTGTGTTGTTTTGCGATCACCAAACCAGAATAAAAGTAATTTTATCATAATAAAAAACACCTAATAACTTTTTTGCATCATTTTTTTTTTTATAAATTAGTAAAAACCATTGAATTTACTCTTCAACGGTTTCGGGTTTAGTAGTTTCAGTTTCTTCATGAGCCTTCTTATACACCTTTCGAGGTGTAAAGTATTCGAGATTTGTCTCGAAATCATCTTCAATAGCACCAATGCTCGAAAAGATGCGGTTGCGGCCATTGTATTCACTGCTCTTCCAAATAACATTGAAAGTGTGTGTTCCACCGCATTCTTCCAATTCGGTATCACTGAAAATACGTTCAATTACTCCACTTGGAATAGATGGGAAACCACAAACTCCATTACCAATCTTGCGAAGGTAGAGTTGGTTTCCATCATTATCCTTAGGATACTTAAACATCTTAGACGATAGACGGTATGTTCCATCATCGTTCTGTGTGACGCTTAGAGGAACGTGAATTGTCGCAACAACCTTTGGCTGAGCACGTGGCTTACGTTCCTTGAAAACTCGCGGATGAATGTTTGGTTCAGCACTATCATCTACACTCTTAATAAAAGCATTGATGTAAGAACTGTCACGTCGGGAATAATTCCATTCAACGTAGAAAACGTGGTCTCCCACGATATCAACACCATCCTCGAACATATCATTGAAACGTCCTTCGCTAATGCGGAAACCGTAACGACGGTCACCGACCTTGCGAAGATAACAACCTTCAACATCCATATCAAGAAGAGGTGTAGTCACCTCATAAAATGTATAGTCATCGTCTCCTGTTTGGAGTTCCGAGACTGTCATCTTAACAAATCCACTAAAAAGTGGATCATTACTCTTTTTACGATACTCTTGGCGACCTACAGCACGCTTAACTTCCTTCTCATAACTGACACCAGAAATTTCAGCGAACTTAGCCCATAGAGCATCATCAAAACCAGCATCACGAGCAGACGTTAGAACGTCCCCGTTTTGGTGGTCATTCAAAATATTAGACCATTTCTTGGCGATGTTTGTAGCCCGAACCTTGTTAATAGTAGCAGGGTTCTTAATAGCATCAATCACACCAGTAAAAAATCCTTCCTTGCTCTTCGACATCCCAGATGGGATGGAAAGAGACGAGTAAGTTTCAAAAAATGTAGTATTATTAGACATACTGAATTAAGGTTTGAACTATCCTTAATTTTATTTTTTTCAATTTTTTTTTTATAAAAAAAAAAGGAAACGCGTAATATATATTAAATAACTTTCTCATATATTGATAATGAACCAAGAGTGTGGAGATATTATGGATTTTATATATTTGGTATTTGAAAACAGTCCAAAAGGAGCGAATTCATTGAGATTAACGTTAGATTACTCACATTTAACAAGCGAAGAAGAGATAGACGAATTCACATTCAAACAACTTTTGAATATTTTCATTGCAGGATGTAAGTTACGTTATGGTGAAGTTGTCCTTTTAGAAGAGATGAAAGGTGAAAGATTACAGATAATGAACTTATATTTTAATAGTTTTGGTTATAAACTATTTGTAAATGAGATAGAAGAAGGAATACAATTTATGACGCGTGGTGAAAAAGTAGAATTGAAAGATTATTACTTGAAAATAAATAGAAATAGGAAAAATTATTATATTTATTTTGATGATTTGAATAAAGAAGAATGATTTATAAAATCCTATTAACAAAATTCTATGAATAAATTAAAATTTATAAATATTATGTAAATATTGTGGTATTTCTCTTTTTAATCTTTCTATCTGCTGGATGGTTAAGTATTTCTCATAATTCTTTGAACCACCTTGTCTGAAAAATAAGCCATTTTGAACAGCACCAACATTGAAACTTCTAAATTTACTTTCGTACTCGGAACATTTCTTAATATCAGTTTTATCAGAGATGAAATCAATCAATTCATCTGTTATAGGAACTTCTAACATTTCCGCCATTATTCTTATAAATTTCTTTTTATCATTTAACACTGTTCCATAATCAAAAAGTACAGATCCTGGAATTCTCTTTGACATTTTCATATGAGTGACTATCTCATTACAATATATTTTCAAATTCTTCAAACAATACCTAAAAATATCTCCATTTAAGTTTTTATTAATCATTGCTAATTTTTGCTTATTTGCTCTATAATAAACTCTGTAAAAATATCTGGAAATAGTTTTATCAAGTGGATCTCTTACAATGAAAATTTTTTTATGTGGTAGTAATTTTATTTTATCATATGATAAATAACAAGGATGGGTCGCAAAAAATGGTCTATTAATTTGTGATATATTAGTAAAATGTGTTACGTATTTGTATAATTCTTCTTTATCATAAATATTACAATTTCTGTCAATTAAAAGTGCTACAATTTGTGACAAGAAATGTGTTCCACATTTTGGTATGGAATAAATAATAAGTTTCTTAACCATATATTTTTACAAATAATTATAAAAGAAAATATAAACGTCTTTCTAAAAATCAATATTCAAATAAGAGGAAGGTTTGTAAAATTTTTTTAAATCAATATTTTCAAGTATAAATTTAAGTGCTTCTATTTTACCTTGATTCAAACCAATATTTATATTTAGTTGATTAAAATCTAATGGAGAAAAATCTAAATTATATTTTGCAACATAAACTTTACTATTAAATAATTTTTTGTTTTCCAAATCCATAATTTTCATATAATCATTTAGATTACATTGTAAATATAAAACATCAAGAACTTTATTTATATAATTAAAAAGGTTATTTCCAATGTCAGAATACATGTATTTAAAATATTCACTATCAACACCAACGATCATAATAAAATCACAATTAATATTACCTATATTTTTCAAAGGAAATTGTTGTAGTAAAGCACCATCTGTATATGAAACATTTGATATAACAGTTGGTTTTGTTAAAATCCAAGGTGAAGCAGACGCTTTGAGATATGATTTAAAATTATCAGTTGCACCATTAATATATTCATATCTAGATGATGATAAATTAGTTACAACGATATCTATTTTGTCCAATTCATTTTGTGTTGCCTTCTCAAAGAATTCTTCAATATATTTTTCTAATTTTATATTTTTAGTTAAACCCATATTATAATAACTTGAATAAGCATTTACTAATGTCCCTATTAATGGTATATTTGAATGTGAATTGAAAATATCATTTATAGAATTAAAATTTAACCAAAAATCTTTTAAATCTTTATACATACCTAAACATAAACCAGTACCGTTTAAAGCACCTACTGACGTGCTGTCAATTTTAACAAATTCAAAACATTCACTAAAAAAATTCATTAAAACATATAAAAAACCGCCTTGATAAGAGCCTCTTACACCACCGCCTGGAAGAATTAAATGTATTTTTATTTTTTTATTAGATTTTATTTCAGTTTTTTTCTTGTTATTCATTTTAGATTTCATATAAAATATATTATTGAGATACATATAAATAATTTATTATTGAGATACATATAAATAATTTATTATTGAGATACATATAAATAATTTATTATTGAGATACATATAAATAATTTATTCAACTTAAAAAATCATTTGTAATTGTAAATGTAAATGAAATTATTCTTAATAATTATTTTAACAATATTTGTTACATTAAGTGAAACAAAAGATGTATATTTGAGAGGTGATAATAAACAATGTAAAAATGATTTTGATTGTAGAAAAAATGTAAATTGTGTAGATGGTGTTACATATTGCGAATGTGTAAAAGGTAAGTGTTATTTTAGTTGAAGAATATCAAATAATAATTAGTAAATAATATAATAAATGAAATTACTTAATCAAATTAGAAAATATATTTTTATAAAAATCTATAAAAATATATTATGGATGATTGCTTTCAAGATATTTTATTAAATTCATTAAATAATAAAAAAGGAATATTAATTATCACATTTTTCTCATTGTATATGGCAGGAGTACAAACATTAAATAGTTTTTTAGTAGGTAAGATAGTAGATAAACAGAAAATATTGTATCTATTTTTCTATGTATGTCTCGCTATATCAGGATATATAATAAATTATTTTTTGGATATAAATATTAATAATCAGGTTTATGATTATAGCAATTCATTCTTTTCACGTTTTATGAATATATTCTTCAATGCTGATTTTAATAAAGTTAAAGAACATAATGAAGTAGTTATAACAAAAGTAAATGATACAGTTACACATATAAGATATTTTACAGAGTCAATGTACTTTTCATTTTTTTGGAGAATTTTAATGATTATAATTTCAATAATAATCTTTTTTAAATATTTACCTACAATATCTGCTGTAATAATATTCACATTAATATTTATTTTTATTTATTTGAAAATTGTAATAAGAGAATTAGATAAAAAATGGTTGAATTATACAACAAAACTTCACGAGTTTGACAGTAAATTTCAAAATGTAATGCTGAATATATGGAATATAAAATATAATTCACTTGAATACCCAACATATAAAAGTTTGAAAAAGACTTTTGAGAATAAGTCCGAAGCATTAAAAGAATTCAAAGATATGGATTTCTACATTTACAAAGGACCTTCTATAATATTTTTAATAACAGTTATTATGAATTTATATTTTATAATTAGTAAAAAAGATATGGAAATAAGTATTCGTGTATTTTTAATTTTACAAGTTTTCCAAATGTCACGTTACATAGAGAATTTAAGTGGTATTTTAGTAGATAAATATCAAAATGTGAGAAATATACAAAAGATTTGTCCTGTTTGGTTATTAGAACCAAAGAATAGTAAAAATATAAAAATAAAAAAAATAAATAAGATAGAATTCAAGAATGTCAATTATTCATTTGGAGATGGAAGAGGTGTATTACATAATTTTAATTTAATAATTAAATCAGGTGATATTATTTCATTAAATGGTGATTCAGGAAAAGGTAAGAGTACATTAATAAATTTAATATGTAGATTATATGATGTAAATGGTGGAGAAATATTAATTAATGATATAAATATTAAGGATATTGATTTGGTCTCTTTAAGAAATTGTATTTCTGTTGTTCCACAGAATATTATACTTTTTGATACATCTATAAAAGATAATATAATAATGGATATGAAATTTGATAAAAAGAAATTTAATAGATTAATTAAATTATTAAAAATCCAAAATATTAATAAATTAGGAACTGAATTGTCACATGGACAGAAACAGAGAGTATTAATAGCAAGAACTTTATATAATAGTCATCGAGATGTTTATATATTTGATGAATGTCTATCAGCATTAGATAAAGAAACTGCTACAAAAATAAATGATTATATTTTAAACTTTTTGAAAAAGAATAAAAAAATTGGTATTTTTATCTCTCATAATAAAGAGTTTGAGAAGAAAAGAGGAAAATTAATAAAAATATAATAAAAACTTAATATTTTTCTGTGTTAAAAAAGTATATATTTAATTTATATATTTAATATATGTTAAAACTTATAACAGGAGATTTATATGATATTACCGAATTATTCAATTCAAATAAAAAAATTATTTTATTAGTTAAGATAAAATCACCTGATTATAATAAAAAATTTTTAAATTATAGAACTGATTTATTAAAATTATATAATGATAAATACAAGGAATTAAATACAAAAATTACTTTAATAATTGATATTGAAGTAATAAAAAAACATTTATTTAAGATGATGAAGAATGAAATGGATTATTTCAAAAAGAATAAAAATTTACTTGAATTTATTGTAGAAAGTATTAATATAATAAAAGATAAATCAATTCTAAAAACAATTTATAAATTATTATCACCATTTATGTTTAAATCTAATATTGAGATATTTATTAAAAAAAATCTTCAAAATTGTTTAAAAGATATATTAGATTAAATTATATTTATGGATGTGATTAATGTAAAAAATAATAGATTTGAAATTAATAATAGGATAAAAAAAGATGACAAAATATATTTATATGGTGATATTAAAAAAATTAATATTTTATCAAATTATTTTAAAAATTTAAATATTGAACCATACTATCTTGAAAATATAAATGTAAAAGATTTAAAATATATAACTAAAAAAATTATATCTTTTATGAAAAAAAATCAAATAAATTATATTTATATACTCGATAGTTCATATAAATATTTATATAATGAATGTAAAATGAATAATATTTCTGTATTAAATAATGAAATATTTTTTAAAGATGAAAAAATGATTAGGTATAGTATTAAAACAAGATTAAATATACCTATTTTTAGAAAGACAAATAATTTAATTGATTATAATAATTTATTAATAGCAGGATTTGAATTAGAATATCCTTTGTTATTGAAAAGTAATAATATAATTTTACAAAAAATAAATAATTCAAGAGAATTAGTAACTTATAAAGTTTTCATAGAAAATTTTATTAAATATTTTAATTATGATAATAATTTATATTTAGAAGAATTTTTTGATAAGTCAAGAAAGATAATAGTAAATTTTATTAATTATAATAATGAAATGAAAATACTTAATATATTTGAAGTTTTGTATGTTTTTATGGAACATAATATTTTTATTAAAAGTTGTAATTTAGATGACGATAAATATAAAATTATAGAAAATGATGTAAAAAATATTGTAAAATATTTTCATTTGAAATTCGGTTATATTGAATTTATTCTGTCTAACGATTACATTTTTTTTAATAAAATAACAGATATTGATAGTTTATTATTTTATGATAGAAATCTAATTAAACAGATGTATAAAATAGATTTATTTGATTTATTTTTTTTAAATAAAATTGAATTGAATAATAGTTATGAAACAGAATATCTAATGATAAATGAATTAAATTTTAATTATAATAATTTTTTACCATTTTATGAATTCAAGAAACAAACAAGTATTTATAAAAATAAATTAACACATTTAAAAAAAATGATTAAAAGTGAAAATATAAAAGATGATTTTTTGAGGTTGGTGCAAAATACAGAAAATATTTTTTTTAAGGAATTGATTTTGAATAAAACAAAACATATAAATGATTATCTTTTTATTCATAACATATTTAATGAGAAAGATATTTTTTTAATGAAAATTATTAATTCAACAAATGATAATTATTCATTTAAATCTTTTATAAAAAATAATAATTATAAATTTACTATATTAGATAATGTAAATAGTAGATTAGGCAATTATATTTTAAAAAATAATATAAATGATTTTGTTTTGGAAATAAAAGATAATAATATTAAAATACTTTTTTATAATAAAACTTTTATATCTATTACTGGAAGTGAAAATGTAATTATTAAATTGATTCGTGAAAATAATAATATTGAAATAGATTTTTATAAAATGATTGAAATAAAAAATGGAGATTTATTATCAATAAAAAGGACAACAGATTACAATTTAAATTATATATCTATAAAAGGTGGTTTTAAAATTCATAATAAGAATATTAATAATCAAGATAAAATAAGGAGGGGAAAAATTATTTTATTTAATTTATATGATAGAATTTGCAATAATAATAAATTTACGTTAGATAAAAATTTAATACCAAAGTTAAAAAAAAGGTTAAAATTAAATGTTATTAAATCTGGTTTCAATGATTATTTAAATGATAATGTAAATAATTTTATTTTTAAAAACAGATGGTTAATAAAAAAAAAGAATGATAATATAATTTTATTGATTAATAAAAGATTTATATCACATTTTGAGAATATTTTTAAAATAAAAAAAAGTATAAAATATTATAAATATCCAAGAGGAACTATATTAATTAATAATTTAGGATTATTAATAGTTAATTCAACAAATTATAATTATTATGAGGGTTATGCTATATTAAATTTAATAGATATTGATACTTGGCAATTAAATTATTTAAATAAGAATTATGAAATTGGTTTTAATGAGGTAAGTTTAGAATATGCTTGTAATAAAAAAAAATGTGTTGAATTATTTTTTGAAGAGAATAAAGAAGTTAAAACATTTTTTAATATAAATTATTTAACTAATATTGAAAAAACAAAGTTAGTTTATTTAAATAGATTCGAAAAGAATTGGATGATGAATATACAGATAAGACAATTAGGTGATGAATATTTAATTGTTATTTTTAATAAAAGAAAAAAGGATATTAATGATAATAATTATATTGAATTGGCTTTTATACAAAAAAATTTAAATGAAATATTAAAAGATGAAGAGATAGATGTAATAAATGGTTATGATTTTTTTATAATAAAGTTAAATGGTGTTAAAATAGATTATATAACAGAAAGGTTTGATAAATGTCAAGATAAAATAAACTCAATTGGTATTTGTAAAAATAAAGTTTTAAAATTACCGATTGTGTTAAGTAAAAAGTATTTTTCTGACAAAAAATATTTGAATACATTTTTGAGAATAAATCAATTAAAAGATGAAAATGAATTATGTGAATTTTTTAAAAAAGCAAAATTTATTGTAATAGAAAATAGATCTGTTGAAGGTGAATTCTATTCAATTATACCTTTATATCCATCTAATAGATTATATATGATAGAAAGGGATATACGTGAGAATATAGAGAATGGTTCAATATGTTTAGGTAATTTTTTTATAAATATTCATAAAAACAAAAATGAGGAAAATAATATTTTTTGTAAAACATTACCAGTGTTTAATAAAGAGGGAGAGAGTGTATTTAATTATTTTGATATATTGGAATTTGAATTAATTGAAAATGAAAAATTCAATTCTATTTATAACCATTATATTTTAGGCAATTACATAATAGATGTAACTGAAAATTTATTTGATATAAATAATTATAAAAAATATTTTAATGATAATTATGAGAATTTTGTTAAAGAAAAAAAGATTAAATTAAATAATTATAAGAAATATGAGAAAGAGTTTATAACAAGTAATGATAATACAAAAAATAATTTATTAAATATACATTCAATAAAATGTAATGAAGATATAAATATATTGAAGATATATATAAAACTTAATCAAAATATAAAGTTTGGGGAAAGAATATGTAAAGTTAAAAATAAAGATAATGTGAAGTATTATATAAAATCAAATATAAATGGATTAATAACCCAGATATATTTAAATAAATATAATGAAATGAAAAAGAATGAAAATCTTATTAAGATATTAGAATATTAGGATATTCAAAAATATATTATTATAAATATATAAATATGTTGAAATATTTATTTATTTTACTTATAATCATAATTACTATTAATTATTTTTTCAATCATCAAAATATTGAAGGTTTAGAAACAACAACTTCAATTGGTAGTGGGGAAACTAATGAAGAAAAATGTGAAAGTAATTGTCCAACATCAACTGAAATAATAGGAACAACTGTTAATAATTTAATGTCATCTGTTAATACATTAAATGATAAATATGATGAATTATCGAAAGAATTTGGTTTAATACAGGAAGAGTTAAAAAATAATACTGAAAGGATAGATTATATATATACTGAATATGAAAATGCAAATGATAAATTATCTTCTTCAATGGAAGGGGTTGATCTTAGTTCTTTGATCCAGTAAAATCAAGTTTTAAATCATTAATTCTTTCAACAAACATCTCATCACTCTTTGATGGTTGTCCTTTTCTTCTTACAATTGTTTCACCTTTTAATAAATCAATCGCGTGAATTGTAAATTTAGGTGGTTTAACATTAAATGTGAATTTTTTTAAATTTTCTTTAATTTCAGGTGTATCATTATCCTTTTTAGAGAATGATAGAATATTAATATGTGAATCAGAACTCTTTTTTGAACCGTCACCTCCTTCAAAAATTTTATCAGTTCCATTTACTCTTAAATAATCTTTTATTAATTCTAAATATTTATTTGAAAATTTCAATATAATTTTTGGTGTTGATGAATTTTTCAATGCTAATCTATCAATATCACATTCTAATGGTCCAAATTTTTGAGATATAGCCTTTAATAATGGTAATAAATAATTATAAAATTTAAGCGCTATTGAATATTCTAAGTATCCCAAATATACAAATCTTACGTGAAATGTTCTTACTTTCTTTACTCCATTTATTTTTTCTTTTTTATTAAAATAGTTCAATAAATCATTTTGTAATTTCTTTAATTTATTACTGAAATTATTACTTAATTTATAACCAATGAAAAAGTGATTTTTTGATGTATTCATTTGTGAATTATTATATTCATTTGTATTCACAACCTCTTCTTGTTTATCATTTAATGTAATTAAATTAATTTTTTTATTACTATTATTATTTGTCATAACATTATTATTATTTGTCATAAC
>Ga0115564_10004521_pt1 | contig 11276 bp, 10 predicted proteins | sample COGITO_mtgs_1105_7_FD_88680 | JGI IMG/M metagenome (GOLD analysis project Ga0115564, IMG submission 88680) | Pelagic marine microbial communities from North Sea - COGITO_mtgs_110523 | ecosystem: Environmental > Aquatic > Marine > Epipelagic | place: Germany:Helgoland, sampling site Kabeltonne... | reverse complement strand
TAATGGCTCTCGAAAGAACCTTCTCAATCATTAAACCTGATGCGCCCCGCCGTAACTTGACCGGCCAGATTAATGCCCGTCTTGAAGCGGCTGGTCTTCGCATCGTTGCGCAAAAGCGCAAGCAATTAACCCAAGGCGAAGCCGAAGCTTTTTATGCTGTTCACGCCGAACGCCCATTTTACAACGACCTTGTTGCCTTTATGACATCTGGCCCGGTTGTTGTTCAGGTGCTTGAAGGCGAAAATGCGGTTCTTGCCAATCGTGAAGTCATGGGCGCAACAAACCCTGCTGATGCGGCTGATGGCACGATCCGTAAGGATTTTGCCGAATCAATCGAGGCCAATTCGGTTCACGGTTCAGACAGCCCAGAAAATGCGGCCATCGAAATTGCCTATTTCTTTGCCGGATGCGAAATCACATCATAAACCATCATTGATGACCATAAGAAAAGGCGGGGTTTGCCCCGCCTTTTTTATTGATCTCGAAAAATGCCAATACGGCCTTTTCAAAGCTAGACCAGCGTTGCCGCCATGATCACCAGCGTTGCCACAATCGCAATGATGCCGATTTTCGCAGCAAGCATGAAATTTTGGTAGATTTGCAGATGTGCCTTGTCCTGCTTGTCGAGTGATTTTGTGTCCATGATAAATGCCTTTTCCCCAAAACGGTATATTTATGGGATGGTTGACCTGCAACGCCCCATACCGTCGTATAAATCATCCTAGATTTATGACCGAATAAGCGCGGCAAATCAACCGGACAATTTGACGATTTTACTGGTGCTATGAAACGTCAGGCCAAATCACACAAGGCGCCAAAACAGTTTGCATTGCCGCTGGGGCTGCAGCCAGTGTTTTTGCATGCCAGACAACGCCATCGGGTAAAAGCGTCACAGTCCGCGCGGCCAAGCTGAACAAAACAAAAGGATAGATTTGATGCTCAAGCTGAAGAACGCGGCCAGCAAGCCCCTTGGCAGTGTCGGTTTCATCGACAGCCAGGGACGCTTGTAAAATCAGTGGCCCGTCATCAAGCTTGGCATTGACCAGATGGATTGATACGCCATGAGTTTTCGCGCCAGCATCAATGGCACGTTGATGCGTATCTAACCCTTTGAACGCGGGCAATAATGACGGGTGGATATTAATCAGCCTTCCGGCAAATTGATCAACAAATACAGCCCCTAAAATGGCCATATAACCTGCCAGAAACACATAATCGGCGCGGCAATTTTCGATGCTGGATGCGATGGCTGCATCATGGGCAGGACGATTGTCAAAATCGCTGCGTTTCACCACTTTGGTTGCAAGCCCCCGCGCCGCAGCAAGAGCAATGCCGTCACAATCTTTATTGCTGATCACAAGGACAATCTTGGCGTCAATTCGGTATTTTTCAATGGCATCAGCAAGGCTCAGCATATTGCTGCCACGCCCTGAAATGAGAACAGCAAGCCGAATCATGCCTGCCCAAGCCAGTGGCCGCTATTTTCCAGAATAACAGCATCACCCTCATCACGGCTGACAAGCTTGCCGATGATCAGGGCTTCAGGCTCAGGGCCATTTTTCAATGCCTGAAGTACGGCATCAGCCTTATCAGCCGCAACATAGATAATCAGGCCGATGCCACAATTGAATGTACGCGCCAGTTCAAAAAGTTCCATCCGGCCTTGGTCGCGAAGCCAGCCAAATACGGGTGGTAAAGGCGCGGCCGCACAATCGAATGCGAATGCCAGCGTGTCATCATAAACGCGTGGCGGATTTTCGATGAGACCGCCACCAGTCACATGAACAATGCCATTCACACCACCAGTTGCAAGCGCGGCTGCCGCTGCCTTTTGATAAATGCGTGTTGGTGCCATCAATTGTGCGCCAAGGCTGCCTTGATCAGGGGCAAAGGGCGCAGGCGCATCAAGCGCGGCACCCGATATATCAATAATTTTGCGAACCAGTGAGAAGCCGTTGGAATGAACGCCTGATGACCGAAGGCCAATCGCCACATCCCCCGATTTGGGCTGGCCTGGTGACAATAATGTGCCGCGTTCAGCAGCGCCAATGCAAAAACCGGCAAGGTCATAGGTGCCAGTTGGATACATGCCTGGCATTTCTGCCGTTTCACCGCCAATCAGGGCGCAGTCAGCCTCGACACAGCCATCGGCAATACCGGCGATAACTTCAACAGCCATGTCGCGTTCTAATTTTCCTGTTGCAAAATAATCAAGGAAAAACAGTGGCATTGCCCCTTGTGCCAAAATATCATTCGCACACATGGCAACAAGGTCAATACCAACGCCGCGATGCAATCCGGTGGTTTTGGCAAGTTCTAATTTGGTGCCAACGCCATCGGTAGCAGCGACCAAAATTGGATCATGGAAACCGGCTGCTTTGGTGTCGAATAAACCGCCAAACCCGCCAAGGTCGGTGCTGGCACCAGCGCGTTTTGTGCGCTTGGCATGTGGGGCGATATCACCAATCAGTGCATCGCCTTCATCAATATCTACACCAGCGTCGCTATATTTCAGGGATTTAGGTTGTTTTTGTCCGCTAGACATGCTGGCCTCGATGATTAGGAATGATATAAGATTTAAGGAATTACGTTCGGTAGTTTTAAAATTGGCAAAGAATCAACCCGCATAATAGGCATTGGACGACATGCGCGCAGCATTTATCTTTCAGTTAATCACACTATTTCGCCGTCAGTCTAGATTGCTGGTGATTTTGACGTTTGGCCTTGCCGTCAGCGAACCGGTTCTGGCGGCCAATAATCGCTGCAACGAGCCGGTATTTGGTGTTGCTGGCGTGCAGATTGACCAACGCGCCGAAACCGCTTCAAAAGCGCGGGATATGGGGATTCGCAATGCCGCAGAACGCGCTTTTGCAACCGTTCTAGACCGATTGCTGGCAACATCCGATGGTCGGGCGCAATTCATGGCGTCGCATGATCTTGATGATTTTTCCGATTTCACCCATATTGTTAAAGAAAATAATCTGGAAAAACGCTATATCGCGACGCTTGATTTCTGTTTTGATGCGGCGCGGCTTCGCCAAGCGATGATTGCTGCCGGATTGCAATGGTCGGAATTGCAAAGCCCGCCCATTTTGGTTGTGCCTGTTTGGAAAGGCCCCGATGGCGCGCGGGCATGGTATCGTGACAACAAATGGCTTGCGGGCTGGTGGGATGCGGTGGCGTCTTACAAGGGCCTGTTATCATTGCGCCAGCTTGATCGAAATTTGATCAATGAGCGCCAGTTTCGCGGCGAAGATCTGGCCGATGCCAATCCGGCCAAACTGGCCGCGGCTGCCAGCCTTGTCAAAGCCGAACAGGTAATGGTGGTGATGGCCGCCCTCGATTATGATGGGTCAAAACCGGTAATCACGATCACCGTGCGGCTTTTTGATAAAAACGGCCAATTGCTAACCGATATTTTATATGACGATCAGATGGTATTGAACAATCAAGATCAGGATGGTCTTGACGCGATGCGCCAGAAAATTATCGCCAAGATGGATTCAAGCTGGCATATAGCAAATCTGATAGATGATGCTGCAGCCGATAATATAACGGTTTTTATGCCGGTTTCTTCAATCAAGGAATGGGCAAAGCGCCTGACGGCCCTAAATGCTGTGGCGGTGATTCAAAACTATGACATCTTGTCGCTTGATACAACGGGCGGACAGGTTGTTTTACGGCTTGTTGGGTCGCGCGAAGCGTTGGTCAATGCGCTTGCCGCCCATCAGCTAGAGCTTGTCGATGATAATGGCCGTTTGCTGATCAAAGCCAAGCCGAAAAACAGCTAGGGCGATGGGCCGATTGATATGAAACAATTACCGCTTGAATTGCCATTTCGCCAATTGGCGGGGCGTGCTGATTTTATTGTCAGTGATTGCAATGCCTTGGCCGTGGCATCCATTGATCAATGGCCTGATTGGCGGGGCAGTTGTCGGGCGCTAAACCTTGTTGGGCCATCAGGCGCGGGGAAATCGCATCTTGCAGCAATCTGGCAGTCGCTTATCGGTAATAGCCATCAATTTGTCACTTTAGAGGCGGGGCAAATGCCGCCTGAATCCGCCTTTTATGTATTTGACAATATCGGTGCCGAAGGCAAATGGAATGAAGAAGCATTGTTTCATTTCTTCAATCGCTGTTCGGCCGATCAGGGCGGGTTGCTATTGCTGTCACAAAAGCCAGTTGGACAAATGGATTGGCAATTGCCCGATTTGCGGTCACGCATGCGGGCGGTGAATATGGCGCGCATTGATCTGCCCGATGATGATTTGCTTTATGCGCTTTTGGATAAATATTTTGCCGATCGGCAAATGCTGGCGCCGCCGCCATTACTGGCTTATCTGGTGGGTCGCATGGAACGGTCATTCAGCGCGGTTCAAAAAATTGCCAGCGCGCTTGATCGTCGATCAATGGCCGAACGTAAACCATTGTCAGTATCGCTGGCGCGGGCCATGTTTGATGAATTGCCATAGCTAGGGCTTATGGCCGTATCGGTCTAGCCGTTATTTTCAATCAGAATGATGCGACCCTTTTTGACAGCAAGGGCAATTTCCCCTTGTTTCAGGCGCAATGCCAGATCACCGAAAATTTCACGGCGCCATCCATTTAGCGCGCGAATAGGCGCTTCATCATCGCTTGCCAGCAATTCCAATTCATCCGCAGAGGCAATCAATCGTGGCGCAATGTCATGCTTGTCGGTCACATGCTTCAGCAATACCCGAAGAAGTTCCATCACGGCGGCAGGTGGACGTTTCGCCGGGCTGCGTTTTTCCGCTTCGGGAAGCGATGATGATGGCATGGCGGCAACCATATCCAAAACCTTGCTAATTGGGGTCACCAGCTTGCCGTCTTTGCCGCCCGGGAAATTGCGGATATTGGCAAAATCGTTCCGGTCTTTGGGGTTTGATCCAGCAAGGTCAATCAAGGTTTCGTCACGGATCACCCTGTTTCTTGGTAAATCGCGGCTTTGTGCTTCTCTTTCACGCCATGCTGCCAGATGCATCAGCCGCAATAATGGGGCCGGACGCATATTCCGCACCTTTAGCTTTTGCCATGCGGCGTCAGGCGCGGTGACATAAGTCGCCGGATCATTTGATTTGGCATATTCCTCATCAAGCCAATGGCTGCGGTTTTCGGCTTCCAGCTTGGCACGCATCAAGGGATATAATTTTGCAAGATAGATGACATCATCAAGCGCATAGACAATCTGGCGGTTGCTTAATGGGCGTTTTGACCAATCGGTAAAGCGTGAGGTTTTATCAATATCATGATCAAGCATGGCCTTGACCAGCTTGTCATAGCCAACCTGATCGCCAAGCCCGCAAACCATCGCCGCAATTTGCGTGTCATAGATTGGCTCAGGCAGGCTGCCCATCAGATGCAAAAAGATTTCCATATCTTGGTTGCCAGCGTGAAACACTTTGGTGATGTTTTGATTGCGCATCAAAGCCCAAAGCGGGTTCAGGTCAAGATTGGGGGCAAGTGGATCAATCGCAACAGCATCAACGCCATCGCTGATCTGGATCAGGCATAATTGGGGATAATAGGTGCGCTCGCGTAGAAATTCGGTATCAACCGCCAAAAATTCGGCATTTTGATATTGCGTTAAGATGGCTTCTAGATCGTCATTTGTGGCGATAGGGGGTGCCGCCTTTGGCACATTTGCGTCATCGCTGCTCGCTTGGCTGGCATGTCGTTTCATTAATTACCTCGCTTCGTACCCGATGATATACGGTAAAAAGCGCGGTTCTGAAAGGCAAACCTATTGATTTCGTCTAATACCGCTCTTAAATCTAGATCATGACAAATATTCAAAACCCATCTGAAAAGATCAAAAATGCCACAACAGCCCTATACATGCTGGTTGGGGCAATTGGCCTCGCCAATCAGGCCACTGCCGCAACGGTGACGCCGCATCGTGCATTTTATGAAATGCAGCTTGGCGTCGCTGACCAGAATTCCAATGTGCAGGCCGTGAGTGGCCGATCGGCATTTACGCTTGATCGTGATTGTGATGGATGGCGTTCTAATGAAGAATATCTTATTGAATTTGGTGGAAAAGAAGGCAGTCGTGACCGGATTTTGTCGCGCTTTGAATCGTGGGAATCCGACAAAGGCGATATGTATAGTTTCGACATCAGCGAAAATAGCAGCTTTGAGCCGGCAAAAGATTTTGGCGGCTATGCCGAGATAAAAACTGGCGGCGGGGATGCCTATTTTTCAATGGCTGATGAGGTGGCGGTGGCCTTGCCAGCCGATACCTATTTTCCGATGCGGCATTTGAATGCGATTATTGATAGCGCCGAAAATGGCAAAACAATACTTGCCGCGTCGGTATTTACCGGTGCCAAGCCTGATGATGCGCTGTTATCGACCAATACGGTTATTGGTGGGTGGCGCGGTGAGGAGGCGACCATTCCGATGGGTGAATTTGACCAAGACGGCTATTGGCCCGTGCAAATTGCCTATTTCAAACCCGCAGCAACAGCGGCCGCACCTGAATATGAAATCCATTATTCGATGCAACCAAATGGCGTCATTCGTCGTTATGTCATTGATTATGGTGATTTCACCATCATTGCCAAATTGCTAAAGCTGGAAAGTGTCGAAACGCCAACCTGTCCATAGTTGTGATGGCGATCGACGGGATGAAGGCTAAATAGCTGGATCGGCGGCAAGGCAGGCTGCGCCTTTTGCCAGCGTAAATGCATCTTGATTGGCTCTCTGCAATTTCGTTTCATTGCGTTCAACAAGAAGATAGCCAGGCCATTTGCGCGGCACGTTCTGGTAAAGTCGGTCAAGACTGGCAAGGCGTCCACCAAGAATAATCACATCAGGATCAAACATATTAATGATCATCGCCGTGGTTCGGCCAATTCGGTCGTCTAATACCTGAAGAACGCTTGATGCGACCAAATCGCTGGCGTCGGCCGCAGCCGCGATCGCCTCGATATCAAGGCGTGTCTGGGTGATATTGTGATATTCGGTTTCCAGCCCACCAAGCGACAAAAAACAATCAAGGCATCCGGTGCGCCCGCACCAGCAATCGCGCCCATCAAGTTCGTGCGGCACCGGCCATGCAAGAGGGGTATGGCCCCATGCACCGACAATACGGTTGGCGCCGCGCCATAATTTTTGACCAAAGGTCACGCCGCCAAAAACATGATTATCGAGATAAAGCGCGCAAGCAACCGCACTATCTTTTGCTGCGCCAAAACGGCTTTCATAGAGGGCGAGGGCTTGTCCGGGGCTTGCTAGGGCGACAGCGCGCCCTAGGCTGGCTTGCAGATTTGCCTTTAAATCGGTGCCAGCAAAACATTTTAGGCCATCAGGCGGGCTTGGCTGGCCGATAAAGCCGCCTTGCGCGCTAACCGCGATGGATTGTGACAGAGTGGGGTGCGCTTTGGCCGCGCTTGCGACTAAGGCGCCGCAAATTTCCAGCAAATTGGAAATCTTGTCATGGTCAAGGCTATGATTGTCTTGCCAAACAAAATCACCGCCATCGTTCAGGATGGCGGCGTTTACAACGCTATTTTCAATCGATAGCCCTAAATACATATCCGGCCTTTTGGCCCGATTGTCAGGCTATTTGATTTTTGATTCGCGAAAGATGACATGCTTGCGCGCGCGCGGGTCATACTTTTTCAGCTCGAGCTTTTCGGGCTTGGTGCGCGGGTTCTTTTTGGTCACATAAAAGTAACCCGTGTCAGCTGTGCTTACGAGTTTGATTTGCAGGGTCGCTGGCTTCGCCATGACACATACTCCTAAATTAGGGGTCTTCGGTTAGACCCGTCTTGTAAAACTGCGCGCAAACTGCGGTAAATCGCAACAAATGTCAAGCGTAGATCATCGTCTTTTTCGTTTCGGCCCTTTGCCATGTCCTGATGCATTGCGGCCATTGGCCGCCTTTGATCTGGCACTGCGACCAGATGCGTTGGCGCCATGATTTTTTGCGTATTTTGCCGATTTGCGGCCAGATTTTTCGCTTTGTAGACCGCCTTCAACCCATTCCAAAAGAATGCCGCCCGATACTGGTGTAACCTCGGTCACTTTGACCCGCAAAGATAGTCCCATGACGAAACGCCAGCCATTATGCCGCCCTTCAAGCGATTGCGAGGCTTCATCATAGTCGTAATAATCGTCAGGAAGGCCGTTAAGCGGCAATAACCCGTCAGCGGCGCCATCTTCAAGCCGGATAAAAGCACCAAAACCGGTAATGGCGACAATTACGCCGTCGACCACCACGCCTAGCCGCGTTTCAAACAAGGCAGCGGCAAAGCGGTCAATGGTTCGGCGTTCAGCCGCGGCTGCATTGGCTTCGGTTTCGGAAATATGCGTACAGATTTCAGCAATCTGATCAAGCGGCATGCCGTTTAAGCCGTCTTTTGGGCCAGATTTCCGGCCTGCGGCGGCATCAACAAGCGCACGATGGACAAGCAGATCAGCATAACGCCTGATCGGCGAGGTGAAATGTGCATAATTGCGAAGTGATAATCCGAAATGCCCTATATTATCAATGCTGTATACAGCCTTTGCCTGACTTCGCAATACAGCCTCATTCACGGTTAATGCATCAGGGGTATTTTCGGCAAGGGCCAGAATTTTGTTGAAATGATAGGGGCGAAGTACCTGTCCTGTGGTGAAATTGCCGCCAACAGATTCGGCAAGTTTGGTAAGGGTTGCCGCTTTTTTAGGGTCGGGCGTGTCATGAATGCGAAAGACGCATGGTTGGCGATTGGCAATCAGACTATCAGCCGCAGCGACATTGGCTGCAATCATGAAATCTTCGATCAAGCGTTGTGATTCGGTTTGCGATCGTTGGGAAATGGCAATGGCTTTGCCGGTTTCATCCATCACAACACGGCGTTCTTTGAGATTAAGCGCCAAGGGTTCGCGTTCTTGCCGGTCTTGATCAAGCGCCCGCCATGCACCAAACAATGCGTGAAGGCATCCGTGTGGCACATCGCAATCAGCCTCATCCATCACCCCATCAAAAACAGCCTGAACCTGATCATAGGTTAATCTGGCATGTGACCGGATCAAGGCGCGTTCAATGTGATGTGATTGGCGTTTGCCATCTTTATCGATGTGAATTTCCGCCACCATTGCCGCACGGTCTTCATGCGGCCGCAGCGAGCATAGATCATTCGAAATCGCTTCGGGAAGCATTGGCACAACACGATCGGGAAGATAGACCGAATTACCGCGTTTGCGTGCTTCGCTATCAAGTGCGCTGTCGGGGCGGACGTAATGCGATACATCGGCGATGGCAACTAGAAGACGCCAACCACCATTTTCTGCTGGCTCGGCAAAAACCGCATCGTCAAAATCACGGGCATCGGCGCCGTCAATTGTCACCAGCGGATGATCGCGAAGGTCACGCCGGCCTTTAACGGGCGGGATCTTTAATCCCTGTGATTCGCTAATTGCTGCATCGGGGAATTGGTGCCTGATGTTAAATTCGGCAAGGGCAAGCGCGCTAAAAGCACCAGGTGATCCCGCATTACCAAGATTGGTGATGACCCGCGCATTTTTGCCAATATAGCCACGCGAGGGCAGCAACTCAGCCTCGACCAAATCACCAGGATGAAGGGTGATTTTATCATTTGCTGTTAAAACAAGACTGTCACGTTTGCCGCGATCGGCAGGTTGCAGGCGAAACCCTTTTCCGGCTGGAACAACAACGCCAAAAAGGCGTTTTTGCTGGCGGTCAAGAACGCGGATGATGCGTGCCTCATACAAGGCGGGGCCGACACGGGCAAGGCGGGCAAGCACCTGTTGGCCAACAGCGGGCGCACGCCCTGCACGGCGGCTTAAAATAACGCGGATTTCGGGCTGGTTTTGATCATCATTTCCGGCCTGACGCGCCATGCCATCGCCATTGTCATCAAACGCGGTGAGTTCAAGCACGGCGACTTCAGGCAAAGTGTCGGGGGCGGCAATGCCGCGGCGATCTCCGGCTAGAATCCCGCGTTCGGCCATATCGCGGAGCATACGGCGCATTGAGGCGCGTTGATCCTGCCCAATCTTAAAGGCACGGGTGATATCGCGAAGGCTGGGCGGGACAGCACAGCTGTTGATATAGTCAAGAACCGTTGCCTCATCGGGCAAAGCCACTTTTTCCGGCGCATTATCTGGGCGGGACTCACCCGGTTCATACGCCATTTAGACCGCTTTCTGCTTTGTAGCGGCTTTTTTCGTTGCTGCTTTTTTGGTCACTGTCTTTTTTGTGGCCGCTTTTTTGGCGGCGGTTTTTTTCGTTGCCGTTTTTTTCGCAGCAGCTTTCTTCTTTGGCGCGGCTTTCTTTGGTGTTGTCGGGCCTTTAGCTGCCTTAGCTGCCAGCAATTCTAGCGCTGTTTCAAGGCTGATATCAGCGATATCATGGGCTTTACCCAAAGTGGCACGAAGCTTGTTATGTTCGACATAGGGGCCAAACCGGCCCTTTTTGACATGAACTTCACCGCCGGATGGATGCGCGCCAAGCAAGCGACCTGCCTTTTTGGCAGCCTCAGCCAGAAGGTCAACAGCACGGTTAATGCCTATCTCAAGAACATCATCGTCAGGTGGTAGGCTGGTAAATTTACCCTGATATTTCAAATAGGGGCCAAACCGGCCAAGACCAGCCTGGATCATATCGCCAGTTTCTGGGTGCGGTTCAATATCGCGTGGCAGCGCCAGCAAGCCAAGTGCAGCTTCTAAATCCAGAGCAGACGCGCTTGTGCCTTTTGGCAAAGATGCACGTTTTGGTTTTTTGGCTTCAGGATCACCAATTTGAACATAGGGGCCATATGGCCCGTTCCGCAAATAGACGGGAAGGCCGGAAACCGGATCAGGGCCAAGCTCTTTATCGGTCAATGGCGCCTCACCAGCAGCATTGTCATTCTGGCTTGTTAGCTGGCGGGTAAATTTACATTCAGGATAGTTTGAACACCCAACAAAGGCGCCAAATTTTCCAAGCTTTAGGCCAAGACGCCCATTGTCACAATTCGGGCAGCTTCGTTTTAACGCGCCGGTTTCATCAGCCTGAAAGAAATGCGGCCCCAATTCTTCGTCAAGAACATCAAGAACATTGGTGATTGTCAGATCTTTGGTGCCGTCAATGGCGGTTTTGAAATCGCCCCAGAAATGCGCTAGCAGCGTTTTCCAATCGAGATTTCCAGCCGAAACTTCGTCAAGTTGGGACTCAAGCTGGGCAGTGAAATCATATTCAACATAGCGATCAAAGAAATTACCAAGGAAAGTTGATACCAACCGCCCCCGATCTTCGGGAATGAACC
>Ga0115564_10004520_pt1 | contig 11279 bp, 12 predicted proteins | sample COGITO_mtgs_1105_7_FD_88680 | JGI IMG/M metagenome (GOLD analysis project Ga0115564, IMG submission 88680) | Pelagic marine microbial communities from North Sea - COGITO_mtgs_110523 | ecosystem: Environmental > Aquatic > Marine > Epipelagic | place: Germany:Helgoland, sampling site Kabeltonne... | reverse complement strand
TTGCCCTCTCTAAGGCTTACTGTTTTATTAAAAATCAGCTGGCTTTCTGTTGAGTCGTCATCAGTGTTAAAATAACCCAGCCTTTGGAACTGAAACTTGTTTCCTGGTTTGGCGGTTAAAAGAAATGGTTCAACAAAAGCGTCTCTAGTTTGCAAAGATTGATTATTTAAAAAATTTTCGAAAGGGGTGTTTGGGTCTGAATCTGGTGATGGTGATGTAAAAAGCCTGTCGTATTCTCTAACCTGGGCGCTAACTGCGGTTTTTTTACATACCCAATGGATCGTGGTGTTAACTTTTCTTTGGCTTTCTAAAGAACCGCTGCCACTTAAAGACTTAGGGTCGTATTCACAACAAATGGCCGCCAACTTCCCTAAATTATCGAGCTCTACGTGAGTGGCTTTAACGATATATCCACTCTTAAGGCGGACCTCGCTATCAATAGAAAGGCGCTTAAATCCTGGTGGTGGGTCTAGTGAAAAATCTTCTTTTTCAATATAAAGCTCAGAATTAAAAGTAAGGCTCCTGCTGTTTGGCTTTTTGCTTTCTGGATTATCGACAAAAGACATCTCTTCTTCATGGTTTTCAGGATAATTAACAATCTTCAAAAGAACTGGGTTAAGAATTGCCATAGCTCGTGTAGCGGTTTTATTTAAGTCTTCTCTAGCGCAAAACTCAAGAAGAGAAACGTCAATAACATTGTCTCTTTTAGCTACTCCAACTTTTGAAATAAAATTCTTAATTGAATCTGGAGTATAGCCCCTTCGCCTAAGCCCAGAAATTGTAGGCATTCGTGGGTCGTCCCATCCTGAAACGTGGTTTTTTTCGACCAAAGAAAAAAGCTTTCTTTTGCTCATTATGGTGTAGCTTAAGTTTAATCGTGCGAACTCTCTTTGTTTCGGTCTGATTAGAAGTTCACTTGTATCACATACAGTTTTAATTGTTGTTAAGAACCATTCGTAAAGATCTCTGTGGGGCCTGAACTCTAAAGAGCAAAGGGAGTGTGAAATTTGTTCAATATAATCGCACTGTCCGTGAGCCCAGTCATACATTGGGTAAATGCGCCATTTGTTTTGGGTTCTCTGGTGTGACTTGTTAATCACCCTGTATATTATAGGGTCTCTCATAAGCATATTGGCGTGTGACATGTCAATCTTCGCCCTTAAGACGTGTTCTCCTTCGTTGGACTCCCCGTTTTTCATACTCTCAAAAAGCGATAAGGAATCTTCAATAGACCTGTTTCTAAAAGGGCTGTTTTCTCCAACAGAAGTTGGGGTTCCTTTTTGCCTGGCAATAGACCCGCTGTTTTGCGAGTCGATATATGCATGTTGCCCCTTAATAAGCTCTACAGCCCAGGCATAAAGTTGTTCGAAACAGTCTGATGAATAGGTTTCTTTATCCCATGAATACCCCATCCATGAAATATCTTTTTTTATAGCGTCTACGTAGCGCTGGTCTTCTTTACTTGGGTTGGTGTCGTCAAACCTAAGGTTAACGGGTGCATTGAACTTTTCTGCCAAACCAAAGTTAACGCCAAGGGCTTTTGTGTGACCAATATGAAGAAAGCCGTTTGGCTCAGGTGGAAAACGAAACCTAAGAGCGCTTTGCGAGAAGCCCTCAGAAAGATCTGTGTCAACAATCTGGTCTATAAAATTTGGCGGTTTAGTTTTCAACATCAAAAGTTTTTAATAAGTTTACAAAGTTATCAAAAACGCTTTATTAATTAAGAAAATACGCAAATAAAAGATGGGAATAGTAAAAGTGACCGATTTACTTGTTTATGGGTATCACGGCTGTTTGAAAGAGGAGGCGGTTATTGGTAGTGAATATTTAATCAACATAAAGGCTTGGGCGTGCATTAAAAAAGCGGCAAAGAGCGACTCTCTTAATGACGCTGTTGACTATGTGTTGCTTTCTGATATAGCGAAAAAAGAAATGAAAATAAGGTCTAATTTGCTTGAAAACGTCGTGGACAGAATTATAGCCAAAAGCTTAGAGGAGTGTCCAGACATTAAAAAAATAAAAGTTTGTTTGGCAAAACTAAATCCTCCAACAAATTCAGACGCGAGGTCAGTAAGCGTTACGCTAACGAGAAAGTCGAAATAAGAAGAGGCAAATAATAAAAATTTACACTAAATTTGCGTTCACAAATTAATGGCGCCTTGGCCGAGCGGCTAGGCAGAGGTCTGCAAAACCTTCTACGGCGGTTCGAATCCGCCAGGCGCCTCAAGCAAGCCCTCGAAAACAAGTCGAGGGTTTTGTGGTTACACTGAAAATGTTTAACAATTAAAATAATTAAAAATGTTTGGACTATTTAAAAAAAAATCAAAAAAAGAGAGGCTACAAAAAGAATACGAAAAGTTGCTTAAGCAGTCCTACGACCTTTCTAAAACGAATAGAGAAGAGAGTGACAAAAAAGCTTATGAGGCAGACTTGGTTGCTAAAGAGATGCAAAGACTGGGTTGAGTTGTTAAATATTTAAGAGCTTCAAGAAATTTTTTTTGTAGGGCCCAGAACCAAAACAAGAAGCTTGTGTGTGATTGTTTTTAGTCATCTTTTTTATACCTTGTAACACTAAAACCACTACAATGACAACAACTAAAAGGGCATGGCAGCCTATTATAGACAAATTATATGCGAGGGTTTTTTCAGAACTAAATAAAAAAAAGTTTGAAAAGGTTACCTTATATCTTTCAATAGTTGGGTTTCTTTTGCACCTTGTGTTGATTTATGCGAAAAAGCTGGAGCTGGTTGTTTTTTCTTTTGAGACCACTTTGCTGGACAATCCTATTTCTGCAATTTACACTCCTTTTACAATAATATTAATCTACGAAATCTACTTGCTTGTTTTGAACCTACCTCGTTCTTTTACGACGTCAGTCTCTAAGCAATTTGAAATAATATCGCTAATACTGATACGTAGAATTTTTGCGGATATCCCCAAAGTAGATTTAAGCGCTGATTGGTTTTCAACAAAAGAAAATCTTGAACTGATTTATAACATTTTAGGTGTTTTAATTTTATATTATTTAATCTTTTTGTTCAATAAAGCTAGGCACAAACTAGAGAAGAAACCTTTGACAGACGCTATAAGCAGGTTTGTAACATCCAAAAAGGGGGTAAGCTTGGTTTTGCTTTTTGTGTTAATAGTTTTGTCGTTTACAAGCGCATATAATTGGGGTAAAGACCTCCTTTTAAATGACTCCTCAGGAGATATAAATTCAGTATTTTATAATGAGTTTTTCTCTGTGTTAATATTGGCTGATGTATTAATTCTATTGCTTTCGTTTCAGTACACAGAAAGGTATAGTCAAATTGTAAGGAACACCGGGTTTATCATTTCGACGGTATTGATAAGGCTTTCTTTTGGCGTCACCGGGCTTGCAAACATTTCATTGGTTGTTTCTAGCGTCGTGTTTGGTCTGATAATCTTGTGGGTGTACAACTTGTCTGAAAAAGAACGCAGAAGAAGAACAAACATTGTTTAAGATAAGCCTATGAAAAACAACATATTTAACCTTTTAGGCTCATTAATAGCCTTCTACATTCCTGTTCAAATAGCTTATTTGACCGGCTCTGAGACAGTCCTTAAAGCGGTTATCTTGGCTTTTATAATACAGTGGGTTTGTTTTGTTCCAGCATACTTATTGCAAACAGAAAAGTTTTACGATTTAACAGGGAGTATAACGTATTTGACACTAGTTTTATTCTCGGTATTTAGCACAAATTCGCTGGGTTATGGAAGCGTAATTGTTTGCGCTTGCGTTAGTGTGTGGGCAGTTAGACTTGGAAGTTTCTTGTTTTTTAGAATTAAAAAGGATGGAGAAGACAAAAGATTTAGGTCGATCAAGCCAAACTTTACACGCTTTTTTATGACGTGGACGCTACAAGGAATGTGGGTTACAATGTGTTTGCTTTGTGTTACAACAGCCTTGTCTTCTGTGGGTGGTCTAGAAGTGGGCGCTGGGTTTTATGTGGGGTTGATTTTTTTTGTGTTAGGGTTTGCTTTGGAGGTAGCGGCCGACATGCAAAAAACTCGATTTAGAAAAGACCCTAAAAATAAAAGAAACTTCATAAGCTCTGGGCTCTGGGCCAAGTCTAGACACCCAAATTATTTAGGAGAGTTAATTCTCTGGATTGGAATAGCGATAATGTCAATACAGTCATTAGAAGGCTTGCAATACATAACTCTGATATCACCGTTGTTTGTATATGTTTTATTGGTTTACATCTCCGGCGTGAGAATATTAGAAGAAAGTGGACAAAAAAAATGGGGAAACCTACCAGAATACAAAGAATATCTTAACAATACTCCACAGTTATTTATTTCAATTAAAAGCTTGTTTAGTTAAATATGGAAAACCATACGCTTGTATTAAGTGATAGTAAAATAATAATAAGCGGGCTTAGTTTGTTGTTAAGACAAAACGGTGTTACTCCTGTTGTTAAATCTGGAACAATTCCTGGATATGAATTAACCTTAGATATGGACGAGCTTTTTATAGACAATTCAGATTTAGTAAAAGCAGAGAGGCTTATAGAGAGATATAAAAAACAAATTAATAGAGCTGGCTAAAAAGCGCCTTTAAAAATTAGTACTGTTCCAGAAACAACAAGTATTAGACTTAGTATTGTTTTAATAATAGCAGTATTCTCTGTGTTAATTTTAGATGTTAATTTTTTTGCTATAAATATCTTTAACACATCGGTGAGAAAGTAACTCGCTAAAATTGTTGTAAAAAAGGTAAAGACGCCAAGAGAATTAGTTCTATTAAGATTTGGGACTACGACTAAAATAACCCCTGCCCAAAAAAGCAAAACGGCAATGTTAATAATGTTTAAAGCAAAGCCTTTAACAAAAAGGCCGATATAGTTTGTTGAGGACTCTTCTAGCTCAATCTTTTGGTCTTCTTTTTTTCTTTGAATAAATATATATATTCCATAAAGAAATAAAATAGACCCTCCAAGAACAAAAAGGCCTGGTTGGTTGTTAATATTATCAACTAATTGTTTGCTTGTGTAATAACAAAAGACTATAAAAAAAACATCTGCAACAATAACCCCGAGGTCTAAAGAAATTGCAGCGCGAAAGCCCTTTGTAATACTCGTTTCAATAAGCACAAAAAAAACAGGGCCTAACACAAAGCTTAAAAAAAAACCTATAGAGATTGCGGTAAGTAAATCTGTAATCATTGATTAATTATATAGATAATTAACAATACCTCCAAGGGTGATTTTTTCTACAATTTTGTTGGTCTTGTGGAAAACGTTTACCTCTCCTCCTGCTTTAAGGTCAAGATCTAAAAAAGAAGTGGCATAAACATTGACAAGGCCTCCTGCTTTTATTAAAACTTGTGTTGTTTCTGTGATAAGGTTCTTAGCTAAAACCTGGCCGCCGGTGACAGCTTTAATCTCGTTGTGATTAGCTGCTCCTGATAAAGATATTTTGCCCCCAGTAAGCGCGTTTGCATTTAAGTCGGTAGTTTTAATTTTAGCGCTAACAGTTGCTCCGCTTTCAGACTTAATGTACAAAGAAGGCTCCTTTATAGTGTCTTTAGAAAAAACCATAGAACCCTCTTTTGCTTCTATTCTGTAAATACTTTTATAATAAAGATCAACTTTGGTCTCTGAGCCTCCCAGTCTTTTTTCAAGGCTCATGCGAATTTTTAGATTTCCGTTTTTGTTTTTTACAACCACATAGTTTGGGTGTTCTCCGTTGACTATAACTTTATTTACATCTGATTTAATAAGGTTAATTTTTAAAAGATCGTATGTTTGTAATTTATAAAATTCTCCAATTTTTCTTTCGTCGTTGTTTTGAGAAAAAGTAAAGCTTACAGAAATTAATAATAAAAATAGTACTGATTTTTTCATAACAAAGTTTTTTTATTTATTCTACTAATATAAAGTCTAATTGCTTTTTAATCAAATCTGCGTGCTTTACTTGCACTTGAATTGCATCTCCAAGCTGATATTTTATTTTGTTTTTTTTTCCTATTAAGCTGTGGTCGTCTTTATTATATATATAATAATCTCCTTTTATGTCTCTGACAGGGATCATTCCTTCACATTTGTTTTCAACAATTTCTACAAAAATTCCCCAATCTGTTATTCCAGAGATTACTCCATTAAATTTTTTATTTGTTTTATCTTGCATAAATTTTATTTGCATAAACTTTATAGAATCTCTCTCTGCTTTTGTAGCTAATATTTCTCTTTGAGTACAGTGGTCACAAGCAGAATTATATATTTCGTGTCCTGTGGGGTTTTCTTTGTTTAAATACTTTTCTAAAAGACGATGAACTATAACGTCTGGGTATCTTCTTATTGGAGAAGTAAAATGACTGTAAAATTCAAAAGAAAGTCCATAATGACCAATATTTTTTGTAGTATATTCTGCTTTACTCATAGATCTAATTGCTAAGGACTCTATAAGGCTTTGTTCTTTTTTACCTTTTACTTGTTTTAATATTTTGTTTAAAGATTCTGACATTTTTTTTCTAGAGCTTATATCTAAATTGTAACCAAGAGATTTAGCAACCTCTTTTAGTGCTTTAATTTTACTCTCGTCAGGAAGATCATGGACTCTATATATAAAAAGATTTTTTTTTATTTTTTTTCCCACATATTCAGATACTTTTCGGTTAGCTAGTAACATAAACTCTTCTACAAGTTTATTAGACTCTTTGGATTCTTTTACATAAACTCCAGTAGGCTCGTTTTGTTTATTAATACTAAATCTTACTTCTTTTTTGTCAAAAGAAATAGCTCCGCTGTTCATTCTTTCTTTTCTCATGTAGACAGCAATATCATTGAGTTTTAACACCGCCTCTTTCACCTTGTTTGAAATAGAGTATTCTATACCGTTTAGAGAAACTTCTTTTCTTATTATATTCTTTTTTGTTTCTATAATCTCTTGAGCTTCTTCATAACTAAATCTGTAATTACTATTGATTATTGTTTTTCCAAACCATTCGTTTATAACTTTATTATTATCAATAATAAATACTGCTGAGAAAGTGTATTTTTCTTCATTAGGTCTTAAAGAGCACGCTTTGTTGGAAAGAATTTCTGGTAACATAGGTACTACCCTATCCACCAAATAGACTGATGTAGCTCTATTAAAAGCTTCATTGTCTAAAATAGTGTTTGGTTGTAAATAATGAGAAACATCAGCAATATGAACTCCAATTTCATAAGAATTGTTGGATAGTTTTTTAAAAGAAATAGCATCATCAAAATCTTTAGCATCTACAGGATCAATAGTAAAAGTTAATTCGTTTCTAAAATCTCTGCGATTAGATGCTTCTTTGTTATTGATAGTAGTATCTATATTGTTCGCAAACTCTCTAATTTCTTTTTCAAAATCATAAGGAAGTCCATACTCTGCAAGAATAGAGTGAATTTCAGTATTATGTTCTCCTTCATTACCTAATACTTTCTTTATAATACCATTTGGTGATAGACTGTTTTTTTTCCATTCAGTTATTTCTACAAGAACTTTTTCTCTATCTTTTGCTTTATTAATCATTGAAATAGGTACAAATATATCTACGTGGATCCGTTTATTGTCTACAATAACAAATGAAAATTTATCGCTGATTTCAATTTTTCCAACATATTCTTTTTTCTCTCTTTTTAATAAGTTTGTTATTTCTCCATAATATTTATTTTTCTTTCTTCTTGAAAAAACATATACTTCAACAAAATCATTATGTAAATATTGACCTATATTTTCTAAATGAATTTTTTCTTCTAAACTTTCACAAATAACAGCAGCAACACCACGAACAGAAACATCTAAAGTTCCAACGAATTTATTTTTATTATTTTCTTTTCTTTCTATTTTATTTTTGCTTCTTCTCAAAATTGTTTTATTACAGAACTAATATACTTCTTACTAATTTAAATTATGACTTATAAACAATTATATATATAATACTATTTTCTTTTTTAAATTTAAATAATAAATGATGTTTATTATAGCTTGTTAATATCCATCAAAACTTTTTTTAAAAAATTTTGTAATAGATTTATTAATAAGATATTAATATTATGTAAACAACATATAAATACATAATATATTTAAACAGAGTCTTTTATCATAATTATTAACAAGCCTTTAAATTAAAAAAAAAGAATATTTATTAATAAAAAACAACCATAATATAGTTAACAAACCACAACACAAGGTTAATATAATGTAAAGAAATAAAAACAACTTAATTTGTTTTTTATAAAGCTTTTGTTAAGAGAAAAAAACAATTTTAAAAACAATCTTAGTTATTAATAATTATATTTAGATATTAACACAAAACAAACAAAATGAAAGTATCAATAGGTAACGACCACGCTGGAACAGACTACAAATTAAAAATAACAGAATACCTAGAGAAAAAAAAATTCAAAATCAAAAATCACGGAACAAACAAAGAAGAGAGTGTGGACTACCCTGATTTTATACACCCCGTAGCAGAAGATATTGCTAATGGCAGGTCAGATTTCGGAATAATCATTTGTGGAAGCGGCAACGGAGCTTCAATGAGCGCTAATAAACATAAAGGAATAAGATCAGCGCTGTGTTGGAATAATGAAATATGTAAATTAGCAAGAGAACACAATGACGCAAACATACTAAGCCTGCCCGCAAGATATATTACAATAAAAGAAGCTTTTGAAATGGTAGAAACCTTCGTAGAAACGCCTTTTGAAGGAGGAAGACATCAAAGAAGGGTCGAAAAAATAAACAAATAGATTTGAAAATAACAGTATTTAAATATCAAGACTTAGAGCCAGACAGGCTATACGAAATTCTAAAACTAAGGTCAGAAGTTTTTGTTGTCGAACAAAAATGTGCCTATCAAGATCTTGATAATAAAGACGAAAAAGCCCTACACCTTGTTGGGGAAAAAAACAACAAAATAATAGCATATACAAGAATTTTTAAGAAAGGAGCTTTTTTTAAAAACTCTAGTATAGGAAGGGTTTTGGTGAAAAAAAAATATAGAAACAAAGATTATGGAAGAAAAATAATGACAAGTTCTATAGAAAAGTTAAAAAAAGACCCGAAAGAAGAAATAATAGAGATTTCAGCCCAAAAGTATTTGTTAAAATTTTATTCAGAGCTTGGTTTTGAAAAAGTAGGAGAAGAATATCTTGAAGACAACATCCCACACGTAAAGATGATATTAAAAATCTGATTCTATTAAAATCTCGACTCTTCTGTCGTTTTCAGGCCTTCCCCCTAAAGGAAAACGATGTCCTAGCCCTTCAAAAGACATCCTTTTTGAATCAACCCCTTTTTCTAAAAAATAATCATAAACAAACTTAGCCCTTACAACAGAGAGATTTCTTTTTTTTGTTGCGCGGTCTATAGCATCTTTTTGGCCAGAAGTACAACACACGTGCCCTTGTATTACAAAAGAAAAAGGAAGGTTTTTTATTTTTTCAAAAACAACATCTAATCCATCTTTTGAGCTTGGCGTTAAATAAGAGTACCCGGTTAAAAACAATAAGTTTTCTATAACTAAAGAATTCCCCTTAACAAGCTCTACCTCTTTTTCTTCGAAAGCAACCTCAGCAAAAGAAACAGAAAGCTCAACTTTTCTGTTTAAGGCCCTAATTCTTTCTGGATTTGAAGTGTTAATAGTTTTGAAAAGAAGCTCGCCTTTTCCGTCAACATTTGTTATTTTTTTTTCATCAATCAAGTTTGACAACAGAATTTTTTTAATTTCTTCAGCTCTTCTTTGAGACAAAGAAAGATTGTAAGAGCTAGCTCCAACATCGTCACAAAATCCAAAAATCTCAATATTTAAAACATTCTTTTCGCTAAGTGACGCAACAAAAGAAAGAAGCCTATTTTCTTCAATACTTGTAACTTTAGAAAGGTCGGTATCAAAATAAACAGTATGAGTGTTTTCTTGAGAAAAACACATAAAAGATAAAATCAAACACACACACGTTAGCCTCAAAACACTAATTTTTTTTAGATATAAATTTTTTAAAGACCCCAAAAAAACCCTTTTCTATGGATTCAAAAGAAGTAACATCTTTGCCCAAATAAACAAACACTAAGGAGCGGCCTAAAAACTCACTTTTTTCTTGAAAGTTAAGCCTAAAAACCTCTCTCATTAACCTTTTCGTTTTGTTTCTATCAACAGCATTGCCGAGGTTTTTTTTCCCTACAGTAAAAGTAACGTTTGACCTTTGTTTTTCCGAGTTTTTAATAAAAAAAAGTTTTATCGGAAAAAAAGAAACACCAACTCCTTTGTCAAAAACAAAGCTTATCTCTTTTTTTGATTTTAACCGTTCAAATTGTTGCATAGACCAAAGCTTTATAGGGCTGCTAAAGATATTAATAAAAAAACTAAATAGAGTTGTTGGCCTGATCTACGTCTGCGCTCTTGTTTAAAGGGTCAATAGTAACCCCCACCACCGCGTCACCATCAACACAAACATTAAAACTATAGCTCTTTTTAGCCCAACTCCAAGGCTCCAAAAGAATCACTCCCTGACCCAACGGCTTGTGCCCGCGACTCATCATCAGAGGAATATGATACTCTTTAACTATACCGCTCATAAACTCAACCTCCACATCATTAGGAATAGCCATTTCTCCTTTTCTATTCATTAAAATAGTAACAGAATCACAACCCTCAGAGCTAGCCTTCTCAACACTTTTTATAGCATAGTCGATTGTTTTGGTGGTTTGCCCCCAATCCATTAAATACCAATCAAGCTCTTGCCCGCTTACCTTTTCTGCGACCCTTATAAAGTCTTCAGGGTCAGGATGGGTAAAAACGTATTTAGAATAATATTTTTTCAAAACTTTCGACAGCGTCTTTTCGCCGACAATATAACCAAGCTGTGATAAAAAGATAGACCCCTTATCATAAGAGGCCATGCCATAATTTCGACCACTTGAAAAACGATCTGCATGAGTGGTTAAAGGCTCCTCGCTTCCAGAGCTAACAACTTTAAAATAATCAACATAAGCGCGTCGATTTGCAAAATCTAGACCTTTTTCCAAAATTTCATTTTCTGCGTGATCGCTTATATAACTAGTAAAACCTTCGTCCATCCAAGCGTGCTTAGACTCGTTTGTGGCAAGCAAAAACTGAAACCAAGTATGTGCAATTTCATGAGAGATAACCCCGGCAAGACTCTCAAAATTACGAACTCCACCGATAAAAGTACACATCGCATACTCCATTCCGCCATCTCCAGCAAGAATAACGGAGTATTGTTTATAAGGATAAGGGCCAATTTTTTCTATAAAATAC
>Ga0115564_10004519_pt1 | contig 11281 bp, 8 predicted proteins | sample COGITO_mtgs_1105_7_FD_88680 | JGI IMG/M metagenome (GOLD analysis project Ga0115564, IMG submission 88680) | Pelagic marine microbial communities from North Sea - COGITO_mtgs_110523 | ecosystem: Environmental > Aquatic > Marine > Epipelagic | place: Germany:Helgoland, sampling site Kabeltonne... | reverse complement strand
AGAACCGAATACATCGCCGATTTGATTGCAACCGCCGCCACAAAAACCAATTCACACATGGGCTTGTTGGAAGGTCGGTTGAATCGATTGGAAGTTCGAATTAAACGTGGAAAATTAAAAGGCATCCAAGCATTGGCACTTGAAGTAGAGCAAATGGGACAGTTGGATCCACAGAGTGTCGGTAGATTGGCATTAATTCATGCGGATTATTTGGTTCAACTCAAAAAATGGGTGCCGGCCAATCAGTATTTGCGACAGGCATTGGAGCACTTCTCTCAAAACTCTGATCGTAAGGGTAGGGCGCAAACATTCTTAAAACAGGGGCAGTTGTTGTTGGTTCTCAATCGTTTGGAGGGTGCTGCTGATCGATTTGCACAAGCGAGTATGATATCCCCCAAGATATCAGTAGAGTGGGTAGAGGCCCAGGCTAGATTAATTGAAATACGGTTGCGTCTTGGGTGGGTGACTGGACTGCCGGCACAGATCGATGGAATCTGGCGTCAAACTCAAAACAATGCAGATATTCATCATATGGCATATGCCACTTACATTGCTGGATTGTTGCTTGTGTATCAACTTCGTTTGAAGGAAGGATTGGTCCGTTTGCAGACCACTCAAACATTGGCCTCTTCTTGTGGCGATTCAGAACTGCGCGGTCAAAGTTTGGAATCACAAGGGGCTTTGTATTTCTTGGATGGCAATTGGACGGAGGTATGTCGGGTTCAAAAACAGCTGATTTTTCATTATCAAATGCGTGCAATGCGCGATAGGCGACGCGTTTCAATGCTTCGATTGAGATGTGCATATGCACTGGATCCCAATACTCAAAGCGACAGCATTTGGAAAGTCGAAATCCAAGATTTGAAGAACGCTTTTGTACATGTACAGTATTGGTGGTGGATGCTTCAGTTGTTAAATCCGAACAATACCCCTACAGAGATTGAAACCTACTGGACGCAAGCCGATAAAGTTTCAGAACCTCGGATATGGGATATCTCATTGTTTCGAGTCCTTTTTACCATGCAGTCGTCAGAAGCATTTCTGTGTATTAGAGACTCTGTTGCAGAAGAGATTCAAAAACGATTTGCCAAGCAATACAAACATTTTTCGAAAATCACTCTTTAGAAGATACTCTAGAGTTCTTGTCTAGTTGTAGATAAGAATGTTCCTCTTGTAAGGCAATACCAGACACACATAGGTTTTGTGCACAGTGTATTTTTTTGTAAAGGCTTTCAAAACACTGTTCAAAAGGTTTCAAAATCTGGTTCCTGTGATAGATTGAAGAAGTGAAGATGGAGACCAATATGATGATGTTCAGTGTGATTTTTGGTTTGGGATGTCCCGAGCCCGTTGATTTTTCAGATCGTACTGTTGATAACAGTACTGTTCAAGCGAATTCTCAAGAGGAAGCCCCAAGCTTTCAAGCAGCAAACAATACCGCAATGCCAACAGATGCAGCAAATACAGAGAATTCTGATGGTGCGCCTCCTTCGATGGGGACATTCGCAGCAGATTTACCAGAATCCGAAGTGCAGCCTCGATTCACTCAAGAAGAGTTGAGTGATGGCGCTACATTAAAAGGAACGGCGAATTGTGCCGATTGTACAGGACAACTGTTGGTTCGTGCCTTACCACCACCACCAGAGGATCCGAGTATGCAAGTGGGCGAAGGTATGCAACTGATTACACAAGTTGCGATTGAGACCGCGGGCAACTTTAGTATGCAAGTACCTGCAGATGCCCCAGTTGTGTTGCAAGTGGTTGATGATTCCAATGGTGACGGATCACCCAGCTTGGGTGAGCGTATGGGGATGAGGGAAGAAGGTGCTGTCTTTGCGACTGGAACCATTGAAAATATTTCCTTGATGGTTGGTGTTTTTCCTAAAAAGGATCCCATCGAAGGATTGGGAGTGATTCCGACACCACCGTTGCCAGATGAAGAAGGGGCAGGTGCAATGCCAGCCGATATGATTCCAACACCAACAGGAGGAGCACCTGAAGGTGGTCAACCAATGCAGGGGATTCCAGGCGGACAAAATCCTGGCGATCAAGGTGGGGCTCCTGATCAGGTGATGCCACTTGGAGAGCAGCCAGCACAAGGTGCACCGGCCCCTGAACAAGGAACTCCAACGCCACCCCAAGAAAATGATGGAAAAGATGATGGTGGTGGTCCACCGTCGGACGACTAATGGACTTGGATTAAAAGAGCAGGATTCATGACTGAAGCGATAGCAACTTCCGATACCAAATCAATCTCTGTTCGATTGAGAGAGCAATATTTATCGTGGTTGACAAAGGATTGGCATTGGTTGTTGATGCTGGCTCTTTTAGCAGCGATTCCTTTTAGGGATGGTTTTCTTTACGGGAAAATCGTCGGAGCAGGACCAGATGTTATTTCAACATTATGGGGCATGTGGTGGCTTCAACAAGAAGGCTTGGGAGCGATCTTTGGTGCTGAGACCGTATTGGTGAATTTTCCGTATGGTGCAACGGGGATTGTGTTGTCTCCAACATCAGCTTTAAGTTGGGGCTTGTTGGAACCATTTTGCGGTGTTGGTTTGGCACTGGCGTTGGTTAATTGGATGCAAATCACAGGAATCGCATGGGGAATGTTGTGGTTGGCAAGAGTATGTGAGATACCAAGACCTTGGCATGGCGTGGCTGGATTGTCTGTACTTTGCTCAAGATACTTGTTTTTCAGTACAGGAGAAGCCTCAATCGTTGCGATCGTTGCGATTGCTTTACCATTGGGTTTGGCGTGCTGGGTTCAAGCTTGGAAAGAGCAAGGTTGGAAGTACCATATTGGTGTTGTGGTTTGTACTGTATGGTTGGCTTTGGAGAATCCATACTTGGCAACCATTTTACCTTTTGCAGAAGTTGTTGCCTTTGTATTGCATAAGAATCGTCGCACCTGGTGGTTTTGGACGGGAATTGTGTCTGGGATGGGATTGTTAACGATAGCGCATGCATACGGTTCAGCAGCAAATCCCAATTATCCTCGTGAAGTTGCTGGACAGTACATTGTCTTTATGGGAAAGCAGTGGAGTATTGTTGACTTACCTTGGGCTCGCTTAAAGCTGTCTGAGTTGATTTATCCGATGGATGTCGCATGGACGACATCTACACACAATGCCATCTCAGCAAAGGGCGGGCGATATTTTGGAGTGATCCCACTGTTGTTGGCACTTTGGGGGTTGAAGTATCGAAAGACACGAATGTGGTGTGTCGTGGGTGTGCTGTGTATTGTATTGGCAATGGGGTCTGAACAACACGACTTAATGTTGCCCTTTATGGTGTTCAATGATGTAATGAAAAAGGTGGCGAGACCACTTACGCAACCGACACGATTAATGGTGATGAGTTTGGTGACCTTTGGAGTCTGTAGTGCGTGGAGTGTTTCCAAAATAGCAGAACGACGTCATGGTAAATATTTGGCATGGGGTCTTTCATTGGCAATGTTGCTTGAGGGGCTATTGGTGGGTGGTTTGGGATTGCAACCTCCCAAAACTCAACTGCCTGAGGTTTCCTGTACGATTCCAGGAGACGGTGGTATTCTGATTTGGCCGGAAGATCGTAAAGATGGAGAGTTGGGTTTGTCTCGTTTGCTTCAGTTGTCTCATGGACATCCCACTCCACAAATGGGGATTGCGTCATGGAAACAGTCGGACAATACAGCAATGCACGGATTGCGCGGTGCTGGATTCTCACTTGGGTCAACAGGGTGGAAAGAGCAAAAGCTACACAAGTTGGGTTTTACACATGTGTTGGTGACCGATCGAGAAGATTTGTTCTTTGTGCCTAGGGAACGCTATCAGACTTGTGGGGAGTATGATTTGGTGGAGTTACACCCTTAGATGACCCATTTTGAGGATGGGGTGGATTCATTGGCCGATGTGTTGGATTGTGCTGATGGCCTTGAACATTCGGTTTTGTGGGACCAATCATTTTCATCATGGGTGGTTTTGGAGTGGTGATGGTACCGTCTTCTGCTTGTTCCACTTGATTCAGAAATTGTAGAGAAGCAGCGATGGATTGTTCCAATGTGGTGATTCCTGTTGAATCATCTCCACTTAAGAACTCCAATCGTCCCATAAGAACAAGCAACAATCCTTCTCTATTGGGGCATGCCCAATCTTGATGGTGAAGGGGAAAGCTCTGTTTGAATATCGTAAGGGCTTCGGTGTAGTGACCCAATCGGGCTAATTGGCGTGTACACGCATTGCGAAATTGTTTCACATTGTAAAATCGACTGCCATGGCTGTAGGCATTCAATGTTTGAATGGCTTCGGAGCAGATATTCACAGATTTTGTGGGAGTGCTGGATATGGTTCGATTTAGTTTTAGGGCGTAGTTCTCGAGCCATTCTTTGTGCTCTGGATCTGACACATCGAGTTTCATCAGGGTACCAATGCCCATGGGGCCTGGTTGTCCACCAACGTCAATGATGGAATCTCCTGTTGGAAGACGCCCCAACTGTTCAACTGACAGATCCAACTGCTGATCTCGCAGTCTATTTGAAAAGAAACTGGGTGTGAAAATTGGATTTTGTGTATGCAGTCCAGTGAGTGTTTTATGAAACGCTTGCTGGAGAATTGGATTGCTTTCTGCCAACCACCATTCAGAACCCATAGGGAGATTGGATGTCTGTGGTCCTTCATAAGTTAGTTTTAAGGTTTCAAATGCCATCCATAGAGCTGCCGCTTGACGTTTGATTTCCGATGGTCTCCAGTATCCCCATCGCAAATCAGAGGGCAATAATGGATCCAAACTTTGAACATAGGCTTCAAACAGTTCTGAACGTAATTTGTGTCTATCGGTAAAATTATCAAAATCATCAATGGCAGAGACTGTTGTTGTACTAAATCTTTTGACCAGTTCTCGTTGGCAATTTTCAATCTCTTGAAGAGATGCTGGTTTGTTCTGTTGGGCCAGTTTCCAATACTTTATTCTCCAATGGATCAGTGTGTCGGGAGATGTAGTTGGAAAGTCATTCTTTCCTTGTAAGGCTCCAAGGATTATCAGATCACGTTTGGCGGAATTCAACAAAATACTGCGGATATCTTCGGCATGTTTGGATGTTTTTGTGTCAATACGCTCTAAATTTTGAACCATTTCTTGCATTGTATTGGATGCTTTGTCCCAATTGAGATTCAGTATATGTACCCGAATAAGATCCCGATAAGCCATCGCCAAATGTCCAACCACCCGCATTCGAACATCGGCCCAACTGTGCTCTCCATACCAACCAAAATCAGGAACGAAACTTTGAGCATCCCATTCCCATGCTGGATTGTCAGCAGGTAGTGGAGGGTGCTTTTGTCCCTGATCCATGTTTGTACCCTGTTGTCCTTTTTGTTCAAATACTGGTTGTACAGTCTGTTGTTTTGGTTGAGTCTGAATATCCGATGGTTGTGGAAGGGTGGAACCAGTAGAATCAGACTCTGTCTCAGGTGGCAAAGTGGGTTGGTCACCAGAGCAGGCCCATACAAAGAGTATGGTCAATAGAGAATACATTACAGCCCCCAGCAGGAAGCAATGGCATTGGTTACGACAGTGTGTCCTTCTAGTGTCCAATGACCATCAAAAGTGAAGTAGGGATGTTCAGCCTGTCGCAGTGCAGGAGAGAGATCACACGAAGAGATCTGTAATTCTTGTAAGATGTTCAAGACCAATTGCTGTGGTGCATCAACATCGGCTCGTTTTGGGTCTAGATCGACCAACTCAAATGTAGCGTCCAGTCTTTCTGGATGAATGACGAAAGCAGGAGGTGCAACCGCCACCAACAACTGCATATTGTGTTGGCGAGTGTGATCTCGGAGTTGTTGTAAAGCCCGTTTGGTTTGGCCTCTCAATTGCTGTCGTCTTTTTTCTCCATCTAGGGTAAAAAGTCTCAATTCGTCTTGCCAATTGCCTTTGGAAAAATCTGTGGGGCTTCCCAATTGCTGGACTTTGTTCCATATGCGATAGTGAGCATAGAGGTGTGAGTGTTGCATCATCCATATTTCAGAGGCTGGAATGGTTGGTCGTGGAATGGGAGACCCTGCGGCACCAGGCAATGGGCTTCGTTGCATTGCTAGAAAACGTTCGTTGTCTTGAAAGTCATTCCCCGTGAAAAAAGTCAGTAAGACCCGTTTGATTGGGATATATTCTTGGACTTGTTGGACTCGCAATAGGGCTTGCCATGTAGAATATCCATCGACACCAGCATTCCATATGTGTGCTCCCGATACTGTGGAAAGTTGCCCAGAGAACGTATCTGCTTGTTGAACTTGAACAGACATGGTGAAGGAATCACCCACCGCAATCCAATGGGGTGTTTCAGTAGGCAGCGTATCAACTTCTGGACCACGTAAGCCAAGTGCGTTGGTGTGAATGTCTACTGTATAATCCAAGGATTGAATAGAAGTACGGAGATTTGGTGCTGTTGTCACACGAGTTTGCGGATCAATCACATAAAGGTTCATCGGAGAAGCATCGGACGCATTGAAGAGAAGATCGGCAGCCTGATTGGGGGCGATTATTCTAGCAGTCCCTTCTGCAAGTAAAACTCCGACTACGAGTCCTCCAAGAAGTAAGGCCATTTTACCTTTCCAAGATGCGGACTGTTCCGATTTAGGATTTGGCACAACGAAACCCAGCAGTTTTTCGACGAACTTCGGTCAGGAATTCATTGCGTTCTCCCCCTGGATTCGGACGCAAATCAAAAAAGTATGCCCCTCCACGAACACCGACATAGAGACTGGGTCCAGGTGCCATTGTGTTGTTGAGATCATCGTCATCCGCATTGTCGTAAAATTTCCAAGTGGCTCTACGAGCATCTGCGGTAAACTCCCAAGCGTTTCCAAATGTATCTTCCAATCCATAGGTGGATTGACCAGCAGGGAATGCTCCAACGGGAGAGGTGTGTAGATAGCCATCGGAATCATCAAAGTTTGGAGATTCAATTTGTCCGTGGTTTAAGGCATCGTGATTGTATTCTTTTCCCCATGGGAAATTGTTTTCGAGTCTTGCATCCCCCAAAGCGGCCAATTGCCATTCGGCTTCGGTAGGCAGTCGTTTTTCTTTCCATGCACAGAATTCTTGAGCGTCATACCAAGAGACCATGACAACAGGGTGATCACCTGTACCTTCCGGATAGGCAGTTCCATTCCAGTTCCACCCATCTTGAGCCCAATCTTCGGCGATGAATGGTGGTCTGTATCCAGTGGCCTCTAAAAAACCTTGGTAGGCTGTTCGAGTGACTTCGGTGGTGTCCATCCAAAAGGATGAAACAGTTACACGTTTGGGTTTCATTTGATTGCTTGGATTGGCAGTCCAAGGTTGCTCCTCTCCGACAAACTTACTTTTTGAACCGGGCATGTTTGGAGGTGCGGAGGGGACTCCGGATCCAGGCCTCACATGTCCCACACCACCATTTTGAGGTTGGTTGAGATCAAACTTGGGTTTGTGTTGAGGAAAATTGGAACCTTGTCCATTTTGTGTGCCAGTTGGTTTACCATTTGGTCCAATGGGTTGATTGTTGGGACCATTTCCGTTTGGTCCTTTACCATTGGGGCCATTTCCGTTTGGTTTGCCGTTTGGGGGATTCATTGGCTGACCAGGCAATGGAGGACCTCCGGCGGATCGTTGATTTGCACCTTGTCCTTGATCTGGTGTGACGCCCATGGGGTTCATCGGTAAGGTATACCCTTTGACAGCCTCTATATGTCTAGGGCCCAAGTCTACAAGTCCCTCAGGAATTTTGACCATTCCATCTAATACTGCCTCACTGTCTGATACAACAGGACTATCTGGAGGGGTATCGATGGTAGCAACGGTTACGGGAACTGTTTCTGGAGTATCGTTTGCTTCTATCGCATCAGACTCTACTGCTTCATCTGTAGAACCGTTGGATGTACAGCCCAATCCCCACAACCACAACCACATCATTTTGACACCTCTTTGGTGTTGTCACTGTACGCGCATCTAAAACCAGTTGTGTAGGCTACTCGTGTTGGTCGAGCAGGCTCGCGATGTGTGCAGGTACAATAAGAGGGAAGGTTCATAAAAGATCCTCCACGAAGGGTTTTCCAGGTTCCAGTATTTGGTCCCGTTGGATTTTGTACGTCACCAGTTTGATAGTGTTGAGAGTGATACCAATCAGCAGTCCACTCCCAGACGTTTCCAGTTGTGTGGTAGAGGCCATCTTGGGTTTGTTGTGTGTCTGGTGCATCGGAAACAGATTTCGTTAGGACACTTTGGAGATGCCCATATTTTCCAGCAGAGTACCAAGGCGCTTCAACCATCTCGTCATCTCCCCATGCAAACCGTCCTTCTTTTTGTCCACGACACGCTGCTTGTTCCCACTGCGCTTCGGTGGGTAAATGTCCACCTTTCCAGCGACAGTATGCATCGGCCTCAAACCAACTTACCGCTACAACAGGGTGATCCTCATCCCGTCCGGCACGACGATGTGTTGCGCCGGCACCCTCAGGATTGTTTGTTCTCCATTGTATGCCTTCGGCAGTCCAGAAAGTGTCTTGTTCCCATCCAGATGCGACAAAACGTTCAAACTCTTGAATGCTGACTTCTGTTAAATCTATTTGATAGGGACTGAGTGTGACTTTTCGTATTGGTGTTTCATCAGGGGTTTCGCCAGAACCCATTGAAAAGACAACAGTTGAGAAAGAGGCTGTTTCGGCATGACCTAGATTGGTCCATAGTAAAGCAAGGTGTAACATCATGTACTTTCTATAACCGATGAAATTCTACCGTTGGTAAAAATCTAAATTCAGAAATGGCAGAATAAAAAATAAAAGAAGTCTGTCCGAAAAATAAAATTGGAATCGTTATAGCAGTACATCGAAAAATGTGGTGATTTACAGTCAACTTGCCGCCACACAAAACAATGGGCTAAATCGACAAAAGTGTCTTCTGACCTTTTTAGATTGTCTCATTGTGTTTAATTTTTATTCCAACAGTGAGAATTACATGAGCCAAACAACAAAAGTCAATGCTCCAATATTGTTAAAATCCTTGGGAGTCGTAGGGTGGGATCACTTAGAAGCCCCGATTTTATCTGCAATTGTTCGAGAGAAACCATTGTTGCTGATTGGTGAACATGGAACGGCCAAGTCTATGGTGTTGGAGCGTCTTGCAGCCGCGTTGGGCGTAAACTTTCGTCATTACAATGCCAGTATTTTGAATTTTGATGATCTCATTGGGTTTCCTGCACCAGATACCACAACTGGTCGAATCCAATATCTACGCTCAGACTTGGATGCGTGGGATGCAGAAGCCATTTTTATCGACGAGATTTCTCGTTGTCGTCCAGATATGCAAAATCGATTGTTTCCATTGGTGTATGAGCGTAAGCTTCAAGGTACCACATTGGAAAAACTAAAGTACCGATGGTCAGCAATGAATCCTCCTCCCACAGAGGACGATCCAAATCGATACTTTGGATCCTTTGAATTGGACGATGCATTTGCCGATCGATACGACTGGATTCTTCGTGTGCCACATCAATTGTCATCGGAACAACGGTTGAAGATCATCAAAGGCACGACCGTATCTGAAGGTGCACCCATCATACTCAACAATCTTCTCCGCGAAATAAAAGGAAAGATGAATTTGGTTGAAGAAGTCTTCGGGTCGAATGTTGCCTTGTTCTTTGATGCGTTGTACAGCATTTTGAAAAGACGTGATTGGAAGGTATCACATCGTCGTATGCGTATGATGTATGAGAATGCCATAGCCATGATTGCCACTGGGTATTACCCGACAATATCGGATGCTTTGTATCGAACAGTGTTGTACAGTCTTCCACAAAGTACCAAAAGAGACATTGGTGGTCGAGATATTCAACCGTTGGTGTCGATGGCGTTGAAAGTTAAATCTCTTGACATTTTGGATATTCGAAAGCGGCTGCTCGAAGAAGAAGACCCGATTAAGAGGATTGTTTTGGCCCTGCAATGTGGTCAACCAGATTTGATTACCGCAACGGTGTTGGACTCTTATGCATCCTTGAGTCCAATAGAAAGGCTGGTATTGGCAGTACAATTGTTTCCTATTCTGGTAGAAAAGTATCCGAAGACTCCAGCCATTGTATTGTCTCAACTGTCTGAAGGGGTTGCCAAGGTTCATTCCTTGCATTCAAAGAATACACCCATTCCAACACACTCCGTATTGTACAAGATCTCACAAAAGATTGTCGCTATAACGGCAACATTGAGCAAAGGACAAGAGTGGATAGAAGATGTGTTGTGGGTTGGATTTGAGGAACGGTTCTTTGATACACCGACTCAAATCAGAGAGACCGTGTCTTTTTGTACACAAACCAATTTTAATTTGAAAAAGTTGGGAGTCTAAAGAATGTCCCAACACTATATAGAACCCACACAATGGTTGCACAATATGAGTGCACCCCCACGATCCAGTGTCCAAGTCGCTCCCAATAGAAAGAATCGCAAGGTTGCCCGCGTTTGGGTTCCTGGTATCATGCATAGCAATAGTGACTGGAGACAAAAGACGCTAGAGTATTGTGGTTTGTCTGATTGGGATGAGATGATGTATAAGGCAGACAACGTGTTGTCTGGACTTCCACCATTCTTTGTGATGACAAATGGTGATATTAAGACAACACATCGATTGCAACCCCTCGTGACGATTGCTTTGTTGGCTCGAACCTCTGGAGTTTTGTTTCAGCTTCATGCGAAACCAATGTATACCCTTGAACGAATGAGAAAGGGGATAAAACTATCCGACCCGGCTGTGTTGAGTCACTTGAATATGATTCCTATTGAGGGGGATTTATGAGTATTATTGGTCGAATACACAATATGATTGTCGCGATGCCTTATGGATTGGAGAAGATGCTGTCCTTGATGGATATTGAGGAGTCTACCGATATTAAAACAGCGTGTGTACCAATCGGTGGTCGACCCAAGATCATCGTCAACCCAGAGTACGTAGAACAAAACTGTGAGACTGATCAGAAGTTGTTTATGCTTATTCAACATGAGTTGCACCATCTGTTGTTGGGGCATACTCGATTGTTTAAAAGAACGACTCTTCAGCATAATATTGCCTTTGATGCCATCATCAATGCACTGCTGTGTCGTGCTAGACCCGAGCCAGAATGGACAGCATTGTTTCGGGACAGTTATTCTAAAAATCGTTTTCCCGAGTGTTTGCTTAGGCCGCCTGCAGGTTTTCCATTGGAGCCATCGTTTCCTACAGGGATGCCAGAGCATATTCAATCGATAATTCAAACGTTGTACTACAGCAGTGAAGGAACATT
>Ga0115564_10004518_pt1 | contig 11283 bp, 10 predicted proteins | sample COGITO_mtgs_1105_7_FD_88680 | JGI IMG/M metagenome (GOLD analysis project Ga0115564, IMG submission 88680) | Pelagic marine microbial communities from North Sea - COGITO_mtgs_110523 | ecosystem: Environmental > Aquatic > Marine > Epipelagic | place: Germany:Helgoland, sampling site Kabeltonne... | reverse complement strand
GGATTAATAGTTAAAGAAAGACAATTCCCGTCTGATAGTAAGCTTATGTATAAAGCTGCAAGTGGATGCATGGAGCATATTAATATTTTTGAAGTATCAAACATAAATTCAACAATTAAAAATTTAAGAGAAAAGAATTTTTGGGTTTATGGGTTTGATGCAAGGGGAGAAAAAGACTTTACGGATATTAAATGGGAAGGAAAGAATGTTCTTTTATTTGGATCTGAAGGTTTTGGTATGAGAGAGCATACTGGAAAGTACACAGATTTTTTTGTTAAGATTGACATAAATAAAGATGTAGAAAGCTTAAATATCTCAAATAGTGCAGCGATTGTGTTTCATCATTTAAGTTATTTGAAAAAAAATTCTTGATTAGTATTAGATTTCTTAATAGAAATCGTTTATGCCCTTGTAGCTCAGCTGGTAGAGCAATTGATTTGTAATCAATAGGTCCGCGGTTCGACTCCGTGCGGGGGCACCATCACTCAATAAAATTAATACTTATTATTTCGTTAAGCCAAATTTTAACTAATTTTTGATTTTAAGTTTCATCAGACTACCATTAAATCAATTAAAATTGAAAATAAATAAATTGATTGATTGGTCTTAAAAAAATAAAAGTAAAATAAAACAGAAAGGAAATAAAAACAATATCTCCAATAAAAAAAAGCACATTTTTTGATAATTTTTTTTTTATAGTTTTTTCTTTAACGTAATATGTAATTAAAATACCCAAGGCAATCAACAAGGTAACGATATAGATATTTTCATGAAGTCCTAGATAACTGTAGTTAATTGGATTGATCACTTTAATCCACATTTGAAATGAAGTTTCTATAGAATTTGATCTAAAAGGTATCCAGGACAACATTATTATTGGTAGAGTAAATAACCATCCAAGAATATTTTTATTCTTTAAGTTATTTGTTAAAGGACGTGTAAGCCTATAGATTAAAATGAAAAAAGCATGATACAATCCCCAAATTAAAAAAGTCCAATTTGCACCATGCCATAAACCCATTAAACTCCAAGTTATAAATAAAGTTATTTGATCATTTTTATTTGAAGTAGCTTTTTCTAATCCACCAACTGATGAATTGTGAATTTTTATTTTTAACAAAGGAAAATAAATGTAATCTCTAACCCAACTAGATAGTGATATATGCCACCTACGCCAGAAATCTTTAGGTGAACTAGCCATATAAGGAAAGTTAAAATTTTCTGGAAAAGTAATTCCTATCATTTTTGCACTACCTAAAGCGATATGTGAATATCCACAAAAATCAAAATAAATTTGAAATCCAAATAAAAAAGCTAAAGTCCAAACATCTAAAGCTGATATCTCAGATATTGGTAAACCAAAACCACTGTCAACTAATGGTGCAATATTATCAGCTATAACAACCTTTAAAAATAAACCATAAAGTATTCTTCTCAGTCCTTGAGTGATATAATTCCATTTAAAATAATTGAATCTTTTAAATTGTGATATTACTTCTTTTGCTCTTAAAATTGGACCGGCTATTAATTGTGGAAAAAAAGTTACATAACAAGCGTATATAATAAAACTTTTTTCAGGTTTTATGGATTTTTTATATACATCAACAGTATAACTAATTGTTTGAAATGTATAAAAACTAATTCCTAAAGGAAGAATGATTTTAAAAATTATTGGATCTAACTTAACATCAAAGATATTAAATAAACCTATAGTGTTTTCGGTGAAAAAAATCAAGTATTTGAAAAAAAATAATATTCCAAGGTTTACAGATAGACTTAATATTAATAGATTTTTTCTTTTTTTATCATTAAGATTAACCATATTGAGTCCAATCCACCAGTCTAAAAAAGTAGAAAAAAGTAGTAGAGGTATAAATTCAATTTTCCAAAAACCATAAAAAGTTAAACTAGATAAAAAAATTAAATAAAACCTATAATAATAAGAAATATTCCAAAATAAAAAGACTACTGTGGAAAGTAATAACAAATAAGTTAATGAATTAAAAACCATTATCTGTCTAAGTCCCAAATGTTAGTAATTTCTAAAAAAATTGAATTAGCTAATATTTTATGTGCATCAGAGTTAAAATGCATAAAATCAATTTCATTTTTATTTCCTAAAGTTGTTGATGGTTTTTTACCCCACATTGTATTTGGAATTAAATTCTCTAAATTTTGAAATTCAATATCATTAGCTACTACAATTTTTTTAATATCTTTTTTAAATTTGTTATATTCAAGAATATTATAGGGTATTTTAATATCATTACGTATAGGAACAATATACATGAAGGTTTTTATACTATTTTCACTAGATATCTTAAGTAAAGAATTTAAGGCTGCTAAATTTTTTTTATATCGTCCAGGTAAGATTTTTCTTGTCGTTGTTGGACCTATATTTAATACAAAGTTCCTTAGTTTATAAAGGTTATTGAATAGATCTCCTCTAAGATCTGGCCTCTTGAGCCACAAAGACCATTTTTTTTCTAAATTTTGATTCAATAAAAGCTCAAAATTTTCTTGTAATGAAGATTTAGATTTATTTAGATCATTTCCTGAATTATCACTTTTAATATTACTTTTAATTAAATTTTTTCCAATTTCACTTTTATTGATAAATTTTAAAGAACTATCATCAAGAAAAATGTCTTGTAAAGCATCTCTAATATTATCTTCACGCAAATCATCAAAGACAACTGGTAATATCAAATATTTGATTGGTAGTTTTTTTATAAGATGAGATAAAATTATAAAATGTTCCTGTAAATTAGCATTAGATTGAGATAGTGTTAGCAAATAATGGTTTTTTTTTTTTACCAAACTAAATAGTTTATTTGAAGCAATTTTTTGACCCTTGCTATATTCATTTATTGAATGTAGTTGAGAATTACCTAACCATAAAATAACTGGTTTATTATCACCAAAATTATAGTAATCATAAAGACATTCTTGATAATCTGATAAATCATAGCAATGAATTTTTAGATCTTCAAATTCACCAGAAACACTTTTGGTAGTTTGTCCTAAAGCTAGTTCTTCAAAATTTTTTTTAGATGAAGATTGAAATGTTACTAGATAGAGTATTAATAGGGAAAATATAATTCCAAATAGAAATGAAATATTGTTGTTCAAACTTTTAATAAAAGGGAAATTTTTGTAATTTTTTTCCATTTTAGTTTTTAGTACATGCTATTATTTTAGTTATTTGATGTTTCTTTGCGAGTTTGTTCAATCTTTATTTTTTTGTGAAGACTATTATTTTTATCATACAATAATTCAAAGCAAATTTTTTTATTAGCATTAATTTTAATTATCTTTGCATTTCTAACCTCAAAATTATCTGCAACAGCGCTAATAGGTCTTTTACTTGTATCTAAATTTTTTATTAAAATTTTAGATTTATCACTTATAATTGTACCCTTCCATCTTCTAGGTCTAAAAGGACTAATAGGAGTAACAGCTATTTTTCTTGAATCTAAATTTAGAATAGGTCCATGTACTGATAAATTATAAGCTGTACTACCCGCTGGTGTTGAAACTAACACTCCATCAGAGATTAGATTTTTAATTATATTTTTTTTATTAGCTGTAATAGAAATTGATGATGCCTGTTTACTTTGTCTTAATATCGATACCTCATTAATAGCTATTGATTTTTTTGTTTGGTTGTTTTTGTTAATAACAATCATCTGTAAAGGATAAATTTTGACGCTATTTAAGATTTTCAAATTTTTAATAATAGTTTTATTAGAAAAGCTATTCATTAAGAAACCATAGTTTCCAGAATTAATTCCATAGAAAGGTTTTTTAAATTTGTAAAGTCTTTTTAAGGTTTGAAGCATAAAACCATCACCACCAACCACAATAACTATATTAGATTTTTTTAAAGATGTGATGTTAAGCTTTTTTACAAGTAAAGATTTAATTTTTAAGGAAGCCTTTGTTTTATCAAAAATTAAATATACCTTGTCTCTCATCTAGTGGTGCCCTCGGCCAGACTCGAACTGGCACTCCGCAAGCGGCAAGGATTTTAAGTCCTTTGTGTCTACCAATTTCACCACGAGGGCATTCCAATTTATCATTGTTATATCTTTGTTTATTTATAACTCAACCCCACATCTAAACCAAATATATATCATTTATTTTTACAGTTAATGTTATACATACATAAAAATATAGATATTAATTATAAAAATCTTTTATAAATGAAAACAATATTAATTACAGGTGGTTTTGGAATTCTTGGAGCCTCCTTATCTAATATTCTCTACAATAAGGGATACAAGATAATTATTTTTGATAGGTCTAAAAAAAGGAAAAAATTACTCAAAACATATATCAATTCAAAAATTATAAGACAACATGGTGATTTTACAAATATAAAACAAGTTAAAACTATTATTAGGAAGAATAAAATCAATACTATAATTCATCTAGGTGCTATCACTCAAGTCATTGAAGCATATAAAGAACCTTACAGTGCTTTTAAAAATAATGTGACTGGAACCATAAATATTTTAGAAGCTGTAAGAGAAGTAAATAAAAAAATTAATATAATTTTTAGCTCTTCAGACAAAGCTTACGGTAAAATGACTAAAAAATCTTATACTGAATCTAATCCCTTGCATGGAGACTACCCTTATGATGTTTCTAAATCAGCTGCTGATTTAATTTCCCAATCTTATTCAAAAACTTATAATCTTAAAATTGGGATTATTAGATCAGGGAATATATATGGACCTGCTGATATTAACATGGATAGATTAATTCCTGGTACTATAGTTAAGGCTTTAAAAGGAGAACCTGTTCAAATTAGAACTTCTGGTAAACTTGTAAGGGATTATCTTTTTGTAGACGATGTAAGTAATGCCTACTACAAATTACTCCTCTATATGAATAAAAATAACAACAAAAAACTTTTTATTTATAACCTTGGGTCAAAATTTAATTTTAATTCTTTGGAGGTGGTTAAAAGAATATATAAAATTATTAATATTAATTTAAAACCAATAATTTTGAACAAATCATCTATAGAGATTATTGCCCAAAAATTGAACTATAAAAAAGCTGTTAAAGATCTTAAATGGAAGCCTATTACTGACTTTAAAATAGGAATGTTAAAAACTATAAAGTGGTATAAAGATAATTATAATGAATTTAAGCATCTAAAATTTTAAATTAGGTTCTTTTGATACTAAATCACTCTGCTTCAACACAACTATTTTAATTTAAAGTTTATTATTATTCATAATAATATAATAAATAAATAACACTATAAAATTCTATTGTAACTAGATGAATAATCAAAATATAAAAGCCTCAATAATTTGTTGCCTCTACAATGAAGTAGACTTAATAGATTCAAACTTGGTTAATTTTATAAATAAAATTAAAATTTCTAAGTTAAATTTAGAAATTATAGTTATAGATAATAATTCAAATGATGGTACTAGAAAAAAATTAAAAAGATTAAAAGAGAAAAGATTATTTAAAAATATTACTTATATTTTTAATAATGCAAACCTAGGAAAAGGTGGCTCAATTAAAAAAGCTTGTAAAATTGCTGTTGGAAAATATTGTTGCGTATTTGATGTTGATGAATATTTAGTTAAAGATTTATTTAACGGTATTAGAAAAATTACAGCCAGAAATTTTGATTTTCTTGTAGGGTCACGTGTTCATGAAAGAAATAAATATATCTACAAAAGCAACTATTATGGTGTTAGATTTTTAACTTTTTTAATAAATTTTTTCTATAACACAACATTAACTGACTCAGCAGGTGCTATTAAAATTTTTGATAAAAAAAAATATAATCAAACTTTTATCAAAACTTCTGGTTTTGATTTTGAATTCGAATTAATTTGTAAATTTGCAAAAAAAAATTTTACTATTGGTGAATTTTATACGTCCTATACACCAAGAACTTTTGCTGAAGGTAAAAAATTAGTTGCATGGAAAGATGGCTCTAAAATACTTGCAGTTATTTTAAAGAATATTTTATAAATGAAAAAAGTATTAATCACTGGTGGCTTTGGTACATTAGGATCTTCTTTGACTAAAATTCTTTGCAAAAAAGGATTTAAAATATTTATTCTTGATAGATCTAAAAAAAAAAGAATTATAAATTCTTTCGGTAAGTCTAAAATTATAAGACTATATGGAAATTTCAACAACTTAGATCAGGTTACAAAGATATTAAAAAAAAATAAATTTTGTACAATAATTCACTTAGGTGCAATCATGCAAACTGTTAAATCTAATTTGAGTCCATTGAATACATTTAATACTAATATAACTGGAACCATAAATATTTTAGAAGCAGTAAGAGTGGTAGATAAAAAGATTAATATAATTTTTAGTTCTTCTGCGAAAGCTTATGGAAAAATGAAAGGTAAAGCTTTTATAGAGAGTGATGCTTTGCATGGAGACTACCCTTATGATGTTTCTAAATCAGCTGCTGATTTAATTTCCCAATCTTATTCAAAAACTTATAATCTTAAAATTGGGATTATTAGATCAGGGAATATATACGGACCTGGTGACAATGATCTACATAGGTTAATACCTGGAGTTATTGTTAGGGCCATAAAAGGTGAGACGATTAAATTAAGAGCTTCAAGTAAGTTTAGTAGAGAATATATCTATGTTGATGATCTTAGTAGTGCTTACTATAAATTATTGCTCTATATGAATAAAAATAACAACAAAAAACTTTTTATTTATAACATTAGTTCAAAATCTAATTTAAATAATCTCCAAATAATAAAAAGTATTCAAAAAATTATAAATACTAAATCAAAAATACTCTTTTTAAATAATACTTCTATAGAAAATATTACACAAAGGTTAAATTATAATAAAGCTACCAAAGAACTAAACTGGAAACCTACAAATAGTTTTGATGATGGTATTTCAAAAACTGTTAACTGGTATAAAAAGAATCATAAAAATCTAACAGAGTAAATCTTTAAATTTAATTATTATTTATTCATAAAATTAATAATATTTTTATGAATGTAATCTAAATCTTTAGTTCCCAATCCTTGATGACAGCCTATAAGTAAACCATTTTTCATTATAAAGTCAGAATTAGGATAGTCATTAACTTTATTTACTGAAGATCTAAGTTCTACAAATGCTGGGTGTCTTAGTGAATTACCTGTAAATATAGGCCTTGTTTGTATAGATTTTTTTTCTAAATAGATCTGCAATTTTTTTCTATTGATCATTTTGGTATCTTTAATAATTAATGGATAAGCTAAAAAGTTAGTAAAAACTTTGTCAAGCATTACCGGTAGATCAAATAAATTTTCAAAAGATTGAAAAAATTTATAATGATAAAAATAATTCTCATTCCTTATTTTACTAAATTTTTTAAATTTTTTTAGTTGCTCTAGACCAAAAGCTGCACCTATTTCCGAGGGCTCAAAATTGTAGCCCATTTCACTAAAAACAAATTTTCGGTCATAATCAATCCCTGAAAGTTTAATATTTAGTCTTTCTTTTATACTTTCAGATTGTTTAATTGTAGAGGATAGTCTACCCCAACTTCTTATTACTCTTCCTTTATCATAATCTTTTTTTGAATTTAACATTAACATACCACCATTCCCAGCACAGCTTATTACGTGAGAGCCATAAAAACTGGTTATTGTCATGTCACTAAAATTACCAGTAGATTTATTATTAATTTTTGCCCCCAAAGTGTCAGCTGAGTCTTCTATTAACTTAAGATTATACTTGTTTGCAATTTTTTTTATAGATGGCCAGTTTGGAATATTACCAATTAGATTTGGCACTAAAATTGCTGAGGTATTTTTATTTATTTTTTTGGATATTAATTTTTCATCAATTTGCAATGTATATTTGTCTACGTCTACAAATATTGGTTTTAAACCACTAATTACCAGTGAAGATATAGCTGTACCAAAATTTAAACAGGGAATGATTACTTCACTGCCTTTTTTTAGATTTAAAATTTTGAGTGCTAAAAGAATAGCTGACGATCCGGAATTTACCATTATTCCATATTTTTTATTGAAAGTTTTTGCTACTTTTTTTTCAAAAAGTGAAACGTTTTTTGACATTTGTGTTGATTTTTTTAAACAATTTAAGACAGCACTAACTTCTTCTTTTCCATATACATTTTTTCCATAAGGGATTTTAATTTTTTTCATAACGACCCCTTCTTTCCATTGTTAAATAATTCATTTAAATAGTTTTTATCTCTAAGCGTATCCATTGGATGCCAGAAACCATCGTGTTTATATGCCATTAATTCACCTTTAGTAGATATGTTTTCTAATGGTTCTTTTTCGAATACACAATCGTCATCGTTACCTATATAATCAAATATTTTTTTATCCAGTACAAAAAAACCACCATTAATTCTACCCTCAGATAGTTTATCTTTTTCTTTAAATTGAACAACTGCATCACCTTCTATTGTTAAATGACCAAATCTTGGTATGGGTCTCACAGCACTTAGGGTTGCTATTTTTTTATGGGTATTGTGAAAAAGTAAAAGTTTTTCAATATTTATATCAGATAAACCATCTCCATAAGTCATAAAAAAAGACTCATCTTCTCCTATAAGATGTTTTACTTTTTTGATCCTAGCTCCAGATTGTGCATTAAGTCCGGTGTCGACTACATGAATGTTTTTCTCATTTTTAAAGTAGTCCATTATTATTTCTTTTTTGTAACCAGCACAGATAATTACATCAGAGAAACCAAATCTAAAATAATGGTTTATGATATGTTCGATAATTGGCTTACCGGCTACCACTACCATAGGTTTGGGAGTTTTATGAGTTTCCTCAGACAATCTAGACCCTAAACCACCCGCTAAAATTACAACCTTCATAATTCTCTATTATAACAAAAATGATGAATTTCAAGAGCTAATACAAATCTAATTTTAAAGAGAGCCACATAATGACTAATATTAATAAAGTGATATTGAGATTTTTGTGTGTACAAATATAATTATAGAAATAAATGAATTATAGCGAACATTTTATTAACAATTTTTATTTAAGTTTTACTATAAGTTTATCTTTTATAATATTTTTTTTTATAAAGTCTGCACTTATTGATCAATTTATAAAGATTAATAAGATAAATATATTTGGTGAGTTTTCTAAAATTATCATATTTTTTCTACATCTAGCATTTTATGCAGTAGTTTTTAATATTTTATTAATTTTTCATCTAATATATTTAATTAAATATCTTTTATTTATCTCATTTTTATTAACTATTTATTTATTTTATTATAATCTTAAAAAAAGTAAAAAATTTAATATCAATTTAGAATTAACAAATTTTAAAAAAAAACACATTATATTTTTATTAATATTATTTTTACTATTTTTAATTTCGATTCTACCAATATCTGATGCTGATAGTATTGCCTATCATTTAAACTTTCCTTTTAGACTTTTAGAGTATGAATACTTGTGGGAGGATCTACAAAAAAATTTAGAATTTTCAATAATTGCAAACAATGAAATTCTACTTTCAATATCTGTATTATTAAAATCAGATAATTTTGGAGCAATTTTAAATTTTTTTGTTTTAGTAGTTTTTATGTACACACAAAAAAATTCTAAATATTTTAAAAATATTATTTTATCATGTCCATTATTAATATTTCTTATTTCTACACAAAAATTACAAATGACATTTTCTATTTTATTTTTGATTTTATTTATTTGCATCTATGAAAAAAAATTAAAAAATAATCTTGAAATTTTTATCGCATGTATGTTGTTAGTCTTTTATGCGTCAATTAAAACTAGCTATATTTTAATTTCATTACCTTTATTTATTTATTTTGTATATAATTATAATTTTAAGGCTATTAAAATTATAATCTTTAGCTCTATAGGCGTTCTATTATTTTTTGTTCCACTATTTTTTATAAAATATAATGCTTATGGCAATATTTTTGCTCCCTTTTTTGATAATTATTTAGGTTCAAATAAAGAGTCTTTAAAAGCACTTCAGTATTCACTAAGAAGCACTGAAGGTTGGTTAACGAATTACAATGATTATAAAACTTTTATAAAAGTTTTTATGCCAACAAATTTATCACAACTATCTTCATCATTTGGTTTACTATTTTTAATTTTATTTTTTGATTATAAATTATTAAAAAAATTGCATTTTTTTCCACTAATAATTGTTTTTATGATTTTGATTACTGGACAAATTTCACCTAGGTATTATTTAGAAGCATTTTTAATTTTGGCATATTATTTATCTAGGATGAATTTTCCCACAAAAATTATTACATACACACAGTTATCCATAGTTTTTATTTTTTCAGCTGCTTTTGTTTTTACCGCTTATGGTGGCTTTTATAAAAAAAATTTTAAACATAAATATCAAAGTAGATTTGCTTACTCTTACTACAATGCAGATCAAATCAAAGAGATTGATTTAAATCCAGGAAATGTATTGACGTTCGCAGATGGAAGAGAGTCAATTTTTTATAACAAAAATTTTTACTCACAAAGATATCTTTCAGTACTAAGTTCCTACAATGAAAATCAATTCGATAAACTTTTACTCAAATATATAAAAGATAATAATATTAAGTACATAATTCATACTAATCTTAAAGATCACAATTGTTTTGATAACTTAAAAGATGTTTATTTAAATCAAAAAATTGCTGTTAGAAATTTTTTAACAAAAAATGATTTAATTAAATATAATATTTATAGAATTAAAAATATTATGAGCTGTAACGATTAATGATATGCTTAAAATATATAAACACAATTATGATAATAATGCTTTTTTAAGGTAACCTTTATCTAGCTTACAATTCTTGTAGCCGCGTTTGACTATATTCAAATATCTCTCTGTAGGAAATCTAAATGAAGTTTTTTTTACCATAGTATAGGTCATTACTTTCTTACCATAATAAGTAAAATAATATTTTTTATAAAGAACGGGATAATCTTCATAAACGTCTAATTTTTTTTCATCACTTTTAGATATTTCAAACAAAGCACCCGGAACTAATGAATTTTTTTTAGGCTCTATATCAGCTGCTCTGTATTTGCTTCTAAAAGTTAATTTAAAATCTTTAAGATTAATCTTTTTGAGAAAAACACTATCTTTACATCTTCTCTTCATTTGAAAATGATTTAGATTACTTCCGTAAGCGAAATAAAGCATTAAACTATCTAACAACTACTTCTATTTTTTTTTGATTAACAAATTCTAATACTTCAGAACTACACTTATCAATTTTAAGTTGGTCTT
>Ga0115564_10004509_pt1 | contig 11289 bp, 8 predicted proteins | sample COGITO_mtgs_1105_7_FD_88680 | JGI IMG/M metagenome (GOLD analysis project Ga0115564, IMG submission 88680) | Pelagic marine microbial communities from North Sea - COGITO_mtgs_110523 | ecosystem: Environmental > Aquatic > Marine > Epipelagic | place: Germany:Helgoland, sampling site Kabeltonne... | reverse complement strand
CCATCTGCCGCAGAAGCCCCTGCCAGAAAGGCTTGGATTGCTCGGCGCCCTGGCCGAAACCGGGTTGCTCATCGTGTCGGTTGGCCTGGTGCTTGTCGGTGGCCTTGCCCAGCAGAAACTCGATGATGTACGTCGCACCGAACCGGTTGCCTGTCTCCTGCACCGCTGCGAGGGCCAGGCAGGCTTCGCTGGTTCCATCGAGCCTTTCGGTGGTGTCCAGGCATAGGTCACAGTTGCCGCAGGGGTCGGACGGCTCGCCAAAGTAGCTGAGCAGGGTCTGCCGCCGACAGGTTGGCGCTTCGCAATACGCCACTAATGCGCCCAACCGCCCATGTTCCCGCCTGCGTCGTTCTTCGTCCGAAAATTCCTGATCAATGAACCGGTGCCGCATGTTGATGTCCTGGGCGCCAAAAACCATGTGCGCCACCGCTGGGGCCCCGTCCCGGCCTGCGCGCCCGATTTCCTGATAATAGGCATCAAGCGAACCAGGCAGATCGGCATGAAACACAAAACGGACATCGGCTTTGTCGATACCCATGCCAAAGGCAATGGTGGCGCAGACGATCAAGTCCGGTTCGGTCATGAATGCGGCCTGGGTATCCGACCGCTCATCAGGGGTCAGGCCGGCGTGGTAGGCCCGGGCGTTATGTCCGTTCTCGTTGAGAAACGCCGCGTAGGCCTCAGTGTTCTTTCGCGATAGCGTGTATACGATGCCGCTCTGACCCTGGTGGTCTTTGAGAAAGGCCAGCAACTGGTCTCGTGGACGCTGCTTGGGTTCGACGTGAAGGCAAATGTTGGGGCGATCAAAGCCCGCGACATACACCTCTGCCTGCCCACCGAAGATTTTGGCCACGATATCGTTGCGCGTCGGCTCGTCGGCGGTCGCGGTGACAGCAGCAATAGGTGTACTGGGAAAGGCCTCGCGCAGGTGGGACAGGGCGTCATACTCGGGCCGGAAACTAGCGCCCCACTGAGAGATGCAATGCGCCTCGTCGATCGCGATCAGAGACAATCCAATGGACCGCAGCGCGCCAAGCATTCGCTCGGTCATAAGCCGTTCCGGGGCGAGGTAGAGAATCGGCACCTCACCCGCAGCGACCGCACGCCAGATGCGGACATTTTCTTCGCGCGACTGCGAGGAGTTGATGCTGGCCGCATTCACGCCGGCGAGTCGCAGCGCCGCAACCTGATCCTGCATCAGGGCAACCAGTGGCGAAATCACCAGGCTGAGCCCGCCATTGACCAGGGCTGGAACCTGGTAGGTCAGGGATTTCCCCGCCCCCGTTGGCATCACCGCCAGCGAGTTTGTGCCCGCCAAAAGGCGGTCCACGATGGGTTCCTGACCGGCGCGGAAACTGTCAAAGCCAAAGACCGTTTTGAGGACTTCATGCTTATTTCCGAAACTCACCCGTTCGCTCTCCCTCCGGCTTCACACCGCCGTTCATGTCAACCCGAAAGCGGATGTTCCCACCCGCCCAGCGGCGCATATTCTCCGGGCTTCGTTAAAGCACAAGCTGAAGCCAGACGAAATAATGGTCAGCGGGAGAAAAGGCGTTTGCTTTCGGAAATCTGAGGATAAGAGCAGGGCTCGATGGGTGCTAGCTTTTCAGAAGTCCGAGGCCTGCATCACTGGCATGGCGGGCAATGGGCTGCGTTAGGGACTGTCGGTGGTTTCTGCCTTTGCCTGCAAGGTCGCCGGAATGTCCTTGGCGAGGAAAAACAGCAGAGCGGCACCGAACACGACCAGTAGCGAGAACAGCGGCAGAAGGACCGGGCCAAAGGTCTCATAGACCGCACCGCCTGCAACAGCCCCCAAGCCTTGACCGCCAAAAAATGCTGATGCGTTCAGGGCGAGGGCCAGCTGAGCACTTGGTCCCGAGGTTGCGATGAGTCTGGCCTGCAGCGGGGCCAGGCACAAAGTCCACCCCAGCCCCATCAAAACGAAACCCGGGATCGCAAGCCAGAGCACGCCGGGCAACGCCCATAGCAGGATGAAACAGGTGGTCGTGAAGACCATACCAATCAGGATGGTTGCATCGCGGCCAACAATCTTGAGAATCGGTGCAGAAAGGGCATTTCCGGCGGTCGAGGCGATGCCCGACGCCAAAAGCAATGGCACAACCGCCCACCGAGGCATTTCTGCGACTTCGACCAGCCAGAACGAGATCATGGCAAAGGTCAAAAATCCGCCCGTGATCAGCAGCAAGGTTGTCACGATGGAAAGGGACGTCGCCTGATCAGCAATGACGCTGCGCATGGCTTTCAAGGAGGCTCGCGTGCCTCTTACCCCAGCCGGAACACCCAAGGCCACGCCAATCGCCGCGGCGAAGGCAGCCCCCCCGGAGACGAACCATGCAGCGCGCCAGCCTGCGATATTGCCGACAAAGCTGGCGATGGGGAGCGCCAGGATCAGGGATACAGTCAGACCGGTGAAAACCACCGCAAGCGCCGCCGGTCTTTGGGTTTCAGGCACCAGAGACGCCGCGATGACGGTTGTTGTGGGCATGACGGAAGAGGCGCCTACTGCCATGACGATACGGGCGATCATCGCCTGTTCCCACGTTTGTGCCAGTCCAAGCCAGCAGGCCCCGAGGCCAAGCAGGCTCATTGAGGCCAGCAGAACCATGCGTCGGGGCCAATGCCCAATGAGAATTTGCGCCAGGAGCGCGCCGACCGCGATGGAAAACGAAAACGACCAAACCAGGGCCGCGATTGCGTCTGCGGACACACCGAGGCCACTGCGCATTTCGACCTGAACGCCGATGATCGTCAATGAACCCCAGCTTGTACAGAACTGAGTGAATGCCAGAAGCACCAACACTGGCCAGGCACGCCCCATGAAGTCCGCCCTTCTCTCTCGTCGGCGGGATGCGGGAACGACCAGAGGTCGAAGGCATTCAGCGCGCTAAATTCGTTGTCCGGCAGTGTGGGAGTAGTTGGTTTGGACAGCAAGCGCCCTGTGCGTGTCTTTCGAGACGGAAAGCCCTTTGGGAGACGATAAAATTGCTCGTACACAGCCTAGCACGCCAGTTCGGTATAGTGGCCTGACCAGTGCGCGCAGAGCCGCGCGATTTAGAAGGTGGCGGGCGCGTCCCAGAGGACGGACATGCTGAGTGGTCCCCGGAATGCCCAACCGCCAAACGGCACCTCTCCATCCAGCCGCAAGCCTCTGAACCGCGCAAACAGTTTGGGCAGGACGACCTCGGCAATCAGGCATTTCGAAATCCAAGCACCGGCACAGAAATGAGGCCCTGCACCAAAGGAGATGGCCGGGGTGCAGTCTTGGCTGACGTCAAACTCATCAGGATTGGCAAAAACAGCTTCATCGCGGTTGCCGGAGCTGAACATCAGGAACACGCGATCTTCGGGTGCGAACGCAACGCCGTTAAAGTCATAGGGTTGGGCTACGCGTCGGGGCGACATGCCAATCGGAGACATCCATCGGGCATACTCTTCGAACGCGTCGAGCCAGGTGGCCTCCCCCTGTTCGATTTTGGCGCGTTGTTCTGGGTGGATCAGCAAGGCCCAGATTGTTCCGGCGATGGCATCGCGGGTTTCGTTCTGTCCCCCCGAAATGGCCAGCCGGATGTTGATGCAGTTCTGGGCATCGTCCATGCCGGACTGCTGCTGCACCGAAAGCAGCGAGAAGTCTGGACTATGACGGACGGCGTCAAGGCGTTCGGCAACGTGCTGGTCGATGGTTTCAACGCAGGTCAGACAATGGGCTTCGATGGCCGGGTCGCCGGCGTAGTTCGCGCAGCCGTCCACCATGGCTTGGCTGACGCGATCCATGGTCTGCCAGTCCATGTTGGTCAGTCCCGTCACCAGGCAGAGCGCTTCGCCCGCCAGTCGCCGAGCAATGTCACTGGTCATGTCCGCACCTTTGCGCGGTGCCAGATCATCAAGAACTCGATCCGTCATGTCCTCAAAGGCGGCACGCCAAACCGCCTTGACGGTCTTGGGCGAAATCGCTGGAAAGATGGCCTTGCGCTCAGCCCTGTGGTCCCGTCCATCTTTGCGCATCATGTTTTGCCCCATCAGCTGGGTCATTAGACCGCCAGGCTGGACGGAGGAAAACACATCAATCAGCTTTTCATTCAGGGCAATATCGTCCCGCTTGACCATCAGCGTGGCGTCCAACTCAGGTACGTAAGCGATGGGGGCCTGCTCCCGCATCGCTTTGAGCGTGGGGTAGGGGTCGTGCCAAAAGGCGCGAGGATCAATGCTGAAGACAGGCGCAGTTGACATAGGAGCCTCTTCTAGACCGACGCGAGCGCAGTGTCGTGGCAAGCATCACCGAACCCGCGTTTTAACCAAATATCCAACCTCGCGCCGCCAGCCAAAAGGGGAGCCGCCGAAATTGGTAAGCTGCTTGGACTATCAGATCCAACATCAAACATACGGGGTCGTTTCACGGCAAAGATCGCGGCGGCATCAATGACAAGGGGACCCTGAGCTGATACCGATTACCCCTCACTTTCTACCGAGCCTAAACACATATCCAAAAATGAAAAGGGTCCTGTTCTCATGAAAATCTTCTATCACACGTCGGCCACGGCGCAGGGTGGCCGATCTGGGACGAGCACTCTGGATGACGGCAGTTTCACCGCCAACACCGCACTGCCGGGGTCAGGCCGCGACGGGCTCACGCCTGAGAATCTGTTCGCCTTGGGTTATGCCTCTTGCTTCGATAACGCGATGAAGGAAGCAGCAAAGTTTAAGAACATTGAGCTGGGTGAAGGCTGGAAGACAACAATTGGGGTTGGTCTTGGCAATACCGATGACAATAAGCGCTTGCGGTTCGACGTCGATATCACTGCTTTCCTGCCCGGTATGGATCAGGAAACCGCTGATCGCCTTGTTGCAACAACTCACAAGCTTTGCCCGTTCTCCAACTCCATGGGTGAGGGCATCAACGTGCGCCTTAAGGCACAGGTCAGCGCGGATTAAGTTCCCGTTCTGGCAGGGTCCATCATGGATGCATGGATCTCACGGTCTGCGCGTGTTCACACCCGATGCGCCGTCTTGGACAGGCCCAACTGACATGCCGGCACTCTGCATCAGACCGCCTTTGCGCATGCGATTTAAATCGTCCGAAACCGCACAGATTCCTGAGATTTATAAATCCATGCCCTGAGGCCCCTTCACCCCAACACGGCCATAGCAACCAGCTGGAAACGACAGTTTCCGGGCAGAGAAACCTGGTGTGCCTGACGGGCTGGTCGGCGTGAGGGATCAGGCCAGATGCGGGTCCAGTGCTCGTTGGCGACGTTTCGGTCCTGGCGGTCTGTAAAGTAGAGATCGACCTTCACCACGTCCTGCGCCTGCGCGCTGCTTTCGGCCAGAATGAGCAGGAGTTGGTCAAAGGCCAGCCGGATCTGATCAGCGGTCGTTTCAGCGTATTCACCCGTCTGGGGGTCTTTACCCAGGACGCCTGACGTTACCAAGATCCCGCGATGCTTGGCGGCGTTGGGGACCGGGTTTAGGTGCTGAGCGGCCCCCTTGGCATAGATTGACTGGACCATTTAGGCCCCTCCCTTCTGATGCCTGATCGGGTTTTCGAGGCGACCCAAGGGGTCGATTTCAATGGAAATTGTCCCCTGACGCTGGCCAATTAAAACGCTCTTGTGTCCGCGCGGAAATGTGTCGTTGCCCTTGCCCGTGGTTCCGAAGCTCAACAGGTCGCCGGGTCGCAAGGTGAAATGCTTGCTGGCTTCGGCAATGCAGCGCTGGATGGTGAAGCGGTAGTTGCCTGTGTGGTCTTGGGTGAAAATCTCGTCGTTCAGCCGGCCGGTGACGTGCAGGTCATTCGGATCGCTGATTTCATCCGCTGTGGTGATCCAAGGGCCCATGGGGCCAAAGGTATCGGTGCCCTTGGAGCGTGTGTGATAAACGAAATAGGCATCCGTATCGTCCTCACCGTGCAGGCGCCGCCACGTATAGAATTCTGGTTTGGCCATGTCGGGCGGGTAGGTCACGGCGATGGAGTCCTTCATGAACTTGAGGCCGTGACTGGTGATGTCGTTGTGGATCAGAAACCCGAAAATCACGTCGAGTGCGGCTTCTTCGCTGATATGTTTGGCCCGCTTGCCGATCACGGCGCAGACCTCCGGCTCGGGGATAACGGCGCCCCAGTCCGGGTCCACGATGATCTCCTTGCCCGTACCGATCATGCACGACGGGGGCTTGAGAAAGAAATTCGGCACGCCCGGGTCAACGTGGGCGTTTTTCATCAGTTCTTTATTGTTGAAAGCCACGTTCAGGATCATGGACGGGTTGGGCAGCGGTGGGGCCCAATCAGTGCCCGCTTCCGGCTCGCCCGGTAAAGCATCGGGGTTCAGCTTGCGCAGAAGGTCGGGTTGCTCATCCGTAGCGCGAACGAGCCCCAGAACGTCGTCGATGCGGCCCAGACCCGCAGCTTCAGTCACGTCAGCCAGCGCCCGAATAAGAGCATCGCTGCCCCGGACAATGGCCTGTTCGCGGCCCTGGAGGTATCGAGTGCCAATCTTCATCGTCGATCTAGCCCTTTGCCAAAAATTCTTCGAGGGTTACGGGCGGTGCGTCAAGCTGGGGTGGGTTGACTGCCACACCGTCAAAATCAGAGGCTTCGTAGAACCACTTTTTCGGCGCAGGAAACCCCCAGATTTGCGAGCGCCGCGTATCACTAAGATCCCAACGCGTCGGTGGATGATCCTCATCGATCACGTTGTAATGGCTGGTAAAGGTTTCGACCCGATGCCCGTCAGGATCCCGGTAGTAGACGAAAAAGGCGTTGCCAATACCATGGCGTCCCGGCGCGCGGTCCATGCTTTCCGCCAGTCCTAAAGCGGCCATGACATCGGCGCCGTGGATCACGTTGGCGATTTCCGGTGTGTGATAGGCAAGATGATGCAGGCGCGGTCCGGCACCATTGGAATAGACCACGTCCTGGGTGTTGTTCTTGCGCTTCAACCAGACCCCCCACAGCTCATCCGTGCCATCGGTTGCCGTATATTCGGTCAATCGAAAACCCAGCTCAGTGTACCAGTCAAAGGCACCCTGAACATCGTGGGTCGCGATCTGCACGTGGTCGAGATAGACCAGTTTGCCGCCGGCATGGGTCTGGAAGTGCCGCATGCGGTTTTCCGGGCCGGGCATGCTGGCGTTAAACTCGACCGGAACCCCCACGGCATCCGTGATCCGCAGGGTCAGGCCTTGAAAGGGGCGCTCGATCCATTCGGGGCTGTCGCCGCGCGCCGCAAACCAGTCAAAGGCACGTCGAAGGTCGTCGTCGGAAAACATGCGATAACCAATGGCTCGCACGACACCTGGCCCCTCTTGCGCGACTTTCTCAAATCGCAAGGAGTGGTGGCCAACTTCTTCGATAGCCCGCAAACACAGGCATTCTGCACTGTGTTCCGTAACCTCCAGCCCCAGACCTGATTCGTAGAAATAGCGCGTCGCATCCAGATCCCGGCTGGTTAGCACAACGTGGCTCAGGCGGGTGATATTGAAGGGGACGTCGGCCACGGGATTGTTCAGAACCACGATCGAGTTCCCCCTAGCAAGTTGAAGGGTCGACGGTGCGACCTTTGACATGAGCAAGCCTGCACTAGCCAGAGGCAGGGAGCAACCCGGAACCCCCCCTGGGGGCGGTCTATAAGCAGGACAAAGCACCCTGGGGCAGTGCTTTTATCGGTTTCGCGTTCGACACCCCGCGTGCTCGCATTGGGGGTGTGGCGAACGGGTTAGACCCGGCGGCCTGCATTTTCCCAATAGGGTTCGCGCAGGCGTGCTTTGAAGATTTTGCCGCTATCTTCACGGGGCAGGGCGCCGTGAAAGTCGATCAGAGTGGGTTGCTTGAAGCGTGCGAGTTTGCCTTCCATAAAGGCTCTGACGTCCCCTGCATTTGCCGTCCAGTCCGGTGCGGGTTCGATGGCGGCAACCACCCGTTCCCCAAACTCAGGATCCGGTGCGCCGAAAACTGCGACATCACGAACAAAGGGGGCTTGAATCAGAACCGCTTCGATCTCTGCGGGGAAGATATTCGCACCGCCGGAAATGATCATGTCCTTCTTGCGGTCGGTGATGAATAGGTAGCCGTCGTCATCCAGCCACCCCAAATCCCCGACGGAGATATGGCCCTGCTTCTCGGCCGTTTTTCGGCTTTCCGGGTCGTTGGAATAGTCGAAGTCGCCAAAGACCTCCATCCGCGCATGAATTTCACCCACCTCGCCCCGAGGAAGTTCGTTGCCGTCTTGGTCGAGAATGAGGACGGTTCCGCCCATTTGCATGCGGCCTGCCGTACCCGGACGCTCTAACGCGTCCTGTGATGACGCCATGGTCATGAACCCGATTTCGGAGGCGCCATAGGTTTCCCAAAACACGGGGCCCCACCAGTCGATCATGGCGCGCTTCAAGTCATGCGGCCAGGGTGAGCCAGTAGAGATACAGAACTCAACCGACGAGATATCGTACCGCTCGCGTGTGGCCTCGGGCAGCTTGAGCAAGCGGCTCATCATGGTCGGGACCAGATAAATGTGGGTGATTTTGTGCGCGTCGATAGCGGCTAGAAAGGCCTCTGGTTCGAACTTTGGCGCAACCAGCGTTGAAACGCCCGCGCTGACCAGGGCCGAACTGATCAAGGTGGAGGGCGCTGAGTGGTAAATGGGTGCCGCGGTAAAGAAGTGAGAACCGGGCCGGAAGCGCATCATCTCCGTTCCAATCCGCTTCAGAGCGTCTGTAAAGTCCCCACGCGGGCCTGTCGCAAGCCGTCGAACGCCCTTCGGTCTGCCGGTTGAGCCCGATGTATAGCGCCGCAAGGGGCGCATGGCGGCGCGCGTGACCAACGGGGATGCGGCGTCTACCAAATCCGCCCATTCTTGAATATCCGGTGCGCTGTTGACCGCAGTTGGGCTGATGGCGTAGGCGGATTGAAGCGCTAAGCCCGGTGTGACAGCCACCACTCGGCGGCCTGCCAGCACCGATTCGAGACCGCTGATTAGGTCACGATGGATGATCACGGTGTGCGCGCCACTGTCTTCACAAATCGCCTGCGCCTCATCGGCTGCGCCATGCCAGTTCAGGGCAACAAGCACCGTTCCCGCCTGCGCCGCCGCACGCATGATTTCCAGCTGTGCCAGGTCGTTGCGCATGATCAGCGCCACGGGCTGATCCTCACCACAGCCCATTTCAACCAAAGCCCCTGCTGCCTTCTCTGCCCGTGCTTCCAGATGGTTGAGAGGGACGCTTATATCGAAATCAGCAACGGTGGACGGGTTCATATTGGTCTGGCTTGTCTCTCTGAACGGCTAATCGAGAACCGTGCTAACATCGAAAACAAAGACGGTGCGCAACTTTTCTCTGTTCCAGGCAAAATAGATAGGAACCCGTATGGTATCGACCCCGTTCGATGCGAGAACATAGAGCGGAAACAGGTCGCTTTGGCCAAACCAGACATTGGGCACGTAGTCCCAAATGTTCTCGATTGTCAGGGCGTCAAAGAAGTCTTGAATGGTGGTTTTCCAGCATTCCTTATCGCGATCAAGCGCCTCGTCGCCCATGTTGGTCAGCAGCATCGGTGTGACGTAGGTGGTTTTACCCAGCGTTCTCCTCACGGTTTCGATCTGTAACATTGGTTCTCCGCTGCAGGCTTGGAAAATATCCGTCGCAGAAATCGCTTCGATAAGTTCGGGAAATTCACGGAAATCGTTACCCATGTTTTCGACGGCAATCTCATAGTCTTCGAACGAGATTGGCTCCCGCGCGTCCGTGCAGTCATAGAGCGTGGGGAACTGCGCCGATAACGCCCGGGCCGTAAAGCTCTCTAAATCATTAGGGTTGGTATTGATGAAGGCCTTGATAATGGCTTCAGGTACATCGCGGTCCTTCAGTCGGAAGATGATTTCCTGATTGCCCAAAGCGTAAGGCGTAACGTCGTTTGCATTGTCTCCGACGAAGTAGGTCTTGTGGAAACCAATCAACGCATTGCAATTGCCTTCGATTTTAGAGCGTTTGGCCTCGGGTAGGCCCACGTAAATCAGAGCGCAGGTCGAAAAGCAGTAGCCTTGGGCATAGATGTTTCGGAGCTGTGAGGGCGTGTGCAGAAGATGCTGGTTCATCACATCGTAGACTGAGACAGACCCGCCCACGCTATTGAACAGCTCGATGTCGATCTGCCGACAGGTATGGTTGGTCAGAAAGACCACGACTTCATCTGCATCGAACATCGTCAACTCGCCAGAAAGTCGGATGGTGCAGTTGTTGTCCGCGTGCGCCACATTGATGACGTCAGCGCGCGCCACGGATGACAGGGTGATGATCGTCACCACGCCAACCGCCCAAGCGGCGGTTAAGACTTTGAAGGCGACCTTTGCCCATGAGGAAGGTAAGAGTTCCATCGAAATAACCCTGCTCCAATTTGTGCATACTTAGTGAGCGTCGCCGGTAGATTTAGGACCGTAACTCCCTATTTTCCATCGAAATTAATGCCAATAATTTATAGCAAGAACTGATTGGAGTGTTTTGCATTCGCCGTTTGTCCGAGGATATTCTTGGTCTGAGTCCCCCAATACGGTCCGACTGGACCCTGCAAATCAAGCTTTCCAACACCGCAGATGGCGAACTGAAGTGAAGAGGATTTGGTGATGCAGGAGATCCAACCCTTTAGACCTGCAAGCTCAGTGTGGTGTCGATCAAAGTGAACCTGGCGGTAATTCCGCAAGGTCTGAATGATCTGGCATTGGTATCGGTATATAGGGGTTTGCCACTGCCTACATTCATACAAATGCCGACCTTTGGAATGGGAACAACAGACCGCTCGGGCCCTTGACCGTGATGGCTAATAATTCAGCATTTTCAGTGGGTTGAAGTGGTGGACCGTACAGGATTCGAACCTGTGGCCTAGTGATTAGGAATCACTCGCTCTATCCGACTGAGCTAACGGTCCAACTGCCGGTCGGAACTATCATAGAGGCTAATTTTGATCCGTCTATGCCAGACTGCGCGCTTTTTCCGGAAGTGAGGTCCGCCTTCCCAGTGGCCCAAGGTCCCGCTACCAGGCTTTGGCACGGTCAACAGCTTGGACCAGCGCTTCGCTGATGGCCGGCTCCCCGGCGGAGTGACCCGCCTGTTGGATCACCTGAACATCCAAGGTCGGCCACAATTCTTTCAATGCGAAGGCACCCTCAAGCGGACAAATCATGTCAAACCGCCCGTGGACCAGAATGCCCGGGACCTTGGGCGGGTGGACGATGGCGGACAGCGCACCGCGTTGGTTGTCGGCAAAGAAGCAATGGTTGGCGAGGTAAT
>Ga0115564_10004508_pt1 | contig 11291 bp, 11 predicted proteins | sample COGITO_mtgs_1105_7_FD_88680 | JGI IMG/M metagenome (GOLD analysis project Ga0115564, IMG submission 88680) | Pelagic marine microbial communities from North Sea - COGITO_mtgs_110523 | ecosystem: Environmental > Aquatic > Marine > Epipelagic | place: Germany:Helgoland, sampling site Kabeltonne... | reverse complement strand
GAGGTCGAATTCTTCAACCCGGGCTTCATCGGGTGTGATAGTTGCGCACTTCACGCCTACGCCGTATTTCTGAATCGCATGCGCTGAATCGATCGTGACCTGGTCGTCAGTTGCGTCACGGTTTTCCATGGACAAGTCGTAATACTTAAGGTCAACGTCAAGGTACTTCTCAATCAATTCAGCTTTGATAAAATGCCAAATGATTCGGGTCATTTCGTCACCGTCAAGTTCAACGACTGGATTTACAACCTTGATTTTTTGCGACATACGTATTGCTCCTTGTATCTAGACTCTGCCTATGTAGCGATGTGAATGTAGGGGGTGTGAAGTTACAGGGCTGAAACGTCGGCTTGCTTAGCCTTGACCGCTTCGTAGGCTTCGACCAGCAAAACTTTCTCAGAATCTGTCAAAGGGGTTTCAACAACGTTCTTGATTCCCTCTTTGCCAATCTCGGCTTCGACACCGAGGTAGGCACCAGAAAGACCATATTCGCCGTCAACCCATGCACAGACGGGCATAACCTTGCCAGAATCTTCGTGGACTGCGCGAGCCATGCGGGCTGCGGCCGCCGAAGGTGCGTAATAGGCCGATCCGGTCTTCAGCAATGCCACGATTTCAGCTCCACCATTACGCGTGCGCACCACGAGATCTGCAATTTGCTCCTCTGAGAGAAGGTCACGAAGTGGCTTGCCGTCCACACTGCAGGCTGAGGCAACCGGCACCATGGTGTCACCATGTGAGCCAAGAGTCAGAGTGGTTACCGATCCAACCGGGACTTTGAGTTCTTCTGCAACAAAATGTGAAAAGCGTGCGGTGTCAAGCATTCCTGCTTGACCGATCACCCGGTTATGGGGGAACTTGGTAACGATTTGCGCCAACGCGGTCATTTCATCAAGTGGGTTGGCGACATTGATCACAATGCAGTCGGGAGCAAATTTGGCGATATTCTCACACACCCCGCGCATAATCTTTGCGTTGGTTTCGATCAGATCCATCCGGCTCATGCCAGGCTTGCGCGGAAGACCCGCGGTCATTACCACGATTTCCGAACCGGCGATTGCTTCATAACCATTGCCGTCCATGCCCGTTGTTTGGCCCACGAGTTTCGTTTCAAAGCCTTCGATCCAGCGTGACTGGTTCATGTCAAGTGCGAGGCCTTCAGCTTTGCCGTCAACCACATCGGTAAGAACAACGGTGTCAAAAATGTCGTATTCTGCGAGACGCAATGCCGTTGTTGAGCCGTAGAAACCTGCGCCAATCACCGAGATTTTGCCAGAGCGAGCCATGATTTATCCCCTTCGTGGATATACGAGCTGAAAAAATACCTTGACGTCAAGATACCGTCCCGCATGAATCATTTTTAGTTCGGGGCCGGGACCCAAAGGGCAAATATGGCTAACCCCACACTCAGCACCGCCAAAACAGCCACATCCACGCTTCGGGAGCGCACTGCGAGCATGCCAGCCTGATTTTCAGGAAGGAAAAGGCGCAGAAAAGTTGCCAACACAACACTCACGGCCAGCACCAATGAGCCACGCCGGAAATGGTCCGTCGCCACGAAAACCATCGACAAAGCGATCCCGAGCAAGACCAACGAAATGGGCCATTCGCGAAACCTCGACCGTGGAAGACGGTGAACATTTTTTTCAGGTGAATTTGCCATTGAATACTTAGCCTTTGGCTAGTTCCTCGGAGCGCGTCACGACATTGGCCAACAACATGGCCCGGGTCATGGGTCCGGTTCCACCCGGCATTGGCGCGAGGAAACCGGCGACGTCAATCACGTCGGGGGCAACGTCTCCCCCCAACCCCGAGTCCGTTCGAGTAATCCCCACATCCAGAACAGCGGCACCGGGCTTAACGTCGCCTGCTTTAACAATTCCGGGGACACCAGCCGCCGCCACAATGATGTCGGCGCGCTTAAGCTCGGCTGAAAGATCCTGCGTTCCCGTATGACACAAGGTCACTGTTGCGTTCTCACTCTTGCGGGTAAGAAGCAGACCCAGTGGACGGCCAACAGTTATTCCTCGACCAACTACCACCACGTGAGCGCCATTAATCGGAACTTCGTAGCGCCTCAATAATTCAACAATTCCGGCCGGCGTACATGGCAGCGGCCCTGGAATTCCCAAGACAAGTCGCCCCAAGTTCATAGGGTGCAGTCCATCCGCATCTTTTCCCGGATCCATGAGTTCCAAAACCCGATGCGAATCAAGGTGCTGGGGCAGTGGAAGTTGCACGATGTATCCGGTGACGTCAGGATCGGCATTTAATTCAGTAATCCGTGCATCCACTTGAGCCTGGGTTGAATCAGCCGGTAGGTCAATCCGAATAGAAGAGATCCCCACTTCAGCGCAATCCTTGTGTTTGCCCCCCACATAGGCATGGGAGCCGGGGTCATCTCCCACGAGCACCGTGCCAAGCCCGGGAACAATCCCCTGAGCCTGGAGTTCGGCAACCCGAGTCTGGAGTTCTGTTTTAACCGCTGCCGCGGTTGCTGTGCCGTCCAGAATCATGTGATCATCTTGGCGCACTAGCGGTAAATGTGGCGCATTGGGAGAGCCTTACGTAAAGCTCACGCCGACCCACGGCCGATTCGTCGCTTCGGTATCGCTGCTTAAGTTGACTATTTTTGTGAGTCCTCAATAAAAAGCTCCGGATGCGCTGCCAGTTCCTTACGTGTTCGTCGGATATGCCCCACTAGGTAGCGTTCACCATCTTTTCCATCGAATCTTTGCATGGCGTCGACAATTAGTCGATGTTCGGCATTAACAATCCATTGACGGTGCGGTCCACCTTCGTTCATAAACGCGCGGCGGTAGTGCGCTGTTGAATTCCACAGGCGAGCCACTGAATTTCGAAGGTCTTCAGTCGGACACTTTGAGTAAGTCAACAGGTGGAACCGTCGATCCAACTCTAGAAACCCGGAGACATTTACTCCGCTTTCGATTTCAGATTGAATTTCCTCGAGCTCGTCAAACATTTCAACAGTTGTGTGCGGCATGCTCTCTGACAATGCCAAAGGCTCAAGCCTCTCGCGCATCCGGTACAGGACATCCACTTCGCATTTATCCAAGTGCGGGATTCGGGCTCCCCTATTCGTTTCTAGTTGCACCAGCCCGCTCGCTGCAAGCATCCGCAAGGCTTCGCGTACGGGAAGACGGCTCGAACCTAACCGATCGGCGACTTCTTCCTGTCGAATTCTGGTGCCGGGCTCAATTACTCCACTAAGGATCTCAGTTTCGAGAATCTGCGCGATCCGCTCGCTAGCCGGCTTCTCCGGCGCTGCCGATTTCATGTGTTTCTCAATTCCCTAATCAAAACTTTCCGGATGGTAATCGAATGCTTTTCCATTGGGGTAGGACACTAACTCGCACTGCATGCCCCAAGGGCTTAAGAAGTAGACCCAGCGTTGGCCTTCACTCGCATTTTTGCTGTGGGTCGGCTCGCCGAGTACCCGCAACCCTTGTTTACGCACGAAGTCGAGGGCTAGGTCAAAATCGTCCACGTATATCGCCACATGGTGCCCGCCCACGTCACTGTTCTTTGGGTGGGTCACCATCTGGTCGGGGGCAGAAAATTCGAAGATCTCAAAAATCGCCTGGCCACCTAGGCGGTAAAAATGCAACTGACGCATCACCGCGCGTGGATGTACGTTGAGGTGCTCACTCATCCATTCCGTTTCGGGGTGGTCAAATGGGCCAAGCTTGTACATGTACTCGCAACCGAGAACCTCGGTAAAAAATTCATGGGCTTGCACTAAGTCGGGCACAGTAATCCCGATGTGATCAACCCCACGCACACCAGGTATCCCGGTCATCACCACCCCAACCTCTCGCCATTTTGGATCCATTATCGCACTACTAACCATATTAAACACTATTTATCAGACAAATATCGCAGAAACCCTTGATTATGGATCCATTTTGTGTGAATCTTATGGCATGCCTGAAATTATTGCCTTGCACCCGGAAGCTTCCTGGTCCCAAATTTCGCCACTCGATGCAGATTGGGACGCCGCAGACCCAGTAATGCTCGGCGCCATGTTTAGTCACATGGTGTTAATCCGCACTTTTGAAGAGTGTGTGTTGCAGTTAGCCGGTGAAGGGCTGATTCACGGACCAGCTCACTCCAGCATCGGCCAAGAAGGCGGTGCGGTTGGTTCGGCCTTAGCCCTTATTGCCGGGGATACTGTGAACGGGTCCCACCGCGGTCACCATCAATTTCTTGCCAAAGTGCTGGCGCATTTGGTCCCAGAGGGCATTGATCCGTCCGGAGAACTTGAGCAACCAATTCGTGAAGTGCTGTTGAAAACACTGGCGGAAATCTGCGGCCTGGATCGTGGGTTTAGCCACGGTCGTGGCGGTTCAATGCATTTGCAGTGGGAGGAGGCCGGTGCAATCGGCACCAACGCCATTGTCGGCGGTGGCGTCCCGTTAGCGGCGGGTTCGGGTTGGGCCCATCAGCACGCCGGAACTAACAACGTTGCCGTCACTTACTTTGGTGATGGAGCCGCAAACATCGGATCTACACTTGAATCCTTCAATCTCGCCGCTGCGTGGAAAGTTCCAGTGTGCTTCTTTATTGAAAATAATCTGTACGCAGTGTCAACGACGGTATTTGAAGCTACGGGTGAACCGCGACTTTCTGCCCGTGGTCCTGGATTCGGAATCACGAGTTTCAAAGTCGATGGCATGAATCCACTCGCGGTCTTTCTCACTATGCAAGCAGCGAATGAACACATGAGATCAGGCAATGGCCCAACGATCGTTGAGGCCGACGTGTACCGGTACTTCCACCAAAACGGCCCGTTCCCCGGGAGCGCATTTAAATACCGCACTAAAGAGGAAGAAGCGTCATGGCGCGCCCGTGATCCAATCGATCAAGTTGCCTTTCACCTCGTACGTCGCGAGATTCACACCCAAAACACACTTGATTCATTCATTGAGCAAGCCAACGCACTCATGGTCGAGATCACCTCCGTGCTTCTGGAGCCCGTCGAGGGTGGCAAGCCCAATGAACGCCGCATTAAGCCTTCCGAGTGGCCAGATCCTGCTTTTGTCAATGTCGGGGTCCGCGGCGACCTTTCCGAACTGCAAGGGTCTCACTACAAGGATCGTGAAGACTTTGAGGGTGAAATCGCCGAAGTCAAATTCATCGATGCGGTTTCCGGGGTCATGTTCAATCGCATGGAAAAGGATCCACGTGTTGTGATCATGGGCGAGGACATTCACCGGCTCAATGGCGGGACCAATGGCGCCACCCGAGGATTAAAGGACACCTTCCCTGATCGGGTACTTGGTACCCCGATTAGTGAGAATGCATTTACCGGGCTAGCCGGTGGTATGGCGCTCGATGGAAGATTCCGGCCGGTGATTGAGTTCATGTACGCCGACTTTATGTGGGTTGCCGCGGACCAACTCTTCAATCAGATCGGTAAGGCCCGTCACATGTTCGGTGGAAAAAGCCCCGTCCCGCTAGTACTTCGCAGCAAGGTTGCCATGGGCACAGGTTACGGCTCCCAGCACTCCATGGATCCAGCCGGAATATTCGTCACCAACCCGGGTTGGCGAGTTGTCGCACCCTCTAATCCATTTGACTACGTCGGTTTAATGAATACGGCTCTAAGTTGTGACGACCCCGTTGTTGTTCTCGAGCACGTGGACCTCTACACCTCCAGTGGCCCCGGTGTTCCCGATACATACGACTATTTCCTCCCCGTTGGAAAAGCCGCGGTCAAAAAATCTGGTTCAGAGGTCACAGTGATCTCTTATCTAGCCATGACCAATTACGTCATGGCCGCTGTGGAAGGTCAAAGTGCGATTGATGCTGAAGTCATAGACCTTCGCTGGCTTGATCGGGCCAGCATAGACTGGGATACCATTGGTACCAGCATTAAAAAGACCAACAAGGTGATCATTGCAGAGCAAGGCGCATTGGGTACTTCTTATGGAGGCTGGCTCTCCGACGAGATTCAACGTCGTTACTTCGATTGGCTTGATCACCCGGTCCTGCGAGTGACCGGGACGCAAAGTTCTCCCAGCATCAGCAAAGTCCTCGAACGGGCCGCGATTGCTCGCACCGAGGAAATGGAAGCAGCACTGAGTGCGTTGGCGAAGGATTACCATGGCTGAATTACTCCTCATGCCAGAAGTTGCAACGGGCACAACATCAGCGGTCCTATCTGCCTGGCCGATGCCGGAAGGTTCCACCTTCAAAGCGGGAGACATTCTTGCGATCCTTGAAACAGATAAAGCCGTCGTTGACGTTGAAGCTGAAGCTGACGGAATTATGCACACCCACTTAGTTTCTGCCGGAACGGACGTCAATATTGGCGTCCCCATTGCTCTGACCGCCGCGGTGGGCGAGCAGATTACAGATAAATCAGCGGCACTACAGGAATTGGGTTATCAAGCCGACCCAGTCACGCATCCGGTCGAACTAAGCGATGTCCCAGCTGCGACACCAACCCCGGCGAGCCCCTCCAACAGCGGTCGAATTTTTGCAAGCCCACTCGCCCGCAGGGTCGCCCGCGAACGCGACGTAGACCTCACCAGCGTGGTTGGCACCGGACCTTCCGGGCGGATTCGACGCAAGGATCTTGAACTCGCTGCGCTCACTCCTGCGCTATCACCCGCATTTTCTATGCCAGCTATTGCATCTACTCCGATCGCAGAAACCGCTCAATCCGGCACCTCGATCCAGATCCCACATACGAAATTGCGGAAAGTGATCGCCAACCGTTTAACTGAAAGTAAAACCACGGTCCCTCATTTCTATCTTCGCGCGAGCATGAAGGTTGACCGTTTAATGGCGATGCGGGCAGAACTCAATGACGACTCGAAAGTTCGTATCTCAGTAAATGATCTTCTCATCAAGGCAATCGCTGCCACTCACATTCGGGTTCCTGAACTCAATGTGATTTGGACTCCCGATGCTGTTGTGCAATTTGCATCGGTCGACATTTCCATGGCCGTAGCAACAGACCAGGGACTTTTCACCCCCACACTTCGTTCGGTGGAAAATATGAGCATCACGCAAGTTGCATTGACGACAAAAGACTTCGCTCAGCGTGCCCGAACCGGATCGCTTCACCAAAATGAACTCGAAGGTGGAAGCATCTCAATTTCAAATCTAGGCATGTTCGGGGTGGAAGATTTCGCTGCAATAATTAATCCGCCACAAGCCAGCATCTTGGCGGTCGGGGGGATCTCCACTGAGCCAGTTGTTGTCAACGACCAACTCACCACCGGTCAACTAATGCGCGCTACCCTCTCAGTTGACCACCGCCCCGTTGATGGTGCGAACGGTGCCCGCTGGCTACAAGAGTTCGTGACTCTTATTGAGTCACCGAGCAAAATTCTTGCTTAGGCTGTCCACAAAAAATATACTGCGCAAGTTACTCCAAGCCAGTAAGCGCGTCAGGTTTTTTGGGCTGGATGGTATTAACGATGACGGCCATGAACGCCAAGATAACTCCAAGAATAAGTGGCGCATCCAGATAGCCGTTGACAACTAGGTCGAGCACGAGTGAACCAACTAGTTGTCCCGAAATTGCCAATAAACTCAAGCGCAGTACTCCAACTTTTCCCACCACCCATGACGTGGTCGCAATGAAAATCACGCCGACGACACCACCAAAGTAGAGCCAGAGGGGCCCGGATGGAAGGGCCCTGGGCGCCACGGTTCCCACCAATACCATGACCCCAAATACCAGGATCAAAATTGACGCACCCACCACAAAGTTCAACCATGCAGCCACCAGCGGTTCACCCGAGACATCACGCACCCTACCGTTTATTGCTTGTTGAACTGACACACCAATACCGGCGACAAAACATAGTGCCACAAGCCAGATCGGAATCTCAGCGCTATCCAGCCGTCCAGATACCGCTACGACCACCGCGCTCACACCGATTAGGGCGGCCAAGATGCGTTGCAGCGTTACCGGTTGCCGGCCATGTGGGCCAAGGCCCAGTCGATCAACAATCAGGGCCGAAGCGCTCTGGCCCGAGACCAACGCCACCGAAAACAACGCTACACCGATTACCGGTACGGACAAACTCTGCGAGAGGACAAATAGTGCTCCGAAAAAGCCACCGAAGAGTTCCCAGTACCCAATCTGACGGCCGCGAATTGCCGTCCGCAATCTAGTAACGCCTAGGCGCAACTTCGCACTCGACATGACGATAATTGAGGTGAGGAGCAAGCCAATGCAAAAAGAGATAGTAGCGGCCTGCAGCCCTGAATCAAGGACGTCGGCGAGCGAACCGTTCGCTCGAGATTGAATTGCAGTAAGTCCACCAACGAAGAAAGCGGCGATGGTCGGGATCACGGCTAGTTGCCATGATCCTCCCCGCGTCCTAGTGGAAAAAATGACGGGTCCCTGTGAAATACATGGTGACACCGGCGGCTTGGGCTGCGTCAATGACTTCTGAATCGCGCACGGATCCCCCCGGTTGCACTACCGCGCTCACACCTGCCTGCAGTAGCAATTGTAGACCGTCAGCGAACGGGAAGAAGGCGTCTGATGCAGCGACCGCTCCCCGTGCGCGGTCCCCAGCACGCGATACGGCCAGATGCGCGGAATCAACTCGATTGACCTGTCCCATGCCAATCCCCACCGCACCAAGATCTTTTGCCAACAAAATCGCATTTGATTTCACGGATCGGCATGCACGCCAGGCAAATTCCAAATCACGCAGACTTGCAGTAGATGCTGGCTCTCCACTGACCAGGTCCCAGTTAACTGGGTTGTCGCCGCCTTCGTGCACAGTGTCGACGCTTTGAACGAGCAGACCACCTGAGATCGTGCGCGCGTCAACGCGACGGCCAGGAAGCGGTCCTGGCGCAACCAAAATCCGCAGATTAGCTTTTTCCGTGAGAAGGTTTAATGCTTCAGCGTCAAACTCCGGAGCAATTATGACCTCAGTGAAAACCTCTAACAACGACTCCGCCATTTTCTTTGTTACCCGACGATTCGCTGCAACCACTCCCCCAAATGCTGAGACCGGATCAGTGGAGTGGGCTTTGCGGTACGCCTGCTCGATGTCAAGACCCACAGCAATTCCGCACGGATTTGCGTGCTTGATGATGGCTACGGCCGGCTCTGAGAAATCAAAGGCGGCGCGTCGGGCTGCATCGGAGTCAATAAAATTGTTGTACGACATGGGTTTTCCTTGTAACTGTTGGGCGTTTGCTACGCCACTTTCGTGGCCAATCCCGATGTAGGAAGCGGCACTTTGGTGCGGATTCTCTCCGTACCGCAGTACTTCACTTCTGGTCCATGCCGTTCCCCGCCAGCGGGGGAACTCGCTCTCCTCGGGCGAAGCTACAATTGACATCCAGGTTGCTACGGCTATGTCGTACGTTGCCGAGTGCGAAAACGCCTGCGCTGAGAGCAAAGCACGTTGGGCAAGAGTGGTCCCACCTTCAGCTATCGCTGTTAACACTTCAGAGTAACTATTAGGGGACACAACCACGGCCACGTTGGCATAGTTTTTTGCCGATGCCCGAATCATGGCCGGTCCGCCGATATCAATCTGCTCAACGCATTCATCATTTGTGGCACCACTGGCGACAGTTTCACTAAACGGATAAAGGTTCACAACAACTAAATCAAAAGCTTTGATCTCAAGCTCTTCCAATTGAGCAGCGTGATCAGGGTTGCGCACGTCAGCCAGCAGCCCCGCATGGATTCCCGGGTGCAGAGTCTTCACACGTCCACCAAGACACTCGGGAAAATTTGTGACGGCTGTAACTGGCGTGACCGAAATGCCGGCTGCTTCTATTGTCGCCGCCGTACTGCCGGTTGAAACAATCTCGGCGCCCCCCCGTGTCAATGCCTGCGCCAGCTCCACGATCCCACTTTTGTCGTAGACGGAGATTAACGCCCGTTTAATCGGCCGAATTGTCACCAAAACCCTTTCCCGAAACTCTCACTGAGGAGTTGTTCAACACTTTGGGGAAGGAGTGCGCGTTCAACCGCCTTTATTCTTTCGTGCAACTCTGCTTCACTTTCACCCGGTTGTACTTCCACCTGTGCCTGGGCAATTATTTCACCCGTGTCTACTCCATGATCAATAAAATGAACCGTGCATCCGGTGACCGTGGCATTTGCTTCGATGGCATCTCTGACGGCATGAGCTCCCGGATACTGCGGGAGCAGCGAAGGGTGTGAGTTGACGATTTGGCCAGGGAAATGCTCAACAAATGCTGGACTGAGAATCCGCATAAATCCGGCAGCAACGATCAAATCCGGTCCCAATTTCTCAACCCGTTCCAGTAGCTCCGACTCCCAAGACTCCCGGGAATCAAAATCGCTGAGCAAGACTTTATAGACCGCAATCTCTCGGCCCTTCGCAATACTTATCGCCCGAGCATTGGATTGATCCGTTATCAAGCCAACCACATCGGCCCCGACCCCAGAATCCAGGATCGCCTCAAAAAGTGTTCCAGTGCCGGATGCCAGCACGACTATTCGGGCGGATTTTCTCGCCTTCACGCGGCCGGGTCAACCGTTTCTCCTTGCAGGCTCCGGTACACATAAGCGGTCACCAACGCGGCTAATGGCAAAAATAGAAGCGTGGGGATCCCCCAGAATAGACCTGAAATTAAATATGAAGCCCCGCTGAAAAGTAGCACCAAAATGGCGAGTGGCCAATGAAGACGGACTAAGCCCACGCTTGATTTCAATGCGTGAAATGGCGAGAGCCCACGATCCAAAGCGAAAAAAGGCGCAAACTGGAAGAGCAAAATAGCGAATATTGCGGGAAGCACGAAGAAGAATAATCCCGCTATAAATATAACCATAATGAGCAGTGTGGTGAGCGCGAACGCTCCGAAGTAGGGGCCAGTAAAGGTATCAGCGAACCCAATTCTACGCCCCAAAGTGACGTAGAGAGCGCCCCGGACTACTCCGGCAGTTGCTAAGAACGAGGCAATAACAAAAACAACCGCCATCAGCGTGACAATAAGCAGCTGACCCATCTCGGATTCAAAGCAACTTGAAACTGCGGTCGAGTCGATTGTTTCTCCAGTGCCACCAGCTTCAACGCAGAGACTGAGAGTCTCCGTAAATGGTGTCGCAGCGAATTGTTGACCAAATTGCAAGATCATTACTACAACGGACAGCGCGATAAACGAAAGGGTGTTCTTCACAAAAGCGGCACGCGCCCATCGAAACGCCGCACCAAATCCAACCCCATTCACAAATTTACTCATGGCTCCACACGTGTTTCATCAATATCAACTACCGGGACTATTGAAATGCTAGGTCGTCGGACCCGCGT
>Ga0115564_10004505_pt1 | contig 11298 bp, 12 predicted proteins | sample COGITO_mtgs_1105_7_FD_88680 | JGI IMG/M metagenome (GOLD analysis project Ga0115564, IMG submission 88680) | Pelagic marine microbial communities from North Sea - COGITO_mtgs_110523 | ecosystem: Environmental > Aquatic > Marine > Epipelagic | place: Germany:Helgoland, sampling site Kabeltonne... | reverse complement strand
CAACGTCGCTGGCCACTTGGGATGCTTAACAGCGGCTATGTCCAACGCGGACTCAGTCGCTACACCAAGGCTTGGGGCCCAACGTATCGCGCGCTCAGTGGAGAAGAGCAAGCGGTGACATTCAGGGAAGGACGCGGTGATGCGGTGTACGACCAAGCCGCCCTCGTTCGCGGAGTCCCTTTGCCTTTAGGGGGAGACCTGATCGTGGCCCGAGGAGGAACGGCACTTCCAGCTCAGGTTGGGGATGCAGTGACCATCAACACCCGCAACTCAAACCCGTTGGGTGAACGTCCTCAAGTGCTGGGGGGAGGGCCCCTTCTCCTAGAAAAAGGCAAGGTTGTTCTGAATGGACGCCAGGAAGGCTTTAGCCCTGGCTTTCTTGCCGGTTCAGCACCGCGCACCGTTGTGGCTCAAGACAAGGAGCGGCTTTGGCTCCTTGCCGTCAAAGGCGCCAATGGCAGTGATCCCACCCTTCTGGAAACAAGCCTGGCGCTAAGTCAACTTGGGATAACGGAGGCACTCAATCTCGATGGGGGCGGCTCAACCACCATGCTCATCGCCAATACAACAGTGATGACCGGGCGAGGCATCACTCCACGTGTACAAAACGGTCTTGGCTTTGTGCGTGCTGGATCCAAGGTGCTGGCAAACTGAGTCCATCAGCATGCGAACGGCTATGGGCGCCACGTTCTCCATCAGCGCCTCCGCTGCGGCGGAACTCGGTCGCCAGGCTGCGGTAGCAGGGACTCCAGGATTGATGCACCTCGACTTGGTATCCGGAAGTTGAGCAACACGTCATCCGCTTGCGCCCAGGGCATCTCGCAGGAATTGCCATGGCTCGAGCCGACGGAGTCACGCTTCACGCTCCAGAGGAGCAACTTCATCTACTGGAAGGCCTTTGCCTGGATTACCGCGGCGATCTGAGTGGCGGGGGCTTTCTGATCAGCCCCCAGGACAATGTGCGTTGCTGTCTATGCGGGAGTGCATTTTCCCGCTGTTGAGAAGAAAAGGTCGGACGAACCAGTATGGTGACGGATTGTCGAACTAGGTCGGGTCTCCGGCCGCATCCCGACCGTCGATGCCAACCATCCAGCAACTAATCCGCCACGAGCGTCAAACCCTCAAGGCGAAAACAAAATCTCCTGCGCTTAGGGCTTGCCCAGAGCGCAGGGGTGTATGCACCCGCGTGTATACCTCCACTCCGAAGAAGCCGAATTCGGCCCTACGCAAAGTGGCCCGTGTACGCCTCACCTCAGGATTCGAGGTGACGGCTTACATCGGTGGCATTGGCCATAACCTTCAGGAACACTCCGTGGTCCTCATCCGTGGAGGACGCGTTAAAGATCTTCCCGGTGTTCGCTACCACATCATTCGTGGAACCTTGGACACCTCTGGTGTCAAGGATCGCCGTCAATCCCGTTCGAAGTACGGCGCCAAGGCGCCCAAAGAGTGATCCTCACTCTTTCCACTTTTTCACCCTGTTACTCCCCTCCTAACGGTTCATGTCACGCCGTAACGCTGCAGTCAAACGTCCGATCCTGCCGGATCCACAATTCAACAATCGCCTCGCCACGATGATGGTGGCTCGGTTGATGAAGCATGGAAAAAAGTCCACCGCCCAACGCATTCTTTCGGATGCTTTTGGATTGATCGGTGAACGCACCGGTGGTGACCCCGTCGAGCTGTTCGAAACGGCAGTCAAGAACGCGACTCCACTTGTAGAAGTGCGTGCACGACGTGTTGGTGGCGCGACCTATCAGGTTCCGATGGAAGTTCGTCAAGAACGGGGCACAGCAATGGCCCTTCGTTGGCTCGTGAATTTCTCAAGAGCCCGTAATGGTCGCAGCATGTCTCAAAAGCTTGCTGGAGAATTAATGGACGCTGCGAACGAAGCCGGTAGTGCGGTCCGCAAGCGGGAAGAGACCCACAAGATGGCTGAAGCCAACAAAGCTTTCGCCCACTATCGCTACTGATCTTCAGTCAACCTGATTATCCCAGGTTGACATGTAGAGTCACATTTGCTTTTAACGCCCCACCCCGGAGTATCCTGTGGCACGCGACTTTCCCCTGGAACGCGTCAGAAATATTGGTATTGCAGCCCATATTGACGCTGGTAAAACAACCACCACTGAGAGGATTCTTTTCTACTCCGGTGTGGTGCACAAGATTGGTGAGGTGCACGACGGTGCAGCCGTAACCGACTGGATGGCTCAAGAGCGTGAGCGTGGGATCACGATTACTGCCGCTGCAATTTCCACAAGCTGGAATGACCACCGGATCAATATTATTGATACTCCTGGACACGTTGATTTCACCATCGAAGTTGAACGCTCCATGCGCGTTCTCGATGGGGTGATCGCAGTTTTTTGCGCTGTTGGTGGCGTGCAGCCGCAATCAGAAACGGTGTGGCGCCAAGCCGATCGCTATTCCGTGCCACGGATGGTGTTTGTCAACAAGATGGATCGGACTGGTGCCGATTTCTTGAAGGTTTTTGGACAAATCAAGGATCGCCTCAAGGCCAATGCGGTTCCCATTCAGCTTCCGATTGGAGCCGAAGGCGAACTCAGCGGAATCATCGATCTTGTTGAGAACAAAGCCAATATTTATAAAGATGATTTAGGCCAAGACATCGACGTCACAGATGTTCCGGCAAATATGAAAGATGAGGTTGATAAGTGGCGCAACATTTTGATGGAAACGATTGCAGAAAATGATGAAGATCTCATCGAAAAGTTTCTGGAATCAGGCGAACTTTCAAATGCTGATTTGAAGCAAGGTATCCGTACTGGTGTTCTTAAGCACAAACTGGTTCCCGTTCTGTGTGGTTCGGCCTTCAAGAACAAGGGTGTTCAACTTGTTCTCGACGCGGTTGTTGATTACCTTCCAGCTCCGATTGATGTACCTCCAATTCAGGGACTTCTGCCAAACGGCAAAGAAGCTGTTCGTCCATCCGACGACAGTGCACCCTTCAGTGCTCTGGCCTTCAAGGTGATGGCTGATCCTTACGGAAAGCTCACTTTTGTTCGTATGTATTCAGGCGTCCTTGAAAAAGGGAGTTACGTCTTGAATTCGACCAAGGACACGAAAGAACGCATCTCTCGTCTCGTTGTGCTGAAAGCTGACGATCGCGAAGAAGTTGACGCCTTGCGTGCTGGAGACCTCGGAGCCGTTCTTGGTCTCAAGAACACAACCACCGGAGACACCCTCTGCGCAACAGATGATCCGATCGTTCTGGAAACACTTTTTGTGCCAGAGCCGGTGATCTCAGTTGCGGTAGAACCCAAGACCAAAGGCGACATGGAGAAGCTCTCCAAAGCACTGGTGTCCTTGGCAGAAGAAGATCCCACCTTCCGGGTCCGTACCGATCAAGAAACGGGACAAACCGTGATTGCAGGCATGGGCGAACTCCACCTCGAAATCCTGGTGGACCGCATGCTGCGCGAATTCAAAGTGGAAGCCAATATCGGCGCTCCTCAGGTGTCCTACCGAGAAACCATCCGTGGTTCATCCAAAGGAGAAGGGAAGTTCTCTAGGCAAACCGGTGGCAAGGGCCAATACGGTCATGTCGTGATCGAGATGGAGCCAGGAGAACCTGAATCAGGTTTTGAATTCATCAACAAAGTTGTTGGTGGAACCGTTCCTAAGGAATACATCAAGCCAGCAGAGCAAGGCATGAAGGAGACCTGCGAATCAGGCGTGATTGCTGGTTATCCCCTGATTGATGTCAAATGCACAATTATCGATGGGTCCTACCACGATGTGGACTCGTCGGAGATGGCATTTAAGATTGCTGGTTCCATGGCCTTCAAGGATGCGGTCAAGAAGTGCAATCCTGTGCTTCTTGAGCCGATGATGAAGGTCGAAGTCGAAGTCCCCGAGGATTTCCTCGGTTCGGTCATCGGCGACCTTTCCTCCCGCAGAGGACAGGTTGAGGGTCAGTCCGTCGACGACGGAACGTCTAAAGTCTCTTCCAAGGTGCCCTTGGCAGAGATGTTCGGTTATGCCACCGAACTCCGATCCATGACTCAGGGTCGGGGTATCTTCTCGATGGAGTTCAGTCACTACGAGGATGTTCCTCGCAATGTGGCCGAGGCCATCATCTCCAAGAATCAGGGCAATTCCTGATCTCTACACTTCCTTAATTCACCCCTAGATTCTTTACCAAAATGGCTCGCGAGAAGTTCGAAAGGAACAAGCCCCACGTCAACATCGGCACCATCGGCCACGTTGACCACGGCAAAACCACCCTCACCGCCGCGATCACAAACGTGCTCGCCAAGAAGGGGATGGCCGAGGTTCAAGATTATGCCGACATTGATGGTGCTCCAGAGGAGCGCGAACGCGGTATCACCATTAATACTGCTCACGTTGAGTACGAAACTGATAGCCGTCACTACGCCCACGTTGACTGCCCTGGTCACGCGGACTATGTGAAAAACATGATCACAGGTGCTGCTCAGATGGATGGCGCCATCCTTGTGTGTGCAGCCACCGACGGCCCTATGGCTCAAACCAAGGAGCACATTCTCCTTGCCAAGCAAGTTGGCGTTCCAGCCTTGGTTGTTGCACTAAACAAGTGCGACATGGTCGATGACGAAGAGATCATCGAACTCGTTGAGATGGAAATCCGTGAGTTGCTTTCCAGCTATGACTTCCCCGGCGACGATATTCCTGTCGTTCAAGTCTCTGGCCTAAAAGCCATCGAGGGCGAAGCAGAATGGGAAGCCAAAATTGAAGAACTGATGGCTGCAGTGGATGAAAGCATCCCCGAGCCAGAGCGAGAAATTGATAAGCCATTCCTGATGGCGATCGAAGATGTGTTCTCCATCACTGGACGTGGCACCGTCGCAACGGGTCGTATCGAACGCGGCATCGTCAAAGTGGGCGAAGAAGTCGAAGTCGTGGGCATCAGAGATCCCCGCAAAACCACCGTTACCGGTGTGGAGATGTTCCGCAAACTGCTCGACGAGGGCATGGCCGGCGACAACGTAGGTCTCCTGCTTCGCGGCATTCAGAAGGAAGACATCGAGCGCGGCATGGTGCTCGTGAAGCCCGGTTCCATCACCCCTCACACCAAGTTTGAGGGCCAGGTCTACGTGCTCAAGAAAGAAGAAGGGGGCCGCCACACACCTTTCTTTGCTGGCTACCGCCCGCAGTTCTACATCCGTACCACCGACGTGACAGGTCAGATCACCGCTTTCACAGCGGAAGATGGCTCCAACGTTGAAATGGTCATGCCTGGAGACAACATCCAGATGACTGGTGAGTTGATCTGCCCAGTTGCTATGGAATTGGGCATGCGCTTTGCTATTCGCGAAGGTGGTCGCACCATCGGAGCTGGCGTGGTCTCCAAGATCATCGAATGATCTAATTCTCAATCCCTGTAAGGGTCAGGCTGACTGCGGTGAGACCGTCCCTTACAGTTCTTGAGTGGAAGAGCTTCATTGCCTGAGGCTCTTCCTGTCCGAACCTAGACAATCCAACTTCTCGGTCTCTTTTTAGGGACTTTCTCCCGCCTCCATGTCCACCGCAATCGCTCAGCAAAAGATCCGCATTCGTCTCAAGGCGTTTGATCGCCGCATGCTGGATCTCTCTTGCGACAAAATCATTGAAACTGCCGACAACACGGCAGCAACGGCCATCGGGCCAATTCCATTGCCAACGAAGCGCAAGATTTACTGCGTTCTGCGCTCGCCCCACGTGGATAAGGATTCACGCGAGCACTTCGAAACGCGGACCCATCGCCGCATCATCGATATCTACAGCCCTTCAGCAAAGACCATCGATGCTCTGATGAAGCTCGACCTTCCTAGTGGAGTTGACATCGAGGTCAAGCTCTAATCGGAGCCCCATCCAACGATCAGCTGCCTAGGATTCTGCTCTTCGCTTGAATCCTGCGTGGCTGATTTGTCCGTCAGAGAACTTCCTCTGTTTCCTCTGCCGGACGTGGTCCTATTTCCAAGTGATGTTCTGCCACTGCATATCTTCGAGTCGCGCTACCGAATGATGTTGCAGAGCGTCTTAGAAACAGATCGGCGCTTTGGCATCGTGCGTTGGGATCCGGATCAACAAACGATGGCCGCTGTTGGCTGTTGTGCTGAAATCATCCAGCATCAAACCGGAGACGATGGTCGCAGCAACATCGTGACCCTCGGACAACAGCGCTTTCGGGTGCTCAACGTCACTAGAGAAACGCCCTTTCGTTCGGCCATGGTGAGCTGGATCGAAGACGAACCTGTCGACAACATCAGCGAATTGCAGTCCTTAGCTGCGACCGTAACGCAAGCCTTGAAAGATGTTGTTGAACTCACGGGCAAACTGACCGACTCCAAATCTTCCCTGCCTGACGACCTTCCAGACCTTCCTCGCGAGCTTTCCTTTTGGATTGGAGCGCATTTAGGAGGGCCGGTAGCAGACCAACAGCAGGATCTCCTGGAGCTCACCAGCACACGCACGCGTCTAGAGCAGGAGTTCGAAATGCTCGATGAGACCCGTCGTCAGCTTGCTGCTCGCACCGTTTTACGCGACACGCTGTCAGAGACCGATCCGAGCAACGGTTAATGCCTTCACCAACTGTTCTCATACCAACAGCAGCTGGATTACTGCTCTTGGCTGGCGCCTACCAGCTCTGGAATCGTCGCAACCGCGCTTACCACTCCAGTGAGAGCGTTGCTGCCGCCTATGACGCCTGGACCGACGACCAATTACTGGAATCTCTTTGGGGTGAGCATGTTCATCTTGGGCATTACGGATCGCCACCACAGCCTCGCGATTTCCGGCAGGCCAAGGCCGACTTCGTCCATGCGTTGATCCGCTGGAGTGGCTTCGATCAATTACCACCAGGATCGCGTGTTTTGGACGTGGGTTGCGGTATCGGAGGAAGCGCCAGGATCCTTTCCCGTGACTACGGCTTAGACGTAGTGGGTATCAGCATCAGTCCTGCTCAGGTGAACAGAGCCACCCAGCTAACGCCAGACTCGCTGCCCTGTCGCTTCGCAGTGATGGATGCCCTCAACCTCCAACTTGAGGATCAAAGCTTTGACGCCGTTTGGACGGTCGAAGCCGGTCCGCATATGCCCGATAAGCAGCGATTTGCCGACGAACTCCTACGAGTCCTGAAACCAGGCGGGCGTCTGGCCGTTGCTGACTGGAACCGCCGCGATCCTGTGGATGGTGCCCTTGATCGGCGCGAACGCTGGGTGATGCACCAATTACTCACGCAATGGGCGCATCCTGAATTCGCCAGCATCCGAGGCTTTCGCCACAACCTTGAAACCAGCCCTCATCAGCGCGGCACGATCAGTACCGCCGATTGGACAGACGCCACGTTGCCCTCGTGGAATGAGTCCATCCTTGAAGGCATCCGCAGGCCCAATGCGATCCTGCGTCTTGGCCCCAAGGCCGTCCTCCAAGGCCTTCGGGAAACACCAACGCTGCTGTTAATGCGCTGGGCTTTTGCCCGAGGCATGATGCAGTTTGGCGTGTTTAAAACGGATCACTCCAACACCGAACTGGGGTAAGCCCCAAAGTGGAGAAGGTGTTCACACAGAGGCTGCAGGCTTGTGCTCAGCCGCTCAAGCAATTCAGACGTTCGTTGCCCGGGCAACTCCACATCCACAAAAAACACATATTCACCAAGCTCACGCTTTGAAGGACGCGATTCAATCCGGCTCATGTTGAGCCCGAGATCGCCGATGGCTTGCAAGGCCTCGATCAACGCCCCAGGCGCGTTTTGATGCAGTGAGAAGGCAAGGCTGGCAACATCTCCCTCGCCACTCACCGCACCGTTCTGAAGCAACAAGAAGCGGGTACGGTTTCCAGCTACATCATTCACTGGATAGGCCAGCTCCTGGAGTCCCTGCTGCCCCGCTAAAGAGCGATCAGCAATGGCTGCTCTAAAGCGACTGCCACGCACCATCCTGGCCGCTTCAGCGGTGGAGCTTGCTGGAAGTAGCACGGCCTGCGGCAAGTGACGTGCCAACCAGCCGCTGCATTGGGCAAGAGCCTGAGGATGGGATAAGACTTCCGAAATACCGTCAAGAGACCCGCTGCTCAGCAGCGCATGACGAATCGGTAGAACGACAGCGCGACGAATTCTCAAGTTCGAATAAGACCAGAGAGCGTCAAGGATTGCCGTGACCCCACCCTCAACGGAGTTCTCCACAGGAACCACGGCCGATTCGCAGCGACCATCAGCAACATGTTCCACCACAGACCGAAGCCCCGAACACGCCACCAGCAATGGGTTCTCGATATCTTCAAGCTTCATGAGGCTGCGAGCAGCCCGCTCTCCATAGGTCCCCTCCGGCCCGAGAAAAGCCACACGCATCGGCATCGGATCAAGACACACATCGATCGATAGGATCATGCCGCGTCAGGACACGGTCATGGCCCTGGCCTTTCGAGCCAGTCAGCATCTCGATCTACCCATCCCAGATGAGTCAGAACGTCTGCGGGCTTATTTGCATGAGCACGACCGCGTTGTCAAAGCGCTGCTCGACTCCGACCAGCTCACAGCCTTAGCGCCAGGGCGCTACCGCTACACCGTGACAACGCTGCAGGTGTTCCAGCTGCATGTCAAGCCAGTTGTGTCGCTCGAAGTCGATGAAGTGAGCGGACAACTTCGGATCCGTGCTCTTGATGCAGACCTCGAAGGTTTGGGGTTAGTGGATGACTTCCAACTGAGCCTTGAAGCCCTGCTTGAGGCGACTCCCAGGGGACTGCAAGGAGAGGCCACGCTGAGCGTGGAGGTCAGCCAGCCTCCGCTGCTACGTCTGATTCCCAAGCGAGTGCTGGAGAGCACAGGGGAATCGATCCTGAATGGAATTCTGCTCACGATCAAAGGCCGAGTCGGTCGTCAGTTAGTGGCTGATTTCCAGTCCTGGGCCAAGGATTTAGAGAACCCTCCCGCCAGCGAGTCCGCCCTACCGGGTGGCGAATAGCTTCTTCAAAAACGAGCGCCGGTGCAAGGGGGTGGGGCCAGAGGCCAGTAGCGCTGCTCGATGTTGAGCCGTTCCATATCCAGCATGTCTCTCAAGCCCGTACCCCGGAAATCGAGTGGACAGCCGCCGAATCAAAGCGTCGCGAGCCTCTTTCGCCAACACACTCGCAGCTGCTATGGCTGCATGGCTGCTATCACCACGCACGATGGTGCGTTGAGAACCCTCCCACAATCGCAATGGGAGCACTCCATCCACCAAGACCAGCTGAGGCGGGCTAGGCAAGCGCTGAAGAGCACACAACATGGCCTGCTCAGTCGCGCTGCGAATCCCGTCGTGATCGATGGCCCGCGCAGAGCTTTGACCCAATCCCCAGGCATGGGCATGAGCCTCAATCAGGGGAACCAGTGCAGCTCGACGACTCGGCGTTAATGCCTTGCTATCGGTGAGACCAGCCGCCTGCAAATGCAGTGCGGCTTGATCGCTCAACACAACTGCGGCGGCAAAAACGGGCCCAAACAAACAGCCGCGACCCACTTCATCCACCCCAGCGATGCCAAGGCCATCGCTGTCATTCAACGGACCTGACACCGCTACTTAGTCGTGATCAGACGTCGATGCAGACGCGCGACGACGACGGCGACCGGGCCTTGCTTCAGAGGTGTCAGCAGGCTCAGGATCAGGACTGACCTCAGGCTGAGAACTCGCGACCGATTCAGAGATGGATACGGAGACGGGTTCAGATACTGAAACCACTTCAGGCTCAGGAGACATCACCGGGAGTGGGGTCTCAATCAAAGGCGTGATCTCCACAAGCAAAGGCTGTGCATTCTCGTCTGGCTCCAGGGGAGTGACGACGGTCGTGGGTGCTGAATCGTCTCCGCCAGCTGATGTAGCAGAGCGGCCCGAACCAGTGCCCGCGCCACGTCCATTCCCCCTCGGCCCACGGCGGCGGCGGCGACCTGCGTTAGCCGACATTTGCTGTCGAGCCTGCTCAAGCACCTGCTCTGCATCTTCGCCGGGACGGACAACGCGCACCATCAAGTTGTCCAGCTCCGGCTGAGACTCCAGGAGCAAGGCTGGATTCAGACCAAGCCATCCATAGACCTGCTCTTCGTCTTCATCCATAGGAACCGCAACCAGCTCAGGGTCCTGACGTCGGCTCACGCTGGCAGGCTCAATGGCAGCAGACGTCGACACGGACGTAGACGCACTAGCAGTCTCCATCTCATCCAAAAGCGCATCGCTGCTGTCGACAGGACCTGAAGCCGCCACAGCCTTCCCTCGGGCACCACGACGCCGACGGGCATTCGAGGCCTCTCCAGACTGAGGAGCTTCAGCGCGAGCCGACGCTGCAGAACGCACCAGCCCCGTAGCCGTGGCGAGGGGCTGCATCAGATCCTTTCCAGGAAGCACAGCAACGTGACCAAGTCCCCCGCAACTGGGACAGGCTCGCCCGAACAGCTCATAAATATTTTGGCCCTGACGCTTACGCGTCAGCTCAACAAGACCGAGTTCCGTGAGCTGGGCAATTTGGGGGCGAGCGGCGTCATCACGAATCGCACTGGTGAAATGCTCCAGCAGCTGCAACTGATCACGACGGGAGTCCATGTCGATGAAGTCGACGATGATCACCCCACCGATGTTGCGCAAACGCAACTGCCGGGCAATCTCTATGGCTGCCTCACAGTTGGTCCAGAGCACCGTTTCCCTGGCATTCGCCGAGCGGGTGAACGAACCAGAGTTGACATCAATCACCGTGAGGGCCTCGGTGGGCTCGATGATCACGTAACCACCGGAGGGAAGATCAACCCTCGGCTTTAGGGCATCACGAATAGCCCCATTGACTTTGTAGTGCTCGAGCAGCTCAGAAGGCTCGGGATGGGCTTCCACCACAACGTGACTTCCCTCGTCTCCGAGGAAGGAACGCACCCTTTCCACAGCAGCGGGTGACTCCACCACCACCCGGTCCAAATCCAAACCGGTGTGATCGCGAAGAATGCGATGTATGAAATCCTCATCGCGGTTGAGAAGAACCGGGGGGGAAGCCGTCTCAGCAGCTTTTTGGATCGCCTCCCATTGACGTAAAAGCGATTCGAGATCGTCAATCAGCAATTCTTCGCTGATTCCATCGGCTTCCGTACGAATCAGCAGGCCCGCCCCTGGGGGCTTCACCAACACACCCAGGGCACGCAACCGGTTCCGCTCTCCTTCCGAACCGATGCGCCTGGAGATATTGACCCCCTGACCGCTGGGTTGAAGCACGAGGTAACGACCTGGCAGCGCCAGATTGCCAGTCAACCGAGGACCTTTCGTCCCCGTGGGCTCCTTCATCACCTGAACCAGAACTTTTTGGCGT